>Ga0307513_10000635_pt1 | contig 50437 bp, 47 predicted proteins | sample 15_EM_MG_FD_202174 | JGI IMG/M metagenome (GOLD analysis project Ga0307513, IMG submission 202174) | Populus trichocarpa ectomycorrhiza microbial communities from riparian zone in the Pacific Northwest, United States - 15_EM | ecosystem: Host-associated > Plants > Roots > Unclassified | place... | reverse complement strand
GCCGAAACCCCAGGCGCAAGCCGCTGTCTGGATCGCAAAGCTAAGCCGGCCCCGCAACACGACTGCCGAACTCTGGGAGTTCGCCGCTTGGCGAGGGACGCAGAGCCCGCAAAAGGCTGCTCTCCGACAGGCACGATCCCGCGCATTGGCGGTCCTATTTCGGAGCCGCGTGGTGGCTGACAGTCAATTGCAGGAGACCGCGTCGGGATTGATCGTCGCGCGGACCTTGTCGCAGTGCGACGAACGGCTGGGCTCGGGGCCCTCGGCGGATCGGTCAACCGCGACCGGCGCGCGCCTCGGCGTTGGCTTGTTCAAGGTCGCCTTCCGCACGGGTACCTTGGGCGACTTGTTGTGGACCGTCTTCGCGGCCGGCGTGATGACTTGCGCTGAGGGCGGCGACGGTGTGGGAGCAGGCGTGTACGACCACACCGCCCACGCCATGGCGACGATCAACAGCGCGAGCGTCGCAAGGTCGGGGATGAAGCTGTGCGGTACGATCCTCACCGGGGTTGGTCGTCTGATACGCCGCCCGGGTGTCGAGGGCTCGGGGCCAGAGTCCAGCGCGCCGGAACTGCCTGAGGGCTGCGCTTGGAGAACAATCAGCGCATCTTTGTGGGCTTCGAGCGCCAGCACGAAATCAACCGCCCGGGCGTAACTGCTGACGATGTAGGTCTGGTTGAGGCCAATCGGGGCGCGCATCCCAAGCACCCCGTAGAGCACGATCGGGGACGCGTCGCGGGGCCTTTCGTTGTCGGGGTCCTCCCAGGCCTCGGCGTCGGCCGGGACGTCCTCTTCTTCGATGAACTCGGATTTCGAGAGGCTGAGTTCGAGTTGATCATACTCTAGGAGATCGAACTCGCTGGCGGTGTCGCCGACGACTAGAAAGCCGGGGTAGAGAAAGATCGAGCGGCCAGAGGCGGCCTCCATCTTGCCGACGGGATAGCGGCACTTGACCAGCTCCCACGTGCTGAACCCAATGCGAACCCGTGTACGGCTGAAGGACTCCGCAGCGGCGGCGCGCTCCTTGCCGCGTGTCGGTCTCGACTCGACGGTAGCATCCCAGACGGCATCGCAGTCGGCTAACGCTTCGAAGGCGGCGGCAAGACCCTTGTAGCTGGCGGTCGTGAGATGATCGAAGCCGAAGTCCACGTCCACGGAGCACGCCGCAAGATCCGCCTCCCCGATCGCCAGGGCCAAGGCCGCGGCGTCCACTTCGCGCCCCAACTCCTGAAGGGCGTCCACGGTGAACAGACGCACGATAAAAGTTTGCGCGAACCTGAGGCGCGCCTGGGCGCGCGCCAGCGTCGCTCGCAGCTGGGCGACCTCCGAGACCGCGTCCAGGCGCCTTTCCTGAACGTCCTGAAGGAGCGCGCCCAGTTCGTGGAGGCCGGGCGTTGTGATGTCCTCAGCGTCGGGCTCAAAGGGCTCGACGACGGAAAACCTTGGTGGCCAAACCCCGCGCGATGCTTGCGGCGCAGGCAGCCGCTCCGTGGTCGGGCTACGAGCATAGAAGCGAGCGGCGGGAGGTCGGGCGTTCAAGAGCGCTCCGGACGTTGCGTCTTCCTCCTGCGCCGCCACCGTTGTGCTCACGCCGCCGCGGCTGAAGGTCAGCCTGACGCTAGGCGAGACGCGGACGTTTTTCTGAAGGTCCATAGACATCGGCGTGCCAACCGAGTTCAAAGCCCATCACGGTAGCTCGTAACGCTGTTACGGCAAGCGCTTCCCGCCATGTCTGCGCCGACTTAGGCCCCGCGTCGTCGCTGACCTGCTGTGATGCATCCTCTGGAGTGGAACGTGACCTGCTAGATCACATGCCACGATTGGAAGAGGTCGTTCGCCGGCACGCCGTTGACCCAATTCCCTACGCCAATCTGATCGACCGATGAGATGAAGCCGGCGAGCGTAGTGGTGGCGAGCTTTCTCCGACGCTAGCTGTGAGTCGTATGGGGAACGCCCCAGAATTCGCTAGTTTGGCGAACTGATACAACATGTTGTGGGCGAGTTTTCGGAACCACACAATAATCAGTCCACGATGCGAATATCGAGACCTTTGGAATTGAGCATTCCGAATGGTCAAGCTGCTTGCGCACTCAGTCTATGATGTCAATAGGGTGCTCCACCCGGTCAAATGTCAGTATTGCGGAGCTGAATGCTGTTCACGGCCTCGTGTAAGTAACTAACGCTGCTTTTCCCGGTTCTTCCACCTGGAGGGTTGTCCTCCATCGTCATCCTGGGAGGGTTCCCTATGAACGCGCGACTACTGCTTTCGGCCTCTGCGCTGGCGCTGGGCCTGATGCTGTCCTCGGCAGCCTCGGCTCAGATTTTCAGCAATACCGAGGCGGATGATGGGGACGGCACGACCGTTTCCAGCACCAACACCAGCACTTCGAGCTTCACGGACAGTTCGACCGAGGATTCAGGCAACAGCAAGACCTACACGGACAGCTCCGTTAACACCAAGACAGAAGACTCGAACAACACGAAGACTTACACAGACAGCTCCGTTAACACCAAGACGGAGGATTCCAACAACACCAAGACCTATACGGACAATTCCGTTAGCACCAAGACCGATTACGAGGATTCGTTCAACACGGAAGATTCCAACAACACGAAGGAATCGAACAACACGATCGCGTCGGGTAACACCAAGACCTGGACCGATAACTCCGTCAACGATTCCAACAACACCAAGACCTATACGGACAACTCCGTCCACACGAAGACCACCACCGTCACAGTGTCCTACCAGTCGCTTGACGGCGAAGTCTCCGGCGTCGGCGTGAGCTTCTCGCCGGGAACCGAAACTGATCCTCCCGGCCTTGGGGACACCCTGACCACCGGCAACATCGACGGCAGCGCTGCGGCCTTCTCCGGCGTGCAGACCGCCAGCTTCAACACTGGCATCGGCTCGCTGAATCAGGCGGCGACGGGTCTCGCGGCGAACGCGAACATCAGCTTCGGCGGGCCATAGGCTCCCAAAGCTGTTGCTACGGTGGGGCGGCCGGTTTCGACCGGCCGCCCTGCAGGCTGTCACACGCAGTGGGAGGGCTAAATGTTTGCTTCAACCGGGATCGTAGGCGTCACCGCCGCGCTGCTCTTGAACAGCGGGGTCGTGACGAAGCCGTCCGTCCCGCCTCCACGGCTGGACGTCGCGGCGGTCACACAGCCGACGGCGGAAGCTCCGCTGCCCGCATCCGAGATGGCGTCGCTGGCCGGCGGGGAGGGGGTTGATGTCGCGGTGCTGACCCGACAGCAGCTCACCGGGACGACAACCGGCAACACGGTCAACGCCGGGACGGTAACGTCCGGCGTGGTGAACTTCTCCGACAACGCGCTCGCCGGTTTCCGGGGCATCGGCAATTTCGTGGTCAACACCGGCGCCAACAACACACTGCAGGGCGCCATCAATATCAGCATCGTCACCACGCCCGGACCGTAAGCATCATGTTCGGGGCCTGGGGCGAAGCTCGAATCCTACTCGCTGCGGTCGCTTTCGCGACGGCGGCGCCTGTCGCGCATTCGCAGGCGGCGTTCAATCTCGCCGCCGGGGTCTACCAGGTCCCGGTCACCAGCCTGCGTGACATGCCCTTCCGGACCGTCGTGCGGCAGCAGTACGACTTCAGCTGCGGCTCGGCCGCGCTCGCGACGCTGCTGCACTACCACTACGGCCTCCCCGTCAACGAGGGCGCGGTCTTCCAGGCGATGTATGCCGCCGGCGACCAGGCGAAGATCCAGCGGGTCGGGTTCTCCATGCTGGACATGAAGAACTACCTCAAGTCACAGGGGTTCGAAGCCAACGGCTACCGCCGCAAGGCCGCTGAGCTGCGGGACATGTCGCAGCCGGCCATCGCGCTGATCCGCGTCGGCTCATACCGCCACTTTGTCGTCGTGAAGGGCGTACGTGCGGACAAGGTGCTCGTCGGAGATCCCGCCCAAGGCATCAAGGCCTTTTCCGTCAGCGAGTTCGAGCGTTCCTGGAACGGCATTCTGTTCATTATCGACTCGGCGCCGGGCCGGGCCGGCGCCTTCAACAAGGCGGAAGAGTGGACCGCGCTTCAGCATGGGCCGTTCGAGGCCCTCGATGACCGCAGTCTTGCGGCCATGACCCGCAATCTGCCGCCCCTCTACCAGATCACCGTTGGTCGTGAATTCCCGGGGACGCCGTGATGAAACCGTTGCCCTGCCTGATTGCCATGGTCGTCGTTATGACCGCCGCACCGCCGCTGGCCTGGGCCGAACCGGCCCTGCTGACCGATGAAGAGCTCGATGGTCAACGCGGCGGACTGCAGACGCCGCTAGGGTTCGATATCGGCTTCGGCGCCTCGGTGAAGACGTTCGTCGACGGAACGCTGGCGCTTGAAACGCGGATCAGCTGGACCGACACGGGCCTGCGCTCGGAACAGATCGTCAATGAACTCGGGTCGATCGCCGGCGCGCCTATCCGGATCGGCGCCCTGAACGACGGCGCCCTGAATAGCCTCGCCGGCGGCGCGACGACCGTGATCCACGACCTGACGATGGATCGCATCGCGAGCCTGATCGTCAACACCGCCGACAACCGCACGATCCGACAGGAAACCGACATCACCCTGGTGTTGCCGCAGCTGGTCGACCTGCAGCAGCGGATCGCTGCCGACCGTCTGTCATCAATGCTGTCGTCCAGTCTTGGGCTGGCTCTGAGAGACGCGGCCACGACGAGGTGAGTGACGGTAAAAACAACCTTTTGGCGCCGCCGGACGCTTCCGCCAGAGGGGCAACGGGTGCGCGCGTATGAATTTTTTACAACTTTGTCGATTTCGAGGGAGCAAACGGCGCCGCTTGAAGGTTGTCCTAGCGCAGGCTGTTCGCCGGCAAGCGTGGGCTGAGTTCTCCATTTTGGCAGGGGGGTCGTGGCGACGACGCGCGTATGGCGTCGTGTCGCGTCAGGCGCGGGGTGACCCGTGGGCTGGGGACGACAATGACTGAGAGTTTCCGGGACGCCATGTTGGCGCAGATTCCCAAGTTAAGAGCGCATGCGATGAAGTTGGTCGGCTCAGGGGCCGAGGCCGACGACCTGGTGCAGGACGTGCTGGTGCGGGCCTGGCGCTTCCAGAATGGCTTTGTCGCGGGCACGAACCTGAGCGCGTGGATGTTCCGCATACTGCGCAACGAATTCCTCAATCAGCTGCCGGAGCGGCGGGCGCTCGTGCAGGACGTCGACGGCCATTTCGCCGGTCGTCTGGTGGCGGCGCCGCACCAGGAATGGCGGCTGCGCTATCTCGAGCTCCTCGATGCGCTGCCGCTCCTCACCGAGGAGGCGCGCGACGCCCTTCTCCTGGTGGTGGGCGCGGACCTTTCCTACGAGCAAGCCGCCGAGATCTGCGAGTGCAGCGTCACCGCGCTCAAGCAGCGTGTCCGGCGCGCGCGCATCCGCCTGGGCGAGCTGATCGACTTCGAGGACGCGCCGACGGATTCCGCGTCGCGCCCGCGGCACGCGCCGCAGGATTTTGCGCTTTGAACGGCGTTGCAGCAGGGAGGGGGTCTTATGAGCAGGGTGTTACCGGCCGCGGCAGCGTCCGCGATGCTGGGGGCGCTGGCGTTGGCGTCACCGGCGCAGGCGGATGATCCGGTCGGCGATCAACTGGACCGGATCGAGGCCCAGATCGCCGACCAGGCGCGTCGGCTGGCCGATCAGGACCGGCGCCTGGCTGAGCAGGCGAAGACGATCGATGCGCTCAGTCGCGAACGGGACGAAATGCTGCGCGCCATGCGCTCGGCCGGCCTAGTCACGGCAGACGGGACTTTGGGCGACGAGCGCGGCGGTAAACGTATCGCGCAGGCGCAGGCGACTGAACCGCCACACGCCGTCACTGAGCTGCCGTCGACGCCGGTCGGCGAAAAGCCCGCCACCTCGCCGCCCGCCCAGGTCACGGCGATCCCGCCGGACCTGGGCGTCCTCACGCCACAGGGTCAGCTGATCATCGACCCGACCATGGAATACACCCGCAGCAGCAGCAGCCGGCTGGTGTTCGCCGGGGTCGAAGTGATCCCGGGCATCAACCTCGGCCTGATCGAGGCCAGCGACGTCGCCCGCGACGCTGGGGTTTTCACAATGGCGGCGCGTTACGGCCTCACCAGCCGCATCGAGGTCGAGGCCCGCGTCCCTTATGTGTGGCGGCACGATCGCCTGTTCTTGGTGCAGCGCGCGGCGCCGACCGACATCGAGCGACCGCAGCGCCTCAACGGCAACGGCATCGGCGATGTGGAGCTCAATGGCCGCTTCCAGATCAACTCGGGGCGCGACGGCTGGCCGATCTTCGTGGCGAGCGAGCGCATCAAGACGCCCACGGGCGACGGGCCGTTCGACGTGCGCTTCGACAGCGAGGCGATCGCTCGCAGCCTGGCGACCGGTTCGGGCTTCTGGGGCGCCGAGACCGGGATCACCATGCTCTATCCCAGCGAGCCGGCGCTGATCTACGCGAGCCTGAGCTACCTCTACAATTTCGAGGACAACGTCGATAAGCAGATCGGCAAATTCCACATCGGCCACGTCAATCCCGGCGACTCCATCGCTGCTTCCGTCGGGTTCGGACTGTCCCTGAATCCCCGGTTCTCAGTCTCCTTCGGCTATAGCCACAACTACATCTTCGGCACGAAGACGGAGATCGACGGGAGCACGGAGAAGACGTCGAAGCTCCAGGTCGGCCGCCTGCAGATGGGATGGGCCTACCGGCTGACAAATCGGATCACCTTGAACAACAGCTTCGAGTTCGGGGTGACCGGCGAGGCCCCGGACCTGCGGATCACGATCCGCACGCCCTATCGATTCTGATCCGGCGGCGCGCGTCGATTCACGGATCGTTCGCGGGTAGGTCATAATCCTGCACCGGTCGGGCCGGCAAAGACGTCGGCCGCCGTCGCACGTTATAGAAGACCGCCTATAGGAGCCGCCCTTGCGCGCCATCGCCGTCACCGTCCTGATGTCCAGCTTCATCGCCTGCGCGGGCAGCGCCCAGGCCCAGGCCGCTTCGGGCGTGACCGCGGATGTCCGCTGCATGCTGACCATGGCGGCGGTCGCCAACAACAAGGCCAACCAGCCGCAAGCGGGGCTGGGCATGTTCTTCTTCGCCGGGCGGATCAAGGCGCAGAACCCGGCCTTCAACTTCGCCACCGATCTCAAGCCCGTAGCGACGAAGATGACCGCCACCGACTTCGAGGCCGAGATTAAGCGCTGCGGCCCGATGGTGGTGAGCGTCATGCAAGGGCTGCAGGCCGCCCAGGCTTCGTTCGGCCCGCCGCCGCAGCCTGCAACCGGCGCGGCGCCGCCGCCCAAAGCGCCTGCCGCGCAGGCTCCGCCGAAGAAATAGTCGATGCGGTACGGCTTCCGACGGAACTGATGTCGACCTTCGACGTTGGCTCCTGTTGGGCGGGACCGCGTTCGGTGCGCCGAAGGTCCCTGGGGCTGTAATGTCGTCGCAAACGACCGACTACGGAACGGAGTTGCTCCCCCAGGTGCGCGGAGCGCCTTCCGCCGACGCCGGTCCGTCCAACGTGGTCCAGCTGAGCGAGGCGGAAACGGCCTTCGCCGCTCGCGAAATCCTCTATCGCGACCTGCTGAACGCGCTGCCCGCCGCGATCTACACCACCGACGCGGACGGCAAGATCACCTTCTACAACGAGGCGGCAGTCGCGTTCTCGGGCCGCCGGCCGGTGCTGGGGTCCGACGAATGGTGCGTGACCTGGAAGCTCTTCTGGCCCGACGGGAGGCCGCTGCCGCACGATCAGTGTCCAATGGCCATGGCGCTCAAGGAAGGCCAGCCGGTCCGCGGCTACGAGGCCATCGCCGAGCGCCCCGATGGGAGCCGCGTGCACTTCATCCCCTATCCGACGCCCTTCAAGGACGCCTCCGGCAAGGTGACGGGCGCGGTCAACATGCTGGTCGACATCACCGAGCGGAAGGTCGCCGAGGAACGTCAGCGGCTGTTGTCCAACGAGGTCGACCACCGGGCGAACAATTTGCTGGCCGTGGTCCAGGCGCTGGTGCGGCTGGCCGATGCGCCCACGGTGCCGGAGCTGAAGCGTTCTCTCGAGGGCCGCATCAAGGCCCTGGCCCACGCCCACGTCCTGCTCGCGCAGTCGCGCTGGACGGGCGCCGACCTGCAGCACCTCGTCTCCGAAGAAATCGCGCCCTACATGGGCGGGGCCGCCCCGCGGGTCTGGCAGAGCGGGCCGGTGCTGACGCTGGAGCCGGCCGTAGCCCAGTCGATGGCCATGATCATCCACGAACTGGCCACCAACGCCGCCAAGCACGGCGCGCTCTCGGGTGGCGGGCGGGTCATGGTCGACTGGCAGCAGGACGGCGGAGAACGGCTGGTGTTCCGGTGGACAGAAGTCGGCGGTCCGTCGCTGGATGGTCCCACGCCATGCGGCCAGGGTCGCAGGATGATCGAGAAGGCCGCCGCCAGCCTCAAGGGTCGGGCGCGGTTTGACTGGCGGCAGGAAGGCTTGGTCTTCGAGCTGTCGGCCCCGGTGACCCTGCTGGTCGCTCAGCCCGAAACCGCGACGCTAAACTAGCCTCGGCTCAGTTCGCGGCCACCGCCACGCTGAGCACCGGCCCGATTTCATCATGCAGCACCAGGTCGGCGTAGGCGTCCAGCTCGGTGGGCTCACGGTTGACGATCGCGAGCCTGGCCCCGTTGCGCTTGGCCAGCAGGGGGAACCCGGCCGCCGGATAGACCACCAGCGACGAGCCCAACACCAGGAAGAGGTCGCAGGCCAGCGTCGCCGCCTCCGCCCGCGCCATCGGCCCGACCGGCATCTGCTGTCCGAACGAGATGGTCGCGGTCTTCACCAGCCCGCCGCAGCTGCGGCAGTAGGGAATCTCGCCCACCTTCAGGAAGCTGTCCCTGAGCTCGGCCAGCTCATGGCGCTCACCGCACTCCAGGCACGTGGCGTAGCTGGCGTTGCCGTGCAGCTCGACGATCTGGTCGGCGGGCACGCCGGAATCCTGGTGCAGGTTGTCGACGTTCTGGGTGACCACGGCGGTGACCTTGCCCTGCTGAACGAGCCGGGCGACGGCGAAATGGCCGGCGTTGGGCTTGGCGCCGACCCACCCGGCCTTGCCGGTGAAGGCCCGCGTCCAGGCCTCGCGGCGCTTTTCCTCGCTGGCGACGAAGTCCTGGAATTGGATCGGTTTCATCTTGCTCCAGACGCCGCCAGGACTACGGAAGTCGGGAACGCCGGACTCGGTCGAGATGCCGGCGCCGGTGAACACCACCATGCGGCGGGCGTCGGCGATCAGCCGGGTGAGGTGGGCGCGGGACATGACCGATCTTCACCTGAAGGCGGCGGGCTTGCCAGTCCTTCGATGGCCGGCGCCTCAGGTGAAGAAGGGCGGCAGCCTGGCGGGCGCGGTGCGGCTTCGCTCGGCCTCCGCGCGGTCCTGATCGCCAAGCGAGACGCCGCGAGGATCGCTCCGGGACTGCAGGGCCGGCGGTTTGCCGAACAGGTCGGGCTGGATGACCAGGTGATTGAGCACTTGGTTCACGCCGCCGACGTCATGCGCCAGGTGATCGGCCAATCGGCGGTCGGACGGGGTGCGAACCTGCCCTTCCAGGCTCACCACGCCGTCCTCGACCACGACCATGATGCCCCGGGCGTCCAGCAGACGGTCGTGGGCGAGATATTCGCTCACCGCTTCATGCAGTACGGCGTCGGATCGCTTCCAGGCTTTCGGGCCTCGCCCGGCGTGGGGACCCTGCCCCATCAGTCGATCGACGCAGGCGTCCATCCAGCTGCGGTCGTCCGAGTCCTCGTTGGCCTCGATCCATAGTTGCGCCATCGCCGCCTCCAGGGGGCTTGTAGCTTCAGCCTAGGATACGCCCGAAAACGGCCGGGGGTTCCTGCAATTTTTCTTGAGTTGGGCTCAGGTCGGCGGCGGCTCGCCGAACGCCTGGGTGAGGTCGGCCTCGCTCAGGCCTTCGACCTCGATGCGCTTTACGCGCGCCGTCTGGCCGCTCAGCAGGGCGAAGGCGGATTTCGGCCGGCCTAGCGCCTTGGCCAGGACGGCGATCAGCGAAGCGTTGGCCTGGCCTTCGGCGGCGGGGGCCGCCACGCGCACCCTCAACAGTAGCCGCCCCGCGTCGTCGCGGATCCAGCCGTCGACCCCGTCACGCCCGCCGCGCGGCGTGACGCGGACGGCGATCAGCATCTCAGCTCAGCCAATCGCTGCGATGATCGGCCCGAAAATCATAGGCAGGATGTAGGTACGGAAGCCCTGGATCACGAGCAGCACGATGATCGGGCTGATGTCCACGCCGCCGAGCGGGGGGATGAATCGCTGTACGGGCCGAAGAATCGGCCGGGTCACGGCATCGAGGAAGTGCGCGACGTTGTAGACGAAGCGGTTCCGCAGGTTGATCACGTCGAACGCCACCAGCCACGACAGGATCGCGCTGATGATGATGGCCCACACCAGCAGGTTCAGAAGACCGCCGATTACGAAGTAGAGAAAGCTGCCCATATCCCGGTTCTAGCGGCCTTTGCGGCGCAGGCAAGGCGCAGCTCCCATCCACACGCGACGCCGCAGCCGGCGACAGGCGCTTGACAGGGCCCGCCTCAAAAGGGTTATTCCGCGCCTTCCTGGGGGCCGTAGCTCAGATGGTAGAGCGCCTCGTTCGCAATGAGGAGGTCAGGGGTTCGATTCCCCTCGGCTCCACCAGGAACCTTCCCTCCCTCGCTCCAGGAGCGTGATCGTGACCGGCGCGCCGCCCACCACCGGCGGTCGGCTGGTCTACGCGGTCGGCGACATCCATGGCCATCTCGACGCGCTCCAGCCCCTCATCGGCAAGCTGACGGACGACCAGGCGCGGAGCCGCCCAGCCGAGCGGCCGTTGCTGGTGTTCCTGGGCGACTATGTGGATCGCGGGCCGGACAGCCGCGGCGTGATCGAGGCGATCTTGGCGCTGGAAGCCGGCGGCGCCTTCGAGGTCGTGGCGCTGAAGGGCAACCACGAGGACGCGCTGCTGCGGTTCCTGGCCGACCCCGGTTTCGGGCCGAACTGGCTGATGAACTGGGGCGAGACGACGCTGCGGTCGTACGGCGTCCGACCCCCCGCGCTGGGCGCAGAGGCGGCCGAGACGGCGCGGGTGCAGGCCCAGCTGTTGGCGGCGTTGCCGCAGACGCACCGGGTGTTCCTGGACCGGCTGGCGGTGTCGGTCAGCGTCGGGGACTATCTTTTCGTCCACGCCGGGGTGCGGCCGGGGGTGGCGCTCGCGTCGCAGGACGACCAGGACCTGATCTGGATTCGCTACGAGTTCCTGGAGTCGGACGCCGATTTCGGGAAGGTCGTGGTCCACGGCCATACCCCCGCGGATCGCCCGGTGGTCAGGGCCAACCGCATCGGCATCGATACCGGGGTCTACTATTCCGGCGTGCTGACGGCCGTGCGCCTAAAGGGGACCGACCAGCGGATCATCCAGGCCCGGGCCTAGTGGGCGTCGTCCCAGTTCGCAGCGGCGCGGGCGTCGACGACGAGGGGCACTGAGAGGTCGACCGCCGGCATCGGCGCGGCCGACATGACCCGCTTGGCGACCGCGATTACGGCCTCGGCTTCGGCCTCGGGCGCTTCGAAGATCAGTTCGTCGTGCACCTGTAGCAGCATCCGGGCCTTGAGACCCTCGGCCCTCAGCGCCGCGGGCATGCGCACCATGGCCCGGCGGATCACGTCGGCCGCGGCGCCCTGGATCGGGGCGTTGATGGCGGCGCGGTCGCCGAACGAGCGCTCGGCCGGCGATTTCCCCTGCGCGGCCGGGATGTGCACCTTGCGGCCGAAGATGGTGGTCACGAAGCCCTCGGCGCGCACCTGGCGCTGCATGCGGTCCATGTAGGTGCGGATGCCGGGGAACCGCTCGAAGTAGGTCTTGATGTAGGCCCCCGCCTCGTCGCGGGGGATCGAGAGTTGGTTGGCCAGGCCGAAGGCCGAGATGCCATAAACGATCCCGAAGTTGATCGCCTTGGCGCGCCGCCGGGTCTCGGCCGGCATGCCCTCGACCGGCACGCCAAACATCTCGGACGCCGTGAGCGCATGGATGTCCACGCCGTCCTTGAAGGCCTGCTTGAGCTGCGGGATGTCGCCGATGTGGGCCAGCAGCCGCAACTCGATCTGCGAATAGTCGGCGCTGATCAGCACGTGGCCCTGATCCGCGATGAAGCATTTGCGGATCTTGCGGCCCTCTTCGGTGCGGACTGGGATGTTCTGCAGGTTGGGGTCTTCCGAGGCCAGCCGGCCGGTGGTCGCCGCTGCCAGCTTGTAGGAGGTGTGCACGCGGTTGGTCTTGGGATCGATCGCGGCCACCAGGTTGTCGGTGTAGGTGCCCTTCAGCTTGGAGAGCTGGCGCCAGTCCAGGATAATGCGCGGCAGCTCGTGACCCTGGGCGGCCAGGTCCTCGAGCAGCGAGGCGTCGGTGGACATCGCCCCGGTGGCGGTGGTCCTGCCGGACGCCATGCCCAGTTCGGTGAAGAGCAGGTCGCCGATCTGCTTGGGCGAGCCCAGGTTGAACGGCCGGCCGGCCACGCGATGGGCTTCGAGCTCGAACTCGCCCATCCGCACCGCAAAGTCGTTTGAGAGCAGCCGCAGGCGCTCCGGATCGACCTTGATCCCCGCCAGCTCCATCTCGACCAGTACCTTGGGCAGGGGCCGCTCGAGGGTCTCGTAGACGGTGAGCAGCCGCTCGTGCGCCAGGCGCGGCCGCAGGTGCTCCCAGATCCGCAGGGTGACGTCGGCGTCCTCGGCCGCGTAGCACGTCGCCGCGGCGAGCTCGACATGCTTGAAGCTCTTCTGCGCCTTGCCGGTCCCGGCCACGGTCTTGAACGAGATCGGCTCGTGGTCGAGCAGCCGCTTGGAGAGCTCGTCCATGCCGTAGCTCTTGTGCAGCCCGCCCTCGAGCGCGAAGGCGATCAGCATGGTGTCGTCGACGGGCGAGACCTCGATCCCGTGTCGGGCAAGGACGGCCATGTCGTATTTGGCGTTCTGAGCGACCTTCAGGACGCCCGGCGCCTCGAACAGCGGCTTCAGCCGGGCCAGCGCTTCGTCGAGCGGGATCTGGGCCAGTTCGATCGGCGCATCGAGCTGCAATCCGCCTTCGTGGTGCTGTTCGTGGCCTAGCGGGATGTAGCAGGCCTCGCCGGGGGCGGTGGCGAGCGAGATGCCGCAGAGGCCGGCGCTCGACGACGAGAGCGCGTCGGTCTCGGTGTCGAAGGCGACGACGCCCGCGGCATACGCCTTGGCGATCCAGGCGTCGAGCGCGGCGAGGTCGCGGACGCATTGGTAGGCGTTGACGTCGATGGCGCCGTGCTTGGGCGCCTCCGGAGCCTTGATCTCGGGCGCCGGCGTGGCGGCCGGTTCGGCGCCGCCGGTGCGGGCCTCGTTGACCCGCCGCGACAGGGAGCGGAACTCCATCTTGTCGAGGAAGGCCTGCAGGGTCTCGGCGTTTGGCTCCTCGACGGCCAGCTCGTCGACGGGCGAGGGGAGCGGCGTGTCGCAGTCGAGCTGTACGAGCTGGCGCGACAGGCGGATCTGGTCGGCGAAGTCGATCAGGGTCTGACGACGCTTGTCCTGCTTGATCTCCGAGGCGCGGGCCAGCAGCGTATCGAGGTCGCCATATTCTGTGATCAGGGCGGAGGCCGTCTTGATGCCAATGCCCGGCGCGCCCGGAACGTTGTCGACGCTGTCGCCGCATAGCGCCTGGACGTCGACGACCTTGTCGGGCGTCACGCCGAACTTGTCGAACACCTGCTCGGCGCCGATCTTCAGGTTCGGCGTCTTCATGGTGTCGAGCATGAAGACCTGCGGGCCCACGAGCTGCATCAGGTCCTTGTCCGACGAGACGATCAGCACCTCGCCGCCCATGTCGCGGACCTTGCAGGCGTAGGCCGCGATCAGGTCGTCGGCCTCGTAGCCCGGTAGCTCCAGGCAGGGCACGCCGAACGCCTTGGTGGCCTCGCGCACCAGCGGGAACTGCGGGATCAGGTCCTCGGGCGGCGGCGGACGATGGGCTTTGTACTGGTCGTAAAGCTTGTTGCGGAAGGTCTTCTCGGAGTGGTCGAACACCACCGCCAGGTGGGTCGGCGCGTCGGCCTCGGCCTTCATGTCGACGAGCAGCTTCCAGAGCATGTTGCAGAAGCCCTGAACCGCGCCCACCGGCAGGCCGTCGGACTTGCGGGTCAGCGGCGGCAGGGCGTGGAAGGCGCGGAAGATGAAGCCCGACCCGTCCACCAGATAGAGCCTGACCTTCGGCCCGTCCTGGGTCGGATCGCGCGGGATATCGCCAAGGGTCTGCGGGGCGGCGTCGAGGGTGTCGGTCATGGATGCAAGATAGGGTGGCGCGGGCGCAAGGTCATCCGTTCGCGTGGCCATTTCCGATGATAGCGTTCGCCGACTCCAGGGTTTGTCCGGCCCATGCGGAAACGTACCCGCCGGGATAGAAATCGCCCTTTGAGATCAACAAACGAGGATCAAGGGACCGACGCGGGAACTCCGCGTCATCTGACGTCTTTATCGCCGCGGAACTCCCGGCAGCGGTCGAATTTGCGCGCCGGCGGGAGCCTTGTGTTCAGTGAGAGGTCGTCGTCATGAAGACGGATGCCACGCCGGGCCGCGTTTTAAGTCCGAAGAGCTGGTCGAAGAAGCAGACCGCCGCCCAACCCATCGTCATCAAGGTCCTGCAGGACGAGCGGGGCTGGTTCGTGGAGAGCGCGGTCAGGATCGGCCCCTTCTTCGCCAAGAAGACGGCCACCGACATCGCCGCCGACTGGGTGAAGGCGTTGCGCGCGTCCGGCGATTCCGCCGGCATGGTGATCGAAGAGCGCAAGGGCTACCACGCCAGCTGACGGTCGGCTGGGCTGCGCCTTAGCCGAAGCGGGTGTTGAGGTTGCCGAGGCCGTCGGGGTCGTTGGCGAAGGCCGAGGGGTCGCCGTCGGCGAGGTAGGCGGCCACGCCCTTGGCCAGCCGGGCGTAGGCGGCGCGGAAGGCGCCGCCGCCGGAGCTGACGCGCCGGACGCCCAGCGCCTGGAGCTTCGCCGCCGGGGCCAGCTTCGGCAGCAGCATGATGTTCAGCGGCAAGGTGATCGCCTCGGCGAGCTGGCCGATCAGGTCGTTGTCGCTCGGTCCCGGCACGAAGATGCCGTCGGCGCCGGCCGCGGCGTACTGCGCGGCCCGCTCGACGGTCTCGGTGAAGGCCGCGTCGCCGTCCGCCAGGCCCTTCAGGTAGACGTCGATCCGCGCGTTGATGAACAGGGGCACGCCTGCGGCGTCGGCAGCCTTACGCGCCGCCTCGATCTTGCGGGCGTGGAGGGCTGAGTCGCGCCGCCCATCCTCCAGATTGATCCCAACGGCGCCGGCGCCGATCACCGCATGAATGGTCTCCGAGAGCTGGGCGAGGTCGTCGGTGTAGCCGCCCTCGATATCGGCCGTGACCGGGGCTTTGACCACGCGCGCGACGGTCTCGATGGTGGAAAACAGCTTGGGCAGCGGCAGCGTGTCACCGTCCGGATAGCCGTGCGCCCAGGCGACCGCGGCCGAAGAGGTGGCGACCGCCTTGGCGCCGGCGTCCTCCATGATCGCGGCGCTGGCTGCGTCCCAGGCGTTGGGCAGGATCAGGATCTCCGGGCCCGCATGCAGCGCGCCGAAAGCCTCGGCCTTGGTCTTCTGGTCCATCGTCGGCTCCTGTCGTTTGAGGCTTAGACGTAGAGACGCATCGGCCTGTGACAAGGATACGCATCGGCCTATGACAAGCGCTGGCGGTTTCCGGCTGTCGACGATGGGCGGGCGCGGTGGCAAGCTCGGCGACGGGAGGCCCTGTCATGACGACGCAAGTTCCCATCGAGCCGGTTTCCGCCCGAAGGATCGCGGTGCTAGCCGATTGCCACATCCATCCCGGCGGCGGGCCGGAATTCCCGCCGGCGGTCCTCGAGGCTCTGGCCGGCGTCGACCTGATTGTGACCCTGGGCGACATGGGCGAAGCCGCGGCCTTGGACCAGCTGGCGGCCATCGCGCCGGTGACCGGCACCCATGGCGCCGACGACTCCGACGATGCGCGGACGGCGCCGCAGTTCCGGGCGCTCAGCCTCGGCCCGGCGGGCGTGCTCGGCTGCGTGTTCGACGCGACGGCGGCGGGGCTGGCCACCGGCTCCGAGCCCTTTGCGCCCGTCCCAGAGTGGTCTAACGACGCCGCCAGGCTCTTCGGGACGGACGCCCGCATCCTGCTGCACGCCGCCACCCACCGGGCGGAGATCGCGAGCGTGGACGGCTGGACGGTGGTCAATCCCGGCAGCGCCGTCCTGCCCGCTGACGGCGACGTCCGCAGCTTCGCCTTGCTGACGGTGAAGGACGGCGCGGTGACGGCGGAAATCGTGACGCCCTAGCCCCCGCTTCGCGCACGCCCGCGAAACCCTGTATGACCGCGCCGTGACCGCCACGGCCCTTTCCCGCCTGACCCTGACCGATTTCCGTTCCTATGCGCGGGCAGACCTCGTGCTGGATGGGCGGCCGGTATTCCTGGTCGGGCCGAACGGGGCGGGGAAGACCAACCTCCTGGAGGCGGTCAGCCTGTTCACGCCGGGCCGGGGCCTGCGCGGGTCGAGCCTGGCCGAAGTGGGGCGACGACTGCCGGGGGAGCCCGTCGGCCGCGCCTGGGCGGTGGCGGCGGTGGTCGCTTCGAACGGCGAGGAGACCAAGATCGGCACCGGCGTGGGCGAGCCCGGCGCCGCGCGACGCACGGTGCGGATCGAAGGCGAGACCGTTCCGCCGGGGCGCCTTGCCGACCATCTGCGCCAGGTGTGGCTTACGCCGGCTCAGGACCGGCTGTTCCTGGAGGGTGCGAGCGAGCGGCGGCGGTTCTTCGACCGGCTGGTGTTCGCCGCGATCCCACGCCATGCGGCGCACGCCCAGGCTTATGAGAAATCCAGCCGCGAACGCATGCGCCTGCTCACCGACGAGGGCGGCCCGCCAGACGCCGCCTGGCTCGATGCCCTGGAGGCCCGACTGGCCGAGGCCGGCGCACTGATGGCCGAGGCCCGCGCCCGCACGCTGGCCGCCCTGCAGAGCGAGATCGACGAGCGGGGCGAGCGCCCATTCCCGCAGGCGAAACTATCGCTCACCGGAGAGTGGGAGCAGATGGCCGCCAAAGGCGCCGAGATCGCCGACATCGAGGTGAAGCTGGCCCAGGCCCTGGCCGCCGCACGCCCCCGCGACGCCGCCGCCGGCCGCGCGCTCACCGGCCCGCACCGGGGCGACCTGGCGGTGATCCACGCCGAAAAGGACCGTCCGGCCGCGGAATGCTCCACCGGCGAACAGAAGGCGCTGATCCTGAACCTGGTCCTGGCCCAGGCGGCACGCCTGGCCCGCGCCGAAGGCTCGCCCAGCCCGATCCTGCTGCTGGATGAAGTCGCCGCGCACCTGGATGCGCGGCGCCGCGGCGCACTCTTCGACGAGATCGAGGCCCTGGGGCTGCAGGCGTTCCTCACCGGGACCGACGAGCACCTGTTCGAGGGCCTGAAGGGCCGGGCTCAGGGCGTGCGGGTTGAGGGCGCGGAGCTGGGAGCGCTCTGAGCGGCCGTGGGTTTGGTCGGCGACTTCAGGGTCATTCCTTCGCAGTCGTGGGTCTCGCAGAAGGACCGTCCGGCGTCCGTCATGACGAGGCGACCGAGGGTCGCGCCGAATGACGCCTGTTGAGCCATTAGCCCTGGGGACTTGGCCTTCCACGCCTTCCCGGTCGGCCCACGCCAGAACCGGATCGCCGCCACGATCTGTTCATCGCCCATCTCGGTGGTGACATAGGCCGCGTTGGTCTCTTTGCCTTGCTCGATAGCGTATTGGTTTCCTCGCGCCAGCGCCTCGGTGAGCTTGTCGAATTCGGCTGAGGTGAGTCCCGAGGCGGGTGCGAGCTTGCGTTGGTCCTCCATGAGACCGCGCAAGGCCGATTGCAGGCCTGCGCCATTGTCCTGGAGCGCAATCAGTTCGCGCGCCAAGGCTAACGCGCGTGGCGACCGCGGCTTGATTTCCGGCAGGAGTTCCACCGGCTCGTCCTTGGCCGCCGGGAACTCGATGTCGATCGTGACGCGCTTGCCCACCGCGCCTTGAGCAAGCTGAGTTGAGTCGAGGCGGTAATAGGGGGCCAGGGATTTTGCGAACGTGGCGAAGCCGAGCCCTTTGGGCGCCTCGCCGACGGCCGCGCAATCGGTCATCACGCCCAGCGGGCCGACGAGGCAGGTCAGCCGCACCGCGCCTGCAACGCGGAGGGCTTGGGCGGCAGGCGACTGGAACTGCCGGATGACCTGGCGAGAAGGTTGCTGTGACCAGATCGGCGCAGAGAATGTGTCAGGGAGATTCGCTGGACTCGGTGGGAAGGGCGCTTCACCCGGCTTCAGGCAGCCGGCGTCCTGGCAAAAGAGCTCTCTTGCATGGATTAGCGCGGTGCGGCCCAGCCCCCTGCCGACCCTCGCCACCATTTCCCGGTCCTTGTCGGCCGGGCCCACCTGCAACGCCCCTATGGGGGTCGAGAAATAAGCGACCAGCAGTGAGAGTTCCTTCTCAGTGAAGGTGCTGGCCAGAAGCCTCGCCGAGACTTCACGGGCCTGGGCCGCGCGCGCCAGGTAGCTCTCGCGCAGAGCCGTGGCGATCTGGCTGAGTGCGGGGATGATGTTCTTGCCGGTGTCGAGTTGGCGGGCGACACCTTCGATCTCTGCCGTGCGGTCGGCGCGCGCGGTGAGCGTGACCAGTCTTCGGGCCAACTCCATGGCGCGTGGCGACGATGGTGGGGGTGATGATGGTTCCGCTTGCCGCTCGGTCAGGAAGCGCAGGGGAATTCTGACCTCGCCGCCCTCGACGAACTTGCCGTTCACGCTCATCGGACGCAGGTGGAACGCGGGGGCCATCGAAACGGCGGCGTCGCCGAAACCGAGGCCTTCAGGCGTTTCTGCGTCGACTTTGCAGGCCTGCAGCTTCCCGAAGGCGTCTACCTGGCAGGAGATGATGGCCTTGCCGCCGATCCCGAACGCCAGGGGAATCAGAGGATAAGCCCGGCTGATATCGTCGGCGCCGGGCTTCGCGATCCAGTCCGGCTCGGTGATCACGTCGGGGGCGGCGGTCGCGCCGGCTGAAGCGAAGGCCAACGTCACCGCCAAAAGAGCGGATTCCAGCAGTCTCATGAGGCCCCCCGACCAGCGAGGCCACTCTAGCGAGGCGTGCGGTTTCGCCAAGCCGCCACATGGCCGCAAAAGGGTGCAGAATCAGCGCTCAATCCCTATATACAGGCCACGAATTCGCCGTTGGCCCAGCCATCGGCGCCACGCGAGCGGGCCGCGCCATTTCGAGCGGCGACACCGCCTCCAACTGGACACCGAATGAGCGAAGAGAACGAGACCCACGGCCAAGGCCCGACTGCCGAGAACAACGGGCAGGACGATTATGGCGCGGAGAGCATCAAGGTCCTGAAGGGCCTCGACGCCGTGCGCAAGCGGCCGGGGATGTATATCGGCGACACCGACGACGGTTCGGGCCTGCACCACATGGTCTACGAGGTGGTCGACAACGCCATCGACGAGACCCTGGCCGGTTGGGCCACGCGGGTCGAGGTGATCCTGAACGCCGACGGCTCGGTGACGGTCACCGACGATGGGCGCGGCATCCCGGTGGATATCCACGAGGGCGAAGGCATTTCGGCGGCTGAGGTCATCATGACCCAGCTGCACGCCGGCGGGAAATTCGACCAAAACTCCTACAAGGTCTCCGGCGGCCTGCACGGCGTGGGCGTCTCCGTGGTGAACGCGCTCTCCGAGTTCCTGCGGCTGAAGATCTATCGCGGCGGCAAGTCCTACGAAATGGAGTTCCGGCACGGCGATTCCGTCGCGCCGCTGAAGGAGACCGGCGACGCGCCGATGCGCGAGAACGGCCTGCCGCTGTCGGGCACCGAAGTCACCTTCATGCCGTCGACGAACACCTTCGCCTTCATCGATTTCGACCTGAAGACGCTGGAGCACCGGCTGCGCGAGCTGGCGTTCCTGAACTCCGGCGTGACCATCTGGCTGAAGGATCACCGCGGGGCCGAGCCCTTCGAGGAGGTCATGCACTACGACGGCGGCGTGGAAGCCTTCGTGCGCCACCTCGACAAGGCCAAGACGCCGCTCCTCAAGGAGCCGATCGTCATCCGCGGCAAGCGCGAGAACGTCGAGATCGACCTCTCGCTGTGGTGGAACGACGGCTACCACGAGAACGTGCTCTGCTTCACCAACAACATCCCGCAGCGGGACGGCGGCACTCACCTGGCGGCCTTCCGCTCGGCGCTGACCCGGATCATCACCGGCTATGCCGACTCCAGCGGCGCGGCCAAGCGCGAGAAGGTCTCGGTCGGCGGCGAAGACGCCCGCGAGGGCCTGACCTGCGTGCTCTCTGTGAAGGTGCCGGACCCGAAGTTCTCGTCCCAGACCAAGGACAAGCTGGTCTCGTCAGAGGTGCGCCCGGCCGTCGAGGGCCTGGTGCAGGAAGGGCTCGGCTCCTGGTTTGAGGAGCATCCGACCGAGGCCCGCCTGATCGTCCAGAAGATCGCCGAGGCGGCCGCCGCCCGCGAGGCCGCCCGCAAGGCCCGCGAGCTCACCCGGCGCAAATCGGCGCTGGATATCTCGTCCCTTCCCGGCAAGCTCGCCGACTGCGCCGAGAAGGACCCGGCCAAGTCGGAGATCTTCATCGTCGAGGGGGATTCCGCCGGCGGCTCGGCCAAGCAGGCCCGCAACCGCGACAACCAGGCGATCCTGCCGCTCAGGGGCAAGATCCTCAACGTCGAGCGCGCCCGCTTCGACAAGATGCTGGGGTCCGAGCAGATCGGCACCCTGATCACGGCGCTGGGCGCCGGCATCGGCCGCGACGACTTCGATATCGAGAAGCTGCGCTACCACAAGATTGTACTGATGACCGACGCCGACGTCGACGGCGCCCACATCCGCACCCTGCTGCTGACGTTCTTCTACCGGCAGATGCCGGAGGTGATCGAGCGCGGCTACCTCTATATCGCCCAGCCGCCGCTCTACAAGGCGTCCAAGGGCAAGTCCGTGCGCTACCTGAAGGACGATCCCGAGCTCGAGATCTATCTGATCGACGAGGGCGTGGACGGCGCGACGCTCGACCTTTCCAACGGCGAGCGGATCACCGGCAAGGACCTACTGGCCATGGTGCAGACCGCGCGGGGGGCGAAGGCCAACGTCGAGCGGCTGGCGGCGCGAGCCCCGGCCTTCGCCATCGAGCAGGCGGCGCTGGCGGGCCTGCTGGCCGGCGGCGATCCGGCCGAGGCCGCCAGGCGCCTCGACCTCTACGCCGAGGAAGGCGACGGCGCCTGGTCCGGCGTGGCGGGCGAACAGAACAGCTTCGTCTTCTCCCGCGTGAAGCGGGGCGTGTCCGAACGTATCGTGCTGGACGAACTCCTGCTGCACGCCGCCGACGCGCGGCGCTTGGCGGAGCGTTCGAAGGAACTGGCCGAGATCTTCGCCGGTCGGGCCACCTTCACCCGCCGCGACCGCGCGACGGTGGTGCGCGGGCCGATCGACCTGGTGAACGCCGTGATGGACAACGGCCGTCGCGGCCTTTCCGTCCAGCGCTACAAGGGTCTGGGCGAGATGAACGCCGACCAGCTCTGGGAAACCACCCTGGACGCCGACGCCCGGACGCTGCTGCAGGTGAAGGTCACCCACGCCGACGACGCCGACGACATGTTCACCCGCCTGATGGGCGACCTGGTTGAGCCGCGCCGCGAGTTCATCCAGGAAAACGCCCTCGACGCCGAGGTCGACGTCTAGCGCCCGATTGCGCCTCCCCGGAAACCGGTGTCATGCTCCGTCGGACGAAGGGAGATCGACGATGCGCGCGTTTGTCCTGATCGTGCTGTTGGCGGCTGGCCCGGCCTTCGCGGGGCCGCCGGCGGTGATCGTCAAGGAGGCCGACGTGATGCGGCGCGAGCCGCCGCCGCACGGCGCCATCGGCATGAGCACCGCCTACCGGATCTCCGACGCCGCGCCGAACCGCACGATGGAGTTCCGCAAGCGCGTCCTGCACAGGGGCGCCGCCATCGGCCCGCATCCCATCGACCACGACGAGGTCTACTATGTGCTCTCGGGCGAAGGCGAGGTGACCTCGGACGGGGCCATGACGCGTATCGCGCCCGGCACAGCGGCCTATCTCTATCGCGGGGCGCAGGTGGGAATCCGCCAAGTCGGCGAGGCGGACCTGACCCTGATCATCGCCTATCCGCTGCCGAAGAATTAGGTCGCCGACGCAGGGTTTTGCGTCTTCGGTCGGACGAACGCGTGACGATTGGATGACGAGGGCGTCACCGTTGCCCCGAAGACACGCCCCTGTGTTGTAGTTTCCCCGAAATCTCGGCCGCGGGCCGAATCGCAGGGGCTATCCACATGAAGACTTTCACCTCGCGCCGCACGAGTCTGGCCATGGGCGCCGCCGTAGCCGTGATGGCGTTCGCCACCAGCGCCTTCGCCCAAAGCACCACCCAGCTCGACGAAGTCATCGTCACCGCCACGAAGAGGTCGGAGAACATCAACGACGTACCGCTGTCGGTGACAGCGCTCTCAGGCGAGAAGCTGGCCGCCATCCTCTCGTCAGGCGGCGACATCCGCGTGCTCTCCGCCCGGGTTCCCAGCCTGGTTCTGGAATCGAGCTTCGGCCGGACCTTCCCGCGCCCCTACATCCGCGGCCTCGGCAACACCGACTTCGACCTCAACGCCTCGCAGCCGGTCTCCTTCGTCTATGACGAGGTTGTCCTGGAGAACCCGGTGCTGAAGGGCTTCCCGCTGTTCGACATCGGCCAGGTGGAAGTGCTGCGCGGCCCGCAAGGCACGCTCTTCGGCCGCAACACCCCGGCCGGCGTGCTGAAGTTCGACAGCGTCAAGCCGACCAAGGACTTCGAAGGCTACGGTTCGGCCTCCTACGCGACCTTCTCGACCATCAACCTGGAGGGCGCGGTCTCCGGCCCGATCCTGGGCGACACGCTGACGGCCCGTCTGTCGGCGCTCTACCAGCATCGCGACGACTGGGTGGACAACCTCTTCACCCACGAGAACAACGCCACCGGCGGCTATGACCAGTGGGCGATCCGCGGTCAGCTGATGTACGCGCCGACCGACAACTTCAACGCCCTGCTGAACCTCCACTACCAGCACCTGGACGGCACGCCGCAGATCTTCCGCGCCAACATCATCCAGAAGGGCACGAACGATTTCGTCCCAGGCTTCAAGCGCGACGAGATCGCCCAGGACGCCGAGCCCCGGTCGGTGCAGAAGATCGAATCCTCCGGCGCGAACCTGAAGCTGACCTACGATTTCGGTGGGCCGGTGCTGACCTCGATCACCGCCTATGAGCGGCTCGACGCCTATTCGCGTGGCGACATCGACGGCGGCTTCGGCGCCGTGTTCGCCCCGCCTTCCGGTCCCGGGTTCATCCCCTTCCCGTCGGAAAGCGCGGACGGCGTGCCGTTCCACGGCCAGTTCACCCAGGAGGTCCGCGTCGCCGGCGACTCCGGTCCGCTCAGCTACACGGTGGGCGCGTTCTACTTCAACGAGTCGATCAAGATCGACAGCTACGACTTCAACACCCTCGCGGCTGGGGCGCAGGACGGCTACGCCTACCAGAACCAGAAGACCGAATCCTGGGCGCTGTTCGCCAACCTCGACTACGACCTGACCCCGCAGCTGAACGTCGGCGGCGGCATCCGCTATTCGGACGACTCCAAGACGTTCCTCGCCCAGCGGGTGCAGTCGCCGTTCGGGGCGCCGCCGACCCCGATCCTGCGGACGAGCCCCGACTCCAGCAATGTCAGCTTCAACCTCAACGCCACCTATGCGGCGAGTGATGACCTGAACCTCTACGCGCGCATCGCAAGCGGCTACCGGGCGCCGTCGATCCAGGGCCGGCTCCTCTTCGGCGACACCATCTCGGTGGCCGACAAGGAGACGATCATGTCCTACGAGGCGGGCGTGAAGGGCAAGGCCGCCGACGGCCGCATCCGCTTCGACGCCGACGTCTTCTACTACCGGCTCAACGACATGCAGCTGACCGCGGTGGGCGGCGGGGCCAACTTCAACCGCCTGCTGAACGCCGACCACGCCACCGGCTATGGCTTCGAGTTCAACGCCGAGGCCGAGCCGATCGATCGGCTGCTGTTCACCGCAGGCCTCTCTTACAACCACACCGAACTGGACGACCCGAACCTGTTCACCCAGCCCTGCGGCGGCGGTTGCACCGTGCTGGACCCGGTTGGCCCGATCGCCGGCACCGTGCGCATCGATGGCAACAGCCTGCCGAACGCGCCCAAGTGGATCGCCAACGTCACGGCCGGCTACTCCTGGCCGCTGTCGTCAGGTGAGATCTTCGTCTTCACCGACTGGGCGTACCGCTCGAAAGTCAACTTCTTCCTCTACCAGTCGGCCGAATTCAGCGACGACCATCAGCTGGAGGGCGGTCTGCGCCTCGGCTACCGCGCCCCCGAGGCCAAGTGGGAAGCGGCCCTGTTCGGCCGCAACATCACCAACGACAAGTCGCTGCAAGGCGGGATCGATTTCGACAACCTCACCGGCTTCGTCAACGACCCCCGCACCTGGGGCGTCGAGCTGAAGGCGAAGTTCTAAGGATCGCCGCCTGGGCCTTCGCGAAAGCGGAGGCTCAGTAATTTTTGGCCACCGAACACACAGACAGGGCACGGATGGCGGCGGCGCTTTCCGTGCCCTTTCTGTGTTTTCCGTGGCCGATATCTTCGTGGCGCTGTCGCGCCCTTTGGCGCGCTAGTCGAAGCCGCGCACCACGCTCAGCACCGCCTCGCCGTAGCGCGCGAGCTTGCCTTCGCCGACGCCGTTGACCTCGGCGAGCGCCGCGCGCGAGCCGGGCTTCACGGCGGCGATCTCGGTGAGCGTGCGGTCGTTGAAGATCACGTAGGGCGGGACGTGCTGGCTCTTGGCTTCGTTGCTGCGCCAGGCCCGGAGCGCTTCGAAGAGCGGCCGGTCGCTCGCCGACACCGCCATGGCCTCGCGGCTGCGCTTGCGGGTCCGGCCGCCCGAGCGGGGGCCTTCCTCATAGCCCTCGGCAGGCTTGCGCATGGCGATCCGCCGCTCGCCGCGGAAGACGGCGCGGACAGCTTCAGGGTCGCCGACGCCCACCAGCGGGCGGCCGTCGTTGGGGTCCTCGCGCAGCAGGCCTTCGAACAGCAGCTGGTCGGTCAGGTCGCGCCACTGCGCCTGGCTGAGCTCCTGGCCGATCCCCCAGGTGGAGAGCGAGGCCTCGTGGTCGCTGACGTCCTTGGTCTTGCCCATCAGGTGGTCGATCAGCCGGCCGCGGCCATAGCGCCCGGCCAGGCGGTGGGCGGCGGAGAGCGCCTTCTGGGCGGCCTCGGTGGCGTCGGTGGTCTCGACGGCGCCGGTGCAGAGGTCGCACTGGCCGCAGGCCTCGACGGCCTCCTCGCCGAAGTAGCGGCGCACGGTGGCCGCGCGGCAACCGGTGCCGTCCAGCAGGGTGTAGAGCTGGCGGACCTTCTTGACCTGCACCTGCTTGACGGCGTCCTCGACGTCGCGCTCCGCGGTGCGGCGCAGCGCCCAGGCCATGTCGGCGGCGCCGTAGAGGGTGATCCCCTCGGCCGGCTCCCCGTCGCGGCCGGCCCGGCCGATCTCCTGCCAATAGGCCTCGATGGAGGCCGGCGGGTCGGCGTGGATCACGAAGCGGACGTCCGGCTTGTCGACCCCCATGCCGAACGCGATGGTCGCGACCATCACGCCGGCGTCGTCCTGCAGGAACTGTTCGAGGCGTTCGGTGCGCAGGTTGCGCTCCAGGCCCGCGTGATAGGCCAGCGCCGGGACGCCCGCGTCGCGCAGCGCCTGGGCGATCTTCTCGGTCCCGTCGCGGGAGCCGGCGTAGACGACGCCCGCCCGGCCGGGGCGCGCGGTGACCAGGTCAACCACCCGCTTCTGCGCCGGGCCGCGCTTGCGCTCGGCGGTGAGGATCAGCTCGGGGCGGGCGAAGCTCGCCACGAACTCGGCTGAGTCCTGGAGCTTGAGTTCGGCGCGGATGTCCTCGCGGGTCCGGGCGTCGGCGGTGGCGGTCACCGCCAGCCGCGGCACGTTCGGGAAGATTTCGGCGAGCCGGCCCAGCATCCGGTAGTCGGGGCGGAAGTCGTGGCCCCACTGGCTGACGCAGTGCGCCTCGTCGATGGCGATCAGCGCCAGCGGCACGCGGCTCAGCCGCTCCAGCATCCACGGCTGCATCAGCCCTTCCGGCGAGACGTAGAGCAGGTCGAGTTCGCCCGCATCGATGCGCCGCCAGATGCCCTCCTTCTCCGAGGGGTCGATGTTGGAATCCAGCCGCGCCGCCGCCACGCCCGATTGCTGCATGGCCGCCACCTGGTCGGTCATCAGCGCGATCAGCGGCGAGACCACCAGGCCCAGGCCCGGCCGGATCATGCTGGGAATCTGGTAGCAGAGGCTCTTGCCGCCGCCGGTCGGCAGCACCGCCATGGCGCTGCGCCCCGCCAGCACCTCGGTGATCACGTCGGCCTGCATCCCGCGGAAGTCCGCATGGCCGAAGGTGCGGCGAAGGATGTCCCGGGCCTGGTCGAGGGGCGTGGCTTCAGGCTCGGCGACGGCGGCGTGCATGGGTGCGGTTATGGGGGCGACTCACCGCGATTGCCATGCGGCGTTCTGGGTTCTCCCCACGAAGACGCTGCATCAGGCCTGTTTGACGCTCTTGTTGGCGAAGCCTGTGATGCGCTCCTCCATGTCGGGCCCGCGGCCTTCGCCCCGGAAGATCTCGTGCGCCAACCCCGCCGGCAGGGGCAGGCCGTCGGTCTGGCGCACCAGCCGCTTGTTGGCTCGGTGGCTGAACCAGGAGTTGGCGAGGATCTCGCGGGCCAGGGACTCGATCCGCGTGTCGAACGCGTCGTCGGCGACACAGAGGTTGGCCAGGCCAATCGCCTCGGCCTCGCGGCCCGCCACCGTGCGGCAGGTGAACATCATCTCGCGGGCCTTGTTGGTCCCCACCCGGCGCGGCAACCGTTGGGAGAGACCCCAGACCGGCGTCAGCGCCCACTTGGCGTGGGTGTCGGCGAACTTCGCGTTCTCCGAGGCCAGGATGATGTCGCCGGCCAGAGCCAGCTCGAGGGCGCCGGTGTAGCAGTGGCTGTGCACGGCGGTGACCACCGGCTGCGGCAGGTCCGCCAGACGCTCGATCACCTTCGACTGGTAGAAGGGCTCCGGCAGCTTCTCCCCGCTGGCGATGTCGCCGAGGTCGTGGCCGGCAGAGAAACACCTGCCGGCACCGCGCAGGATCACCAGGCCGACGGTCTCGGTTTCCCCCGCGAGTCGCCTGACATGGGCGTCGAGCTGGATGAACAGCTCGACATTGAGCGAGTTCAGCTTTTCGGGCCGGTTCAGGGTCAGCGTCGCGGCGCCGTCCTTGTCCTGGCGGGTGACCAGGTCCGTCATGGCGGCGCTCCTTCGTGTTGCGGCTAGTTGGCTGCGTCCATCCGGCTGATGGTCAGCGTCTTGGCCCAGTGGGTTCCCATGCGGTTCACGAACTGCGCGGGGCGGTCGGCGAGGACTTCGGTTTCCAGCCACAGGCGCTTCAGGTGCCGGATCTTGCCGGCCGCGCGGTCGTCCTCGTAGGCGCTGCGGCCGTGCAGGACGTGGTAATTGTTGATGAACTGCATGTCGCCGGGCTGGAAATCCATCAGCACCGAATAGCCGCCGCCCTCGGCCTGATCCTGCATCCAGGTGAGCGCTTCGCGGGCCTTGTCGGTCAGGCGCGGGGCGTCGGTGTGGCGTTGCGAGGCCAGGATGTAGGGCCGGATCAGCCGGGTGAACAGCCGGTCCCCGTGGCGGGTGAAGACCGGCATCAGGTACCAGCCGGGCTTCCCGGGCGCCTGTTCGCCGCGATAGTCGAAGGGCTGCGGCTTGTAGAGTTCGGCGGCCAGGTCCGGCCGTTCGCGGACCAGGCGGTTGTGCAAGGCGACCGAATTGCAGACCGCCGAGAGCCCGCCGGAGACGCCCGTCTGCAGGCACATAAGCCCTACCAGGTCCGACCCGTCGCAGTGAAAGTCGAGGCCCACGAGCCCGATCTCGTTGCCGCGCGAGGTGGGGTCGCCGGGTTCCTTGCCGTGGTCGGTGACATCGCCCAGGAGGTGGCCCTTGGCGTTCTGCGGCCAGGGTTTGCCGAGGTGCGCGCCGATCCCCCAGTAGGCCATGCTCATCTCGTCGTTCGACCAGCGCTCGCGGGGCAGGCCGCGAACCAGCACGAAGCCGCGTCCGTCGATCAGCTCGCGCTCGATCTCCTTCAGCCGCGGGCCCAACGTCGGCAGCGGGAACGCCGCCTTGCCGATCTGGAGGAAGTCGTCGGAGGTGCCAAAGGCGTGCTGGACGGCATGGTCCAGTTCGTCGATCTCGGCCGGCGACAGATGCTCCGTCCACTGAACGGGATCGGCGACATCCTTCGCCGCCCACTCACAGGCGGTTTCCAGGACCTCGGGCTTGAAGGCGGCGATGTCGTTCATGGCTCCGCCTCCTATTCCGCGGCCAGGGCGGCGGGAGCGCCTTGGGCGCCGCGCAGCAGGCGGCCGGGCAGGGCGTCGGTGGGCGCGCCGTCGCGGTAGGTGACCTGGCCGGCGACGATGGTCGCCACGTAACCCTCGGCCCGCTGGATCAGCCGCCTGCCGCCCGCCGGCAGGTCGTAGGCCACCTGAGGGGCCTTCAGCTTCAGCCGGCCGTAGTCGATGACGTTGAGGTCGGCGCGGTAGCCCGCGGCGATCAGGCCGCGGTCGTAGAGGCCGACGGTCTCGGCGGTGTCGCGGCACTGGGCGCGGACCATGTGCTCCAGGCTGAGCTTCGGGCCCCGTGTGCGGTCGCGGGTCCAGTGGATGATGTTGGTGGTGGGGAAGCTGCCGTCGCAGATCATGCCGACGTGGGCGCCGCCGTCCGAGAGGCCCGGCACCACGCAGTCGTGCTGCAACATCTGATAGGCCGGATCCAGCGTGTTCTGGGCGTAGTTCAGCAGCGGCAGGTAGAGCATGCCACGCCCGTCTTCGGTCAGCATGTGGTCGAGGGCGACGGCGTAGGGATCGGCCCCCTTTTCCTTGGCGATGGCGTCGATGGAGTGGTCCGGCGTCGGCTCGTAATCAGGATTGTCGCCGCCCATCAGGTACATGCGGTCCCAGGCGCGGCCGGGCGAAAGGCCAGGCGCCCGCGCGGACTCCGGTTCCTCGCCGAGCAGTTGGCTACGGAACTGCGGGTCGCGCAGGCAGGCGACGCGCTCGGTCAGCGGCAGGTGCTTGATGTCGCGATAGCTCGGGTGACTGCTGAACGGATTCACGGTCAGCTCGAAACCAAACAGCACGCCAACCGGCCGCGTGGCGACCTGGGCGCGGATCTGCAGGCCGGCGGCCTTCGCCTCGCTCATCTGCTCGAGCATGAACCGCCACTGCTCTGGATCGCGCGGGCTCTGCAGCAGGGAAAAGGAGAGCGGGCGGCCGGACTTCTGGACGATCCGGCGGAGCATGCCGAACTCCTCGGCCGGGTCGTTGAAGTCGGAGACCACTTGCAAGACGCCCTTGCCGGCCGCGGCCATGCCCATGGCGATGCCGGTCAGCTCATCTTCGCCGGCGGTGAGCGTGGCGATGGGCGAGCCGTCCGAGGAGCGGTGGTTGAGGGTGCGCGAGGTGCCGAAACCGATGGCCCCGGCCTCCATGGCGCGCTTGGCGATGGCCGCCATGGCGTTGATGTCGGCCTCGGTCGCCGGCTCGCGGTTGACGCCGCGCTCGCCCATCACGAAGACGCGCAGCGCCGCGTGCGGCAGTTGGCTGGCGATATCCACGTCGAACCGGCGTCTCGCGAGTCCGTCGAGATATTCCGGATAGCTCTCCCAGTTCCACGGCAGGCCCTCGGAGAGCACCGGGAAGGGGATGTCCTCCACGCCCTCCATCAGCTGGATCAGCCGGTCGTGGTCGCCGGGTTTGCAGGGCGCGAAGCCGACGCCGCAGTTGCCCATGACAACCGTGGTGACCCCGTGCCAGGACGAGGGCTGCATGCGCTGGTCCCAGGTGGCCTGGCCGTCGTAGTGGGTGTGGATGTCGACGAAGCCCGGCGTGACCACCTGGCCGCGGGCGTCGATCTCTTCGACGCCCGTGCGGGTGATCCGCCCGACGCTCGCGATGACGCCATCCTTCACGCCGACGTCGGCTTCGAAGGCCGTCTGGCCCGTGCCGTCGACGACGGTCCCGCCGCGGATCACCAGGTCATAGGCTTTTTCCATGGGTCGCCTCCCTCAAGGCGCAGCGTCTGAGATCATGTGTTTCCGGCATTTTGCCGCCCGCCAAGGGGGTGCGGTCAAGCGCTCAACGGGTTCGCGTAACATGGTCACTGAAGATTCAGCCTGTTTCTTGGCCGTCCCATCTAGACCATGACCTGGCTCAGGATCGGTTGAGGGACCCGTCATGGCGCTGAAAGTCCTACTCGCCGCGATCCTCGCGGCAGCGGTCGGCGTGGGGCTCGTCCTGCCGGTTCCACATCGCAGCGAAGCGCACGCGCGCTCGCAGATCGCCCTTCATCCTTAGGGCTTCGGGCCCTTCGCGAGCGCCGCGACGGTGTCGGCGCAGCCGCTGAGCGGGCTCGCGCCCGGCACATCCACCTCGGCCGTGTAGGGATAGATGTGGTCGCTCATGCCGTCGGAACAGTTGCTGGCGTAGAGGGTGACCTTCAGTTCGCGCCCGTCCGGCGTCTTTCCGGTCCACGAGGCCCGGCCGGGCTGGATCACCGCGCCGGGGGCGGTGGCGATGACGATCGGCTGGTCCGGGCGGGTGAGGGTCAGCGTCGTGCCGCGGATCGCGACGGCCCAGAAGGGCTCCGTCCCGCGCGCATCCAGCGGCCGACTGAAATCACCGACCACCGTCTTGGGCGCCGGCGCCGGCGGCGGGGTCGCCGCGGGTTTCGGACTGCAGGCGGCGGCCGCGAAGAGCAGGATGAACGGGAGGGCGCGCATCATTCTCAATCTCCGCTCATCCCCGCGAAGGCGGGGACCCAGGTGTTCTGTATTTAGCCGAGTTTGCGTCCGAACAGCGGCCACGCTCCAGGAACATGAAAAAAGCCTGGGTCCCCGCTTTCGCGGGAATGAGCGGTGAGGGAAGAATCCAGTTACGAATCCTGCCGTGAACCCTCCGCCGCTCTCCTTCTACGAATTCTTCGCCGGCGGGGGCATGGCGCGGCTTGGCCTTGGCGACGGGTGGGCGTGCCGGTTCGCCAACGACTTCGACCCGGTCAAGGCGGCCACCTATCGCGCCAATTTTCCGGACGCCGGCGAGCATTTCCGCGAGGGCGACGTCTTTGCGTTGTCGGCGGGCGACCTCTCAGTCCGCGCCGACCTCGCCTGGGCGTCCAGCCCTTGCCAGGACTTCAGCCTGGCCGGCGCGCGGGCGGGCCTGGCGGGCGGTCGCTCCTCGGCTTTCTTTGGCTTCTGGCGGCTGATCGAGGTGCTGGGCGACGAAGGCCGCGCGCCGCGCGTGCTGGTGATCGAGAATGTCAGCGGCCTGCTCAGCTCCAACGGCGGGGCGGACTTCACGGCGCTGGCCCAGGCGCTGGCGGACCAGGGCTACAACTTCGGGGCGCTGGAGATCGACGCCGCGGACTTCCTACCGCAGTCGCGGCCCCGGATCTTCGTGATCGCCACCAAAGCGGCGCCGGCCGCGCACCTGATCGGCCACAGCGCGTACCAGACCCGCGCGGTGAAGCTGGCGGCGGAGCGCCTGCCGCCGGCCTTGGCCGACCGTTGGATCTGGTGGGGGCTCGGCGCACCCCCGGCCCGCAATCTCGACCTGGCCGCGCTGCTGGAGCCGGACGCTGCCGTCGTCTGGCATTCGGCGGAGCGGACGGCGCGCTGGCTCGAGCTGATGGCCCCGCTGCACCGCGCACGGCTGGAGGCCCGGCGCGATCGTGGCGAACGGATCGTCGGCGCGCTCTATCGGCGGATGCGACTGGAGGACGGCCGCAAGGTGCAGCGCGCCGAGGTGCGCTTCGATGGTGTAGCGGGCTGCCTGCGCACGCCGCGCGGCGGGTCTTCCCGGCAAGTACTGGCGGTGGTGGAGGGCGGCCAGGTCCGCACGCGCCTGCTGACCCCCCGCGAAGCCGCCCGGCTGATGGGTCTGCCCGACAGCTATGACCTGCCCAGGGCCGCCACCTCGGCCCTGCATGTGGCCGGCGACGGCGTGGCCGTCCCGGTCGTGCGCTGGCTGGCGCAAGAACTGCTGGAGCCCTTGCTGGGGGTGGCGCCTAGACGGGCAGTTCGGGCCGCAGCGGGTAGTCGATGACGATCGCCCGGCCATCGGTGAGCGCCACGACGGAATGAAGCGTGTCGGCCGGCACGATCGCGACCATGCCGGGGCCGGCGACCTGGGTCTCGCCTGCGATGGTCACCGAGAGCTGGCCTTCGATCACTTCCCAGACCTCCTCCTGCGGATGCTGGTGCTCGTGGATGCCCGAGCCGGCGGCGAAATCCCAGTGGGCGAAGGTCAGGCTGGGCGAGTGGAAATAGCGGCCGAGCCAGCCGGGGCGGCGCTCGTGCTGCGGCAGGGCGTTGGTGTCGACAAACGGCATGGCGCTGTTCCTCGTCCTTCCCTAGCACATCGCGGCGGGAACCCTTAGGTTCGCCGGCTTGAAGGGCACACTCCTCGAAAGGTCCACCATGGACGACGCCACCCCTGACAAGGTCTACGACGCCGCGCGATATCGGCGCGCCGGCCGGGGCAAGATTTTCGACTCCATCCTCGACACCATCGGCGACACCCCGCTGATCCGGCTGCCGCGGCTGACCGCCGCCTTCAAGCCCAAGGGCGAGGTGCTGGCGAAGCTGGAGTTCTTCAATCCGATCGGCTCGGTGAAGGACCGCATCGGCGTGGCGATGATCGAGTACCTGGAGGCCAAGGGCGTCCTGAAGCCGGGCGGACTGATCGTCGAGCCGACCAGCGGCAACACCGGCATCGCGCTGGCCTTCGTGGCCGCCGCCAAGGGCTACAAGCTGACCCTGGTGATGCCCGAGAGCATGTCCATCGAGCGGCGCAAGATGCTGCTGATCCTGGGCGCCAAGCTGGAGCTGACCCCCGCCGAGCGCGGCATGGCCGGCGCGGTGGCGCGGGCCAAGGAAATCGTCGAGGCGACGCCGGGCGCGGTGATGCCGCAGCAGTTCGACAACGTCGCCAACCCGCTGATCCACCGAGTCTCGACCGCAGAGGAAATCTGGAACGATACCGAGGGCCGCGTCGACGCGGTGATCTCCGGCGTCGGCACCGGCGGCACCATTACCGGCGTCGGCCAGGTGCTGAAGGCCAGGAAGCCCGGCGTGAAGATCATAGCGGTCGAACCGGAAGGCTCGCCGGTGCTCTCCGGCGGCTCGCCCGGCCCGCACAAGATCCAGGGCATCGGCGCGGGCTTTGTGCCCTCGATCCTGGACCGCGGCGTGATCGACGAGATCGTGCAGGTCTCCAACGACGACAGCTTCGCCATGGCGCGCCGAGCGGCTTCGCAGGAGGGCCTCCCGGTCGGCATCTCGTCGGGCGCGGCGCTGACGGCCGCCTTCGACGTGGCCAGCCGCCCGGAGATGGCCGGCAAGATGATCATCGCCATCATCCCGTCCTTTGCCGAGCGCTACGTCTCGACCGCGCTCTTCGAAGGGCTGTGATTGCGCATAGGCGTCGTCGGCTCTGGCGTCACCGGCCTCGCCTCGGCGCTGGCGCTTTGCCGACGCGGCCACGCCGTCACCCTACTGGAGGCATTTGACCAGCCCAGACCAATAGGGTCCGGGTTGCTGCTGCAGCCCTCAGGACTGGCGGCGCTTCGGGCGCTGGACCTGCTGGAACCCGCGCTGGCGTTTGGGGCGCGGATCGACCGGCTGGACGGCCGTGACCTGGGTGGCCGGCGGCCGATGAATATGGCCTATTCGAGCTGGCGGGCTGGCGGATTCGGGCTCGGCGTCCATCGCGCCAGCCTCTTCAAGCTGCTGCATGACGCGGTCTCCGCGTGTGGGATCGAGGTCCGCACCGGCGCCGAGATCGTCAGCTTCGACCGCCTGCATAGCCCGACCCTGACCGATGCCGTCGGGCGCACGCACGGCCCTTTTGACCTCGTCGTCGTGGCCGATGGCTCCGCGTCGCGGTTGCGAGCGAGCCTGCGGCCTAGCGCTCGCGCGCCGCTCTATCCCTGGGGTGCGGTGTGGGCGAACGCGGTCGATACCGACAACCGCTTTACGGGCGCACTCAGCCAGCGCTACGACCGCGCCTCGGTCATGATGGGCGTGCTGCCGATCGGCGCCGGGCCGGACGGCGAGCGGAACTTGGTCAGCCTCTTCTGGTCGCTGCCCCGCGCAGAGATCGATGGATTCTTCTCCGGCGACTTCGCGGCATGGCGGACACACGCCTCGGCGGTCTGGCCGCAGACCGAGACGCTGCTGGCGCAGTTCGCCGGCCCGGAGACCTTCTCCCGCGCGGTCTATCGGGATGTCAGCGTCGGGCGCTGGAATGCGGGCGGTTTCATCGTCGTCGGCGACGCGAGCCACGGGACCAGTCCACAGCTCGGCCAGGGGGCGAACCTTGGGCTCATAGACGCAGTGGAATTGGCCGAACGGGTCGACGCCCCCGCGAAGCTTGGGGCCTATCAGCGGGCACGGCGTCTGCAGACGGCGCCCTATCAACTGATGTCGCGCGCTCTGACGCCGCTCTTCCAGTCGCACGGCTGGCTTGGCCCGGTGGTGCGCCGCTGGCTGTTCGCGCCGCTTGCACAGGCCCCCGGCCTGCGCCGGATCGCCGCCACGGTGCTCACCGGCGTCTTCCGGCTGGGCCCCACGCCTGCGAAACTTCGGCCATGAGCGATGTCTATTCGCCGGAAAAGCGCTCCGCGGTCATGCGGCGGGTCAAGGGGCGGGACACGACGCCCGAGCTGAAGGTGCGCCGCGCGCTGACCGCGCTGGGCGCGCGTTATCGGCTGCACAGGGCGGACCTGCCGGGCAAGCCGGACATCGTCATGGGGGGGCGCCGCCTGGCGATCTTCGTGCACGGCTGCTTCTGGCACGGGCATGACTGCGCCCGGGGATCGCGGGTGCCGAAGGCCAACCGCGACTACTGGGTCGGCAAGGTCGAGCGCAACCGGGCCCGCGACGAGCGGAGTCGCGAGGCGCTGACAGCGCTCGGCTGGCGTGTCGAGACGATCTGGGAATGTGACCTGAAGGACGCCGCCGCGCTCAAGGCGCAACTCCGGAGCCTTCTGGCCTAGGTCCTGGGCTTATGACGAAGCGCTCAATCCGGCGACCATCACGACGAGTTCGCCTCGATGATAATCTTGAATGATCGTTCCAGATCGACTAGATAGACCCTCATGGGAAGACCAAGGGAATTCGATGCGGACACAGCGCTCGATGGCGCGATCGGCGTATTCCGCGAGCACGGGTTTGAGGGCGCCTCGGCGGAGATGCTCGTGGGCGCCATGGGTATCGGACGCCAGAGCCTCTACGACACCTTCGGCGACAAGTGGCGGCTCTACCGCTCGGCGGTGCGGCGATATGGGATGGGCGAGTGTTCCGCGCACTTCGAGGCGCTTCGCAGCGGCGCTCGGGCCGTCGACGGGATCGATGCGATGCTGCGTCGGGTCGTCGAGACGGCCGACCAGCCTTGCCTGGGTGTTGGCTCAATCTGTGAGTTCGGCGTTTCCCGCGCCGATCTTGCCGAGGTCCACGCGCCGTTGGCCAAGACCCTGCGCGACGCGATCGCCGCCCGTGTCCGCGACGCCCAGCGGGACGGTGACGTAGCGTCCAGTCTCGACCCTGAGGCGGCCTCCGACTTTCTGATCGCGAACATCGCCGGCATCCGCCTCGCCGGCCGCGGCGGCGCCGACCGCGCGGCTTTGACCGGCCTCGCCGACATGGCGCTCAGGGCGCTGCGATAGTCGCCTCCCTGTATTTTCCTCAATTATAGAACGATCATTCAAATAAGGAGCAGGTCGATGAAAGCCATCGTGATGAACGGCACGGGCGGCCGCGAGATGCTGGAGCATGTCGAGCGGCCAGACCCGGTGGTGGGTCCGGGCCAGGCGCTGGTCGAGGTCGCCTTCGCCGGCGTCAACTTCATGGACATCGGCGTCCGGCAGGGCATAGCCTGGACCGATACGCCCAACCCCAAGATCCTCGGCGTCGAAGGCGTCGGACGGATCGCGGCGGTGGGCGACGGCGTCGAGGGCCTCTCACTCGGCCAGCGTGTCGCTTGGGTCTATGCGCCCGGAAGCTATGCGCAGCGAATCGCGATCCCGGCGGCCTCACTTGTGCCGGTTCCCGACGCGATCGACGATCGCACGGCCGCCTCGGTGATGATGCAGGGACTAACCGCCAGCCACTTTGCGACCGACTTCTACCCCGTGCAGCCCGGCGACGTCGCCTTCGTCCACGCGGCGGCGGGCGGACTCGGTCTGCTGCTGACCCAGATCGTCAAGCTGCGGGGCGGCCATGTCATCGGACGGGTGTCGTCGGAGGACAAGGTCGCCGCGGCGAAGGAGGCGGGCGCCGATCACGTCATCGTCGAAACTGAGGGCCGGTTCGCCGAGGAAGCGCTCCGCCTGACAAACGGCGAGGGCGTGCATGTCGTCTATGACGGATCCGGGCCGAAGACCTTCCAGGGGTCGCTCGACGTGCTGCGCAGATCGGGCGTCTTCTGTTGGTATGGCCCCGTCCTCGGTGGTCCCGGGCCACTCGACATCATGAGCCTGCCGAAAAGCATCAAGATCGGGTACGCGGTCTTCCTCGACCACATCCATACGCCGGAACTGCTTCGCGCCCGCTCGGCGCAGCTGTTCGACTGGATCAGGGAAGGGAAGCTCAGGGTCCGGATTGGTGGTGAATATCCACTGGCGAACGCGGCCAGGGCGCACGCTGACATGGAGAGCCGCAAGACGACGGGCAAGCTGCTGCTCGTCCCATGACGGGTTGGGTCGCAATCGCGGTTGGCGGCGCGCACAGGGACGCCGCCGCGAATCCGGAGCGAGGTCAGCAATGGGGGTCGGAAGCGGGCATACGGCCGCGCTTATGAATACGCGCCCTAGCTGACGCCTTCCGGCGCGCCGTTCTTGAAGGGTGGCGCCGCGCAGCTGCCGGCCCGGGCCTGCACGACGTAGAACAGGGCGCGGCGATCGGCGTAGGCGTTGTGTTCGCCCAGGGGCGTGGTCGGTTCTCCGGTCAGGATGCTCGCCGATTCACCCTCGGCGGCGCCCGGCTGGTTGACGATCTGCTGGTTCCAGCGGGAGAGCTGGGCGCCGCAGGCCGATTTGGCGGCTGCGGCCACCACCTCGGCGTCGTCACGCGAGGGCGCAAGGCTATAGGACCAGCGCTTCAGGCATTCGTCCATTGCGGCAGCGCCGTCGGCGGTCGCCGCGATGGGGGCGGCCTTGGGCGCCTTGAAGTCGGCGCAGATCTTGGCGTTGCCGCCGGTCCTGGCCGCCGGCTCGCAGGCCGCGAGGCCCACGGCGGCAAGGCCCAGGACCAGGGCGATCGGATGCGGTTTCATGCGGGCCCGGCCCTAGCGGTAGACGGGCGAAGACGCGACCGGATTGCCGTACTCGTCGTAATAGACCTTGCGGACCGCCCGCGGCGGAGCCGCCGGCGCGCGTTGCGAGGCGTAACGGGTGCGGCTGGTGCGGTAGTAGGTGCGCGTGGTGTTGCAGCCGCTGCGGGCGATCTCGTGGCCCAGGACCGCGCCGCCGAGGCCGCCGATCACCGCGCCGCCGCCGCCGTGCGAGATGGAGTTGCCCACCAGGGCGCCGCCGACCCCGCCCAGCACCGTGCCGGTGGTCTTGCGGCTCTGGCACGTGGCGTTCGCGTCGGTTGCGCCGATGAGCAGGGGCGCTGCGACGAGCGCCGCGAGCGCCGTGAGGGCGAAGGTTCTACGCATGGTTTCTCTTCTCTCTTGCATGTCCCGGGCGACTGAACGCACGAGACTGTGTCGGGATGCAGACTTAGTTGCAGTCTGCGTCCCGCGCCTGAACCGCCCATGAACCGGGCGTTAGGCCTGCGCAGGAGAAGCCGTCAGTCCGCTGCGACCTTTTCCTCCACCACGATCTCGGTCTTCACCGAGTTGGCGATGAAGCAGACCTCGTGGGCCTTGTGGTGCATGTGCTCGCGTTGATCGGCGGTGGGTGCTTGGCCGGCATATATGATCTCGGGGTGCAGGGTGACCTTGCTGACCCAGAGTTCGCCGGCCGGGTTCTTCTCCATCACGCCGACCGCCTCGTCGCGATAGCCGGTCACGGTGAAGCCGGCCTCGCGCGCCACATGCAGGAAGCTCAGCATGTGGCAGGTGTTGATCGCGCCCACGAGCATCTCCTCGGGGTCGACGGCGCCGGGCACGGACCACTTGTTTCCGACCACGTGCGGCGAGGCGGTGCCGGGCGCTTCGTAGCCGGAGCCGAACACCACGCTGTGGCCGCGGCTGTAGCGGCCAGTCGCGAAATCCTCGCCGTCCCTGAGGCTCCAGTCGGCGGTGGCGCGGTAGGTCGCCATGAGCCTGTCTCCCTTAGAAAGCCTCGGCGGGAAGCGCCATCAGCGTCTCGGCGCCGGTCTTCAGCTTGGCCAGGCGTCCCGCCGTCTCGGGTAGGACGCGGGCGATGTAGTAGCGGCCGACGGCGAGCTTCTCGGTATAGATCGGGTCGGCCGAGCCGCCCGCGATCTTCGACTGCGCGGTCTTGGCCATCAGCGCCCACATATAGGCCAACGCCACCAGCCCGAAGAGGTGCATGTAGTCGGTGGAGGCCGCGCCGGCGTTGTCGGGGTCGGCGAGCCCGTTCTGCATCAGCCACATGGTGGCCTCCTGCAACTCGGCCTTGCCGCGGGCCAGGCCCTCGGTGAACGGCTTGAGCGCCGCGTCGCCCTCGTTGGCCTCGATGAAGGCGTCGAGCTCGGCGAAGAAGCTCATCACCCCGCGCCCGCCCTCGGCGGCAAGTTTGCGGCCCACCAGGTCGAGCGCCTGGATGCCGTTTGTGCCCTCGTAGATCAGGGCGATGCGGCAGTCGCGCAGGTACTGGCTGACCGGGAAGTGCTCGGTGAAGCCGGAGCCGCCGTGCACCTGCATGGCGTCCGAACACACCTGGAAGCCGCGGTCGGTGAGGAAGCCCTTCAGCACCGGGGTCATCAGCGCCATGTAGTCATGGCCTTTCTGGCGCACAGCCTCGTCGGGACTGGCTTCGGCCAGGTCGCCATGCAGCGCGGTCCAGAAGAGGAAGGCGCGGCCGCCTTCGACGATCGCCTTGGCGTCCATCAGCATGCGGCGCACGTCGGGGTGGACGATGATCGGGTCCGCCGGTCCGTCGGGGTTCTTCGGTCCGGTCAGCGAACGGCCCTGCAGGCGGTCCTTGGCGAAGGCGGCGGCGGCCTGGTAGGCGGCCTCGGCCTGGGCGATCCCCTGCATGCCGACGCCGAGCCGGGCTTCGTTCATCATCACGAACATGATCGAGAGGCCGCGGTTCTCCTCGCCGATCAGCCAGCCGGTGGCCTCCTCGTGGCTGATCACGCAGGTGGCGTTGCCGTGGATTCCCATCTTCTCTTCGAGGCCCAGGCATTTGACCGAGTTGCGCTCGCCCGGCTTGCCATCCTTGTCCGGGATGAACTTCGGCACGATGAACAGGCTGATGCCGCGCGTCCCCATCGGCGCGCCCTCGATCCGCGCCAGCACCAGGTGCACGATGTTGTCGGTCAGGTCGTGCTCGCCGCCCGAAATCCAGATTTTTTGCCCGCTCAGCTTGTAGCTGCCGTCGGGCTGCGGGACCGCCTTGGTGCGCAGGAGGCCAAGATCCGTGCCGCACTGCGGCTCGGTCAGGTTCATGGTCCCGCCCCACTCGAACGAGGCGAGCTTGGGCAGGTAGAGGTCCTTCTGCTCCTGGCTGCCGCCGGCCAGAATCGCCGAATAGGCCCCGTGGGTGAGGCCCGGGTACATGGAGAAGGCCATGTTGGCGGCCGAGGACATCTCCGAGAAAGCCAGGTTCACGACGTGGGGCAGGCCCTGGCCGCCGTAGGCCGTGCTCACCCCCAGCGCCGGCCAGCCGCCGTCGACGAGTTGGCGGTAGGCGTCCTTGAAGCCCTTGGGCGTGGTGACCGTGAAGTCCGGCGACCAGCGGCAGCCTTCCTTGTCGCCGACCCCGTTCAGCGGCGCCAGCACCTCGCCGGTGAAGCGCCCGGCCTCCTCCAGGATCTGGTCGACGGTGTCCATCGACGCATCGGCGAAGGCCGGCAGGTTAGCGTAGCGCTCGAGCTGCAGGACGTCGCGCAGCAGGAAGGCATAGTCGCGGACAGGCGGCTGGTAGGTCATGGCGGTCTCCGGTCGCGCAGATCAGGCGAGGCGGTGAGCCGCCCGGCTATTTCGCTTCGCTATGTTCCACGCCGTCGAGCCTGCGACGCAACACCTGTTCGTAATCGGCGGCGCGGGGCAGGAGGTCGGGGCGAGTCGCAGAGAGGCGTTTTTCCATGGCCGCGCAACCGGCTTCGAGGGCCTTGATCTGTTCCTCGACGTCGATCCGCTGTTGCTCCAGGGCGACGATCCGCTCGCGGAACTTGCGCAGCGACTTGGCGGCCTGCTGGGCGCCGCCGTCGTCCACTTCGTAGAGGTCGAGGATCTCGCCAATCTCGGCGAGCGCCAGGCCGACCCGCTTGCCCTGCAGGATCAGCTGCAGGCGGGCGCGGTCCTTGTAGGAATAGACGCGGTTCAGCCCGTCGCGGGCCGGAGCCAAGAGGCCCTTGTCCTCATAGAAGCGCAGGGCGCGCGGGGTGCATTTGAATTCGAGGCACAGCTGCCGGATCGTGAAGGTGCGGTGCGGGCGGCGTAGGTCCGTGGGCATAGCGTCCTCCCTGGAGGTGCGTGGTCTGGCCTGAACAGCTCTTAAGTTACCGCTGACAACGTAAATACGTCTTTCCGTTTACGTCAAGGTGATGCCGTAGGGTCCACCGATCACAATTCGTGACAAGAGCAGTGGCTAAATGAGGGCGGTTCGCTCCAGGCGCGGGCCAGCGCGCGGCGCCACGCAGTGCAGTCGAGCAGCATCGCCCGTATGATGGCGCCGAGGTGAAGGCGTTTCATATGATCCAGGCGCTTGCGGGCTCGGACTACCGGCTAAGCCAGCCGCTCAGCTTCAACATCACGACCAATGCCTTCAAGGCGGACCCCTCGCCGACCTTCGCGGCGATGCGCCAGGCTGGGCCGGTGATTCCCATCCGGTTGCCCTTCGTCGGCCGGGTCTGGGTGACGACCACCCATGAGTCGACGCTGGCCATGGTCAAGGACAACGAGCTTTTCGTGCAGGAAGGCCGGCACGCCGGCAAATCCGGAGTCGCGGGCATGCAGTGGTGGATGCCCAGGTCGCTGAAGGCGATCACCAACAGCATGCTGCAGAAGGACGAACCGGACCATCGCCGGCTGCGCAAGCTGGTCGACGCTGCCTTTGCTCGGCGCGACGTCCTGGCCATGCGTGGGAACATCGACCGGATCGCCGACGGCATCCTCGGTAGCTTCGAGGGCCGCGACAGCGTGGATCTCGCCGGCGAATTCTCGCGCCGCCTGCCGCTGGCGGTGATCTCCGAATTGCTCGGTCTGCCGCCGAAGGATCGCGACGCGTTCGCCGACATGGCCAGGCGGGCGCTCTCGCTGACGAGCACGGTCAGCATGATGCTGGCCATGGGTTCGCTCAGCCGGATGATCGATTACGTGCGCGGGCAGGTCGAAGCGGCGCGGCGCCACCCCCGCCCCGGCCTGATCGGCGAGCTGATCGCCGCCGAGGAAGAGGCCGACAAGCTGGATGAGAGCGAGCTGCTCTCGATGATCATGTTGCTGCTGATCGCGGGCTTCGAGACCACCACCCACCTGATCTCCGACAGCGTCATCGCGCTGGAGCAGCATCCCGATCAGAAGGCCTGGCTGCTGGCCGATCCGGAGGGGCGCATGGAGCGGGCGGTGGAGGAACTGGCGCGCTTCGCCTCGCCGGTGCAGAGCACCAAGCCGCGCTATGTGGCCCGCGACGCCGAATTCTTCGGCCAGCCGCTGCATGGCGGCGAGCTGATCATGGCCCTGGTGGCGGCAGCCAACGCCGATCCGGCGGCGTTCGATGGGCCGCAGGAACTCCGGCTCGATCGCTTCCCCAACCCGCACCTGGTGTTCAGCTCCGGCGTCCATTTCTGCCTGGGCCAGCAACTGGCGCGCGTGGAGGCGCAGAGCGCGCTGACGCGGCTCTATGCGCGTTTCCCGGGCCTGCAGCTGGCGCCCGGACCGATCGAATGGATCGGCCGCCTGGGTATCCGCGGTCCGAAGACCTTGCCGGTCCGGCTGAACGGCGCTTCGGCGAGGCTGGCCGCCTAAGCGGCGACCAGCTCGCCCGCCAGGGCGCGCTCGATGAGTTGGATGGTGCGCTCGACGCCGAAGATCGCCGTGAACGAGCCGAAGCGGGGGCCCTGGCTCTGGCCCAGCAGCACCTCGTAGAGCGCCGAGAACCAGCCGCGAAGGGGCTCGAAGCCGGCGTCCTTGCCGACCTCGAAGACCTCGTGCTGGATGGCCTCGGCGTCGGCGCCGGGCGGAAGGGCCTTCAGCTTGGCGACCAGGGCTTCCATGGCCGCGCGTTCCCGCGCGTCGGGGGCGCGGAACCGCTTCGAGGGCTTCACGAAGTCCTCGTAGTAGTTGATCGCATAGCCCGCGAGTTGGTCGAGCAGCGGCTCGCTCTGCGGCGTCGCGCCGGGGATGTAGCGCTCCAGGAACCCCCAGAGGATGTCCTTGGTCGAGGCGTCAGCGGCCGAGACCAGGTTCAGCAGCAGGGAGAAGCTGACCGGCGACCCGCGCTCGGGCGGCGCGCCGCGATGGACGTGCCAGGCCGGGTTATCGATGGCCGGCGCATTGCCGCCGTTCGCGCGGGCGCGGTTGAAGGCGTCGAGCTGCTGCAGGTACTCGTCGGTCGCCTTGGGTATGACGTCGAAATAGAGCCGCTTGGCCGACTTCGGCGACTGGAACATGTAGTAGGTCAGGCTCTCCGGCGTCCCGTAGCGCAGCCACTCCTCCATGGTCAGGCCGTTGCCCTTGGACTTGGAGATCTTCTGGTTGTTCTCATCCATGAAGAGCTCGAAGTGGAAGACCTCCGGCGGCTCGCCGCCCAGCGCCTTGACGATCTTGTTGGAGACCCGGACGCTATCGATCAGGTCCTTGCCGGAGGCTTCGAAATCGACCTCCAGCGCGGCCCAGCGCGCCGCCCAGTCGGGACGCCACTGCAGCTTCACATGGCCGCCGGTGACCGGGAGTTCGGTGAGGGTCCCGTCCTCGTCGGCGAAGACGATCGTGCCGGCCTCGACGTTGCGCTCCACGGTCGGAGCCTGCAACACGCGGCCGGTCTTGGGGCTGATCGGCAGGAACGGCGAATAGGTGGCCTGGCGTTCTTCGCCCAGCGTCGGCAGCATGATCGCCTGGATGGCGTCGAAGCGTTGCAGGATGCGCAGCAGCACCTCGTCGAACCGGCCCGACTTGTAGGTCTCGGTGGACGACATGAAAGTGTAGTCGAAGCCGAAGCCGTCGAGGAACGCGCGCAGCCGGGCGTTGTTGTGCGCCCCGAAGCTCTCGTGCTCGCCGAACGGATCGCGGACGCTGGTGACCGGCTTGTCGCGATCCTCTTCCAGCATCTCACGGTTGGGCACGTTTTCGGGGATCTTACGGAACCCGTCCATGTCGTCGGAGAAGACGATCAGCTGGGTCGGGATCGCGTCCTCGGTCAGCGCGCGGAAGGCGTTGCGCACCATGGTCGGGCGCGCCGCTTCGCCGAAGGTGCCCATGTGCGGCAGGCCCGAGGCGCCATAGCCGCACTGGAAGATCACCGGCCTGTTGAGCGCCGGAAGGGTCCGGCGAGCCTCGTCGAACTTGCCTTGGGCGAACAGCGTGGCCGCCAGATCGCGCTCTTCGTCGGTGAGGCGCAGGCGGGTGATCCGCTCCAGCAGCAGGCGCGCCTGCTCGAACGGCCAGCTCTTGGCCTCGCGGGCGGGTTGGGAAAGTCCTTGAAGCATGGGCGCGGCCTAACGCCCATGACCGCCCGGCTCAAGCGCTTATCGCGCCTTGGGGACCGTCACACGTCCGATACCGTACGTTGATCGCACTGACACAGGCCGACCCTAAGCCGCTCGGGACAAGCTGGGGGATGCCGATGTCCAAGTTCCGTTCAACCGCTAGCGGGGCGGCGATCGCTGCTGCGTTGGCCTGGGCCACGCCGGTCCTGGCCCAGACCGCGACCACCTCCGAGACCGTCGACGAGCTGGTGGTCACCGGCCAGCGCTACGCGCAGGAAAAGGCGATCTCGGCCAAGCGGGACGCCACGGCGGTGATCGACGCCATCTCGGCTGACGACATCGGTCGGATGGCCGACAAGAACGTGGCGGAGAACCTCGAGCGCGTGCCGGGCGTCGGCGTCGTCTACGACCAGGGCGAGGGCCGCTATGTCGCCATCCGCGGCATGGACACCCAGTTCAACAATGTGACGCTGAACGGCGTCGAGGTCGGCAATCCCGACGGCAACGATCCGCGCGTGCCGCTCGACGTGGTCGGCGGCCAGCTCCTGGGCCGCATCGAGGTGGTCAAGGTGGTGACGTCCGACATGGACGGCCAGGGCATCGGCGGCTCCGTCAACCTGGTCACCCAGTCGCCCTTCGATTTCAAGCAGGACGTGTTCGCCCGCGGCTCGGCCCAGGTCGGTTACCAGGACTTCACCGACAACAAGACGCCGCTGCAGGGCGACGCCACGGTGGGCGGCATCTTCGGCGGCGGGAAGTGGGGCGCCGTCTTCGGCGTCAACGGCTCGACGCGGACGTTCCGCTCGAACGGCCTCTTTCCGGACGACTGGCGCGCCGTCCCCGGCTCGGCCCGAGGCGGCCTGCCGACCACGCTGAAATACACCAACTACCAGATCAAGCGGGAACGGATCGGCGTCTCCGGCGCGCTGGAATTCCGGCCGACCGACACCGACAAGTTCTACCTGCGCGGCCTCTATTCGAAGTTCACCGAGGATGAGCACCGCCAGCGCTTCCGGGCCGATTTCGGCGCCAACCTCGCCAATGTGACGTTCAACCCCGACGGCTACACCGGGACCTCGACGAACGTCGATGCGCGCGAGGACCTGCGCGAGGAGCACAAGCAGAAATCGATCGCCTCGGTGTCGGTGGGCGGCGCCCACGAGCGCGGGCCCTGGCGGGCGGACTACGACCTCTCCTACGGCTATGACGAGGTGGTTGAGCCCAACCGGCTCTGGCAGTTCCGCAGCGTGACGTCCAATGCGGCCGTCGATTTCGACATGCGGTCGCTGCTGTTCACCGGCAACGTCCGCAACCTGCCGGCCTCGAACCTGGGCTTTAGGCAGTACCAGGAGCAGGACGAGACCGGCAACGAGACGAACTATGCCGCCAAGTTCAATCTGCGCCGAGAGGTCGACATCGGCGACGGCGGCTACATCAAGGCCGGCGTGAAGGTGCGCGACGAGAACAAGAAGTTCGACGCCAAGCTCGGCATCTGGGACCGCGGCTCAGCCGTCAACCGCTTCACGCTGGCCGACTTCGGCCTGCAAGGTCCCAACGAGACGGTAGATTTCGACGACCGCACCTATCCGCTGAACTACGTCATCGACTCCGCCGCCGTGACCGCCTTCACCGACGCCAACTTGGCCGGGCCCAAGTTCGTCCGGAACATCGCCACCAGCCTGCAGAACGACATCATCAACGACTTCAAGCTCGATCAGCGAATCTACGCCGCCTATGGCATGGCGGACGTACGGTTCGGCCAGCTGCGGGTGATCGGCGGCCTGCGGGTCGAGCGCACCGAGACCGACGTGGACGGCTACCGCCTGGCGGTGACCAACAGCGCCGTGACGCCGGTCTCCAGCTCGAACGACTACACCGACGTCCTGCCGAACCTGCAGCTGCGGTTCGAGCCAGCCGAGAACCTGGTGTTCCGCGCTGCCTATTCGCGCACCCTGGGCCGCCCGGCGTTCACCCAGCTGAAGGTCTCCGGCACGCTCACCTTCACGCCCTCGACCGGCGGCCAGTTCGAGGGCGATCTCTCCGAGGGCAACGTCGACCTGAAGCCCTACACCTCGGACAATCTCGACCTGACGGCGGAGTGGTACTTCGCGCCGGGCGGCCTGCTCTCGGCCAGCGCCTTCCACAAGCAGATCAAGAACCCGATCTACAGCTTCAGCGAGACCCTCACCGGCGTGGTGATCGACGGGCGCACCTTCTCGCGGCTCGGCTATACCCAGCCCCGCAACGCCGATAAGGGCCACATCAGCGGGATCGAGCTGGCCTACCAGCAGCAGTTCACCTTCCTGCCCGGCCTGCTCAGCGGCTTCGGCGTGGCGGCCAATGCGACGTTCACGGATTCCAGCGTGACCGTACCCGGCCGCGGCAAGGCGGACTTCCAGTCGCAGTCCGACGTGCTCTTCGGCGTGCAGCTCTTCTACCAGAAGGGTCCCGTGGAGGCGGCGCTCTCCTATCACGACACCGGCAAGAGCCTGCTCTCGCTGGGCTCCACGCCGCTCACCGACACCTATTCCGACGACTACAAACGGCTGGACGCCAAGGGCAGCTACGCGCTGAATGAGCGGGTGCAGGTTTTCGTCGAAATGCAGAATCTGACTGACGAGATCCTTCGCCAGTACATCGGCCAGCGCCGCGACTGGATCGTCGACTACGAACGCCTGGGCCGGACCTACTACATGGGCGTCGCCTTCAAGTGGTGACCGAGCCGTCGAGACGGCTGCTACTGGCCCAGGCGGCCGCCCTGGCAGGCGCCGCGCTGCTGCCCGGCGCCTGGACGCCCGCGCTCGCCGCCACCCGGATCGTCGCCTATCCGTTCACGCTGGGGGTGGCCTCCGGCGAGCCGACGCCGGACGGCATGGTGCTGTGGACCCGGCTCGCGCCGAAGCCGCTGGATTCCGACGGCGGCATGCCGCCCGCGCCGGTGGCGGTGACCTGGGAGGTCGGCGAGGACCGGGGCCTGAAGCGGATCGTGGCGCGCGGCCGGGTCAGGGCCGTCCCCGAAGCCGCCCACTCCGTGCATGTGGAGGTCGCGGGCCTGAAGCCGGGCCGCGAGTACTTCTACCGCTTCACGGCCGCCGGTCACGCCAGCTCCACGGGCCGCACCCGCACCGCGCCGGCGCTCGCTGCGCGGCCCGAGCGCCTGCGCCTCGCCTATGGTTCCTGCCAGAAGTACGAAGCCGGCTACTGGAGCGCTTACGACGCCCTGGTGGCGGACGCGCCGGACCTGGTGCTGTTCCTGGGCGACTACATCTACGAAGGCGCGACGGGGAGGAACGTGGTCCGGCCGCACCAGCCTGTCGAGGCCCACGACCTGGCCACCTACCGGACCCGCTACGGCCTCTACAAGTCCGATCCCAAGCTGCAGGCCGCGCACGCCGTCGCGCCCTGGATGGTGATCTGGGACGACCACGAGGTCGACAACGACTACGGCCTCGACCAGGACCGGACGAACCCCGATCCCGCCGGGTTCCTGCGCCGGCGGGCCGCCGCCTATCAGGCCTATTACGAGCACATGCCGCTGCGCCGGACGGCGGCGCCTGTGGGGCCGGACATGCTGCTCTACCGCGCTCTGAACTGGGGCCAGCTCGCGCAGTTCCAGTTCACCGACACCCGACAGTACCGCAACCGGCGCACCTGCCTGGCGCTGGAGGACGGCAAATCGATCCCCGACTGCCCGGAACGCACCGATCCCGCACGCTCGATCCTCGGCATGCCGCAGGAAGCGTGGCTGATGAAGACGCTGGCCTCGACGACCGCGCAGTGGAACCTGCTGGCCCAGCAGTACCAGATGGGCGAGCTGAAGCGGCCGGGGCCGGAGGTGCGCTACTCCAACGACGGGTGGGACGGCTATCCGGCCAGCCGCCAGCGGATCGTCGACCAGTGGGCCAAGGCGAAGGTGTCCAACCCGGTGGTGCTGGGCGGCGACATCCACGTCTTCATCGCCGACGAGCTGGGCGCCGATCCCGAGCGGCCGGCCGCCAGCGCCTTCGTCGGCGGCTCGATCAGCTCGCTCGGCGCGGTGAACGGCGACCTCAAGAAGCTGGCCGACGCCAATCCGCACCTGCGCTTCACCGACGGCGAGAAGCGCGGCTATGGCCGTGTCGATCTGACGGCCAAGGGCTGCGACGTGACCTTCCGGGCGGTGCAGAACGCCCTGGTCGAAAGCTCGCCGGCGTTCGACCTCGCGAAGTTCCACGTCGAGGCCGGGCGGACAGGAATGCACACGGTATGAGACTACGCGCCGCCATCCTCGCGCTCGCCGTCCTCGGCTCCGCGCCCGCCACGGCGCAGCCGTTGCTGCAGGCCGAGCTGGTGCGCACCTATGAAGCCGCCGAGGCCAACCAGGGCGTGGCGGTGGACGACCGCTCGATCTATGCGATCGGCAACTCCGAGATCGGCCGCTACGACAAGAAGTCCGGCAAGCGGACCGGCGGCTGGGTCGGCGACCCGAAGGTCTTCCCGCACCTCAACTCCTGCGCCCCGGTGGGGCCGGAACTGATCTGCGCGAGCTCCAACTATCCGACGACGCCGATGGCCAGCACCGTCGAGGTGTTCGACCGCGCCAAGCTTACCCATCTGCGATCGATCCCGCTGGGCCATCAGGTGGGATCGCTGACCTGGGTGCTGCGCAAGGACAACGCCTGGTGGGCGGCCTTCGCCAACTATGACGGCCGCGGCGGCGAACCGGGCCGAGACCACAGCTTCACCGCGCTGGTGAAGTTCGATGACGCCTGGAAGGCCCAGGGCCAGTGGAGCTTCCCGAAAAGCGTGCTGGACCGGTTCGCGCCGCGCAGCGCTTCGGGCGGCGTCTGGGGCGAGGGCGGCCTGCTCTATGTCAGCGGCCACGACTTGGCCGAGATCTACGCCCTGCGGCTGCCGAAGAGCGGGGACATGCTGGAGCACGTGGCGACCATCGCCTCGCCCATCGAGGGCCAGGCCATTGCGCTCGATCCCACCGACCACCGCGCCATGTACGGCATCAGCCGCAAGAAACGGGAGGTCGTGGCCACGCGCCTCCCAGACCTGGGAAGCCTGAAATGAACCGACGTTCCGTCGCCGTGGCGCTGGCCGCCCTGGCCTTGCTGGGCGCCTGCAGCAAGCCGGCCGCTCCGCCGCCCAAGTCCGAGCTCAACTTCTCGATCCTCTCAGCGGAGAGCCAGTCGTCGGCGGAGGCCGACTGGCAACCGTTCCTCGACGACATGGCCAAGGCCTTGGGCATGAAGGTGAAGGCTTTCTACGGCTCCAACTACACCGGCCTGATCGAGGCCATGCGGTTCAAGCAGACGGACCTGGGCTGGTTCACCAACCAGTCGGGCCTCGAGGCCGTGCGGCGTTCCGGCGGCGAGGTCTTCGCCCGCTCGGTCAATCCCTCGGGGACCGATGGCTACGAGGGCGTGATCATCGTCAAGAAGGGCTCGGGCGTGACGCTCGAAAAGCTCCTGACGTGCGACCACACGATCGACTTCGGCATGGGCGACGCCAAGTCCACGTCAGGCACGCTGGCGCCCATGACCTACCTCTTCGCGCCGCGCGGCATCGATCCCCAAACCTGCTTCCGGACGGTGAAGGCGGCGAACCACGAGGCGAACCTCTTCGCGGTGGGCAACGGCGTCCTGGCGGCGGCGACCAACAACACCGCCTCGATGGACCGCATGGCCATGCTGAAGACCGACATCGCCAAGCGGACCCTGGCCAATGTCGAGATCATCTGGCGCTCGCCCCGTATCCCCGAGGACCCGCTGATCTGGCGCAAGGACCTCGACCCGGCGCTGAAGAAGAAGATCTCGGACTTCATGTTCTCCTACGGCGTCGGCGACACGCCGGAGGCGGCCCGCCAGCGTGCGGTGTTGGAGCGGATCCAGACCCTGCCGTTCAAGCGCGCCGACGCCAGCCACCTGCTGCCGGTCCGCGAGATGGAGGCGACCGAGCATCTGATCGTTGCGAAGAAGTCCGGCGACTATGCCGAGGCCACGCGGGCCAAGGCGCAGCTCGACGAGATCGCGCGCGAGAAGGCGGCGCTGCCGGCGAGCTAGGAGCCTGTCCGATTAATCGCGGCGGCGGCCGATGGCGCATTGGGGCGGTCGGGTTGAGCGCGCGATGGGCGGGCTCATCCGGTGGCCTTGGCCAGCTTGAAGAGGTTGTGGACGGTGCAGATCATCGCCCATTCCGCTCTCACCTTAGCGAGACCTCTCAGAAGGTGCTGTCGGAAGCCTCTGGCCTGTTTGATCTGGCCGAAGACCGGCTCGACGACCTGTTTTCGCAGTCGATAGCGCGAGCGGTGGCCGGCGCGCTTCAAGGTGGCGGCCATGGCGC
>Ga0307513_10000634_pt1 | contig 50449 bp, 45 predicted proteins | sample 15_EM_MG_FD_202174 | JGI IMG/M metagenome (GOLD analysis project Ga0307513, IMG submission 202174) | Populus trichocarpa ectomycorrhiza microbial communities from riparian zone in the Pacific Northwest, United States - 15_EM | ecosystem: Host-associated > Plants > Roots > Unclassified | place... | reverse complement strand
CCACCCCCCTCCCCAGAAAGGCCCTTGCTCGCCTACTACAAATCCTCTGGGTTCCCCCGAATTGCTCGCTCTGCTTGCCACTCGCAGCACGAGAGCCAGGAGCAATCCCCTCCCCCCCCCTCATCACCCAGTACAAAAGCACCTCGAAATCCGTTCCCTCGCTGAACGGTTCCTGTCTGCAGCTGTCACGACGATTGGCTTCTCCGTGACTACCTTCTCTTCAGGCAGAGTGCACTGCTCATTTCGATCCTTTGGGTTTCCTTCCGCCGTAGTAGGGTTAGGATCTCGATCGGACTCGGATTTGCGTTTGCCTCCCAGCAGCTTGCTTGCATCATCAAGGTGTGTGATATCACCCCACCACAGGAGAAACCCCTAGAAATGGTGCCCGCGGATAAAGATATTTAATCTTCATCATGGCCGTCACAATTTGGGGAGTTGTTGGCATAGCTAATTGGGTGTCTTTACAGGCATTTAATTGTTAATATTCTTTTTTTGTTCTCGAGTTTCGTTGTTTTCTGCTTTTCTGATTCTTTCCCTTCTATGCCCTAACGCCTTGACGGGTTTTTCGAAGAACTTTTCTGGCAAATCTACATATCCCGGCTCCTCCCCTTCTCATCAGTATAATTTTTTTCCCTTTCTTCCCTCCTCACTTCCGGTACTCAAAGGACAACCGAAAAAATGCCTTACACGCCACCGGCCCTGTCACCGGCTACTTCGCCAGCTGCCAGTAGGTCAAGTTCGATATCACTACATGACGCAAAGTCGCCGGCAACAACAATGTCGAGCACTGTCATGAAATCTACCAATCCCCCTCGTTCGGCCACATACATGTACAAGAGTCGGCGAACACCGCCGATTACCTCTCCTCATAGCCCCTCGGTCAATAACCAATACCTTCCTCCAAGGCCACTAGCACACAGGCATAGTGATTCGAACGGCAGCATTCACAGACCACCAGCTCCTGTAGATAATGGGATGTCAATGCCAGCTGGTGCTATCATTTCGCCACCCGATTCGTCACAGAATTCGAGTGATGAGGAAGAAGCAGCAAAGGGAGACGGAAACACTACTATCCGAGGCAGACGAAGGGATTTGGGAAATCTAGAGTTGCAACTCAAGGAGGCCATCAAGAACATTCCCCAACGAAGGGAACCTTCACCGGACTCTACAAACCCAACAACAGATCCCGCGAGTAAGGGTAGGAGATTACATTCACGGTCCGCTTCGGAAACAATATTGGCCTATGCAATCGATGGTGGAAGTGGCAGCGGGAGCGAGGATGATGACGAGGGTTATCGGATAGCACCGCCTATGATACGCAAGAAGAGCGGAGAAGTCGTTAAATCGTCCCTCAAGACACCCAACCGATCACGACCTTCTAGCATGCCGTCTACCCCAACATTTCCTAAGGCAGTTCACTTCGACTCACACATTGAGCATGTTCGACACTTTTTGCATTCAGAGAAGCCATCCGCAGTTAGTGCTGGATCATCGCCAGTTGAGTCGTACGATGGTGAGACTGAATTCCCTTTCAGCGGCGAGGACTCCTTCCGATCTCGGGAGCCACCCTTCGAATGGGAGATTTCACTGCCAAACTTTCCCAAGGACTCCGATTCCAGGAAGGATATGCCTGTTAGGGTTGAGCGAGTTGTTCTGTCGACTGACAAGAAGAACCTGATTGGTACCGTTGCTGTTTCCAATATTGCTTTCCAGAAGTCTGTGGTAGTCCGATTTACTTTGGATTACTGGGAAACTGTTTCCGAGGTATCCGCCGAGTTCAACAATGATGTCCGGAAGAGGCACAGAGAGGAGGGTGTTGATCGATTCAGCTTTAACATCAAGTTGGTTGACCAAGCTAATCTTGAGAACAAACTCTTGTTCTTCTGTGTTCGCTATACCAGCGGTGGCCAGGAGTTCTGGGATAACAATTGCAACATCAACTTCCAGGTCGAGTTCAAAAAGAAGGCTAAGCCTCAGAATGGCAAAAATGGGGGTGCGAGACCGCTCCCACGATCATCCAAGCCTTCCTCTTCTAGACCTCGCACATTGCCCAACAACTTTGACGACGATTTGGAGGATGCTGGGATCTTTGAGAAACTCAAGAATGCAGAACTTCCCGAGCCGAAGTCATTGAACCTTACCGATACCACTGAGTCATTGGCACGTCGAGCAAATCCGTCCGGTAACGCTTTCGGTAACAGATATGACTTCACTGCTTCCTTGAGCGCCGCTATTCAGGCGGCCGAAGCAGCCTCGGGAAAGAAGATCAGGAGGAGAACCATTAACTTTGATGATGTTGATAGCCCTTACTTTAAGTCTGCAAGCCCCCCAAGCCCAGCTCCCGAAGAACCCAAGGTGCAAGTTGTTCCGGCTCTTAAGCCTCCTTTGCCCACCTCGTCCCTTCCTCGATCCTCGAGGAGCGTGGTCAAGGATACTGCGTCTCTCGGCAGTTCTCCCATCACTGGTGCTGGGTCCACAACAAGGGATTACAAGCCAGCTCCATTCACTGGAGGCAAGCCTTCGATTGAGTCCTCTTCTTACCGAGAGTTGATCGACAACTACTGCTTCGTAAGTGAAACCTTTTTAACCTCTTTTTGATTCTTCCACTAATATCGGCCAGTTTGGGTCGTCAAAGGCTTCTCCCCAGCTCTCACAGGGTGCCGAGATTCCTGATAAGATGCATAATCCGACCAACCTCAATCCAGCCCTCTATTCAGGCGCTGTATTCGCTACTGAAGTGGGATCTGGCTCCCCACTGCCGGAAACGGCTATCAGTCCACGATATGTGTCATCGCCTTCGCACGGCTCTCCGCCTAGTTTGCACAAATCACCCGGCAATGCCTCTCCTATTCCAGTAAACTATGCTGGATTTCACCATCACAGAAGGGCTTCTGGTGCATTCAAATTTAATGCCCAGACGACAGCTATCTGTTAAATATCCTCGGCCTTTTAGGTCCTGGTGATGGTGGTCCATATAAGTTTCTACTTGGATAGGGTTTTCACAGTTTTCTTTCTTTCTTTCTCTTTCTCTCTTCTCTTTTCGAAAGGTGCTTTGGAGGAACAAATGGGGTGTATAGCGGGTTGGAGAACGCCATCGGAAGGGGGAGATTGAAGTTCGAGAAGTTATCCTTGTGGAGGATACTGGAATGTTTATGGCGGTACGACTCATGAGACTGTACACTCGCGGGGTGTACCTTCGTCCGGGCCCTCGCTTTGCCTTTGTTTTTTGTCAATTTTTTTCCTTCGGTGTTTATCGTTTGGCTTTTTTTTTTGATTCTCGCATTGTTTTACTATTGCTTTATTCGTTTTTTTTTGCCCTATTCTTACGATGGAGTAATATCTACTCCAGCGCAAGAAGAGGCAGTGTGTTCTTACTACAGTACAGTTTCCTAGCTCTGTTTCTTGTGGGTTCTTTGGGGTTCTCTTTTACGATTGCTTTTTTGCGATGTTTTCCCCTGCAGTTCGACGGGCAAGTCGGATGTGTTACAGCGATGGTAGTTGTAACTCCACTTCAAAAAAAAAAACCCTTCTCCCCTGAAATTATTATATCTCCTTGATGGGGGGTTTTATCTTTTAACCATTAGAGCGCCCATGGTTTCCTTTCCCTCTTAGGTTCTTGCTTTACGTTTTTTCCTTTTTCCTTTTTTTTTTTTGCAGACTTTTCCTGTTATTGATTTCATCATTTGGCTTTTTCTTTTCGGGCTTGGATTTCACTTTCTCGTTTTCTATTCTTCATCCGACTGGTGTGACGGAATAGGGATTTCAGTACGGGCTAGGGCGGGCTGGAAGGGGGTGGGTGCGGCTTGTCAAAAGCGATGGATGGTACGGTTTTTCGTGGTTCTAATGGACTCACTCCATTTTTTTATGGGCATACACTCAACTGTATTTCTCAGGCGCCATTATCAGGCGTCAAGAAGAAATGGCAACAAAAAAAAATCGTGGAAGCAAAAGCAAAAAGAAAAAAGGAACAAATTCATCACCAAGGATGTTTGTATTCTTGCATTGTACACATACTCGAGTAGCATATCATTGGAATTTTTTCTCTCTACCTGTTGATACCAGTATTCCTTCAAGTTACAGCGTTTCCACCTTTGCTCAGATTCATGATTTACATATCTATCGCTGGGAAAGAAGCTCTAGAACCTTTTTATTCCATTCTGTCCGTTCACCGATAAATTCGGATGGCGTGAGAGGGGGGTGATTTACGCCGTAACACACCACAGATAAGCACCATTCATGGGGTGACTGACACGGGATTGATTGATCGACAGTTCTAGTCTAGTCTAGCCTTGGTTATAGTTGGGGCCCTCTCTCTCTCTTTCTCTCTTTCTCTCTTTTTCTCGGTGGCAAACTGGCAGATTACCGGTACAGTATCGTAGAATAGAAAAAATAAAATAAAATAAAATAAAGTGAAATAAATCCCTACATTATTATGGTGCCATAAACCGACCCACTGGCTTGCCTGAACTGACGATGGTGTGCTAATCTATTACGAGCCCCAACTTATATTTCCCACGCTATGCTATAAAAAAAGTTGGGGTGGTGGGTGGGTGGGTGTGATCGTCAACGGGCGTACAGTTTACAGCTAGGTAATATATGGCTGGCACAGCGGAGTATTTCTTACGGGACCGTTCTTGTTTATTTATTTATTTATTTATTTATTCATTCAACTGTCTGTTTGTCTGTCTGGTCTCTCCGCGGCGGCTGAGAGGGAAGAGAAGGAGAAGGGGGGAAGCGGGAAAGGGGGGTTATTTTATTTTATTGTGGTTATCATAATATTAATTCAGGATATTCGTTATTATTGTAAGCCCTATTATTTATTTATTTATTTATTCATTCAGTCGTTCGTTCGTTCGTTCGTTTTGTGTCTCGGTGGGGGATGAACCGGAATTTTGATCCGTAACTTATTTGGTGGCTTGGTTAGTTGGTGGTTGTTTGAACCTTTTTGTATGATAACTCTATATTATTATGATAATATGTATGGTATTATATGCTGGAGGCTGAGGTGGGGCTCGGGTTGTGGTTATGGCGATGCTGGTGCTGGTGGGTGGGTTGTGGTTTGTTTGAATCGAAGTGGGAAACGGAAGTGGATTGATTGATTGATTGATTGATTGATTGATTGATTGATCGATTGAATGATTGGGATTGGCTAGTGAGGATGGGGTAATTATGCTTGTGTTGTAATCTCCTTTTCTGTTTCGCTATTTCTTAGATATTGCCTTTTTCTGTTCACTTGTCTGCTTGGTTTCTTGCTTGCTTGTCTGTTTGTTTACCATAGCTCCTATAGACGCCATATATATATATATACACACACATTACACATCTCTCACTCGCCTCTATTTCACTTTTTTCTTCTTCCAATCCATGCGAAGCAAAAGGTGAAAGAAAGAATGAAAGGCTGGTACGGTACGATATTAAACGAGATATTATATCTGCACTTTTTTTCATTTTTTATATTTATTTTTTCCCTCTTGTTGCTTCCTTCCTTCCTTTCTTTTTTTTAGAGGGGAGTGAGTGAGATAGGTAGATAGATAGATAGAGAGATAGATACCATAGATACCATAGATAGAATAGTTTGGTTCGTGGCTTTTTTTTTTGGTGATAACTGAGCGATGGATGGATGTGCGGGATGGATGGATGGATGGGATGGAATGGGATGGTCTGGACTGCTACAAGTGCCCAGTATATCACACCGAGATTTCTTCTCTATCTCTTCCTCCTCCTCCTCCTCCTCCTCCTCCTCCGCCTCCTCCATAGACATTAAAGGTCGCACAGTAAAAGTATCACAAAAATGAGTTATAAAAATAAAAAAACCTCCTCTCCGTCCGGAGAAATATTATCAGCGACTCCATCCTTCCATCCCATCCACGGTTCCATCCAATTTTTGTCCCTTTGATTTACCCTTTTTGTGTGTGGAGGGATCGCTGTTGCTTGCTTGCTTGCTTGCTCGTGCCTGCCTTCTTTCCCTCTACGATGCCGGTTATCTATCTAGTCTATCTATCCACAATCTTTCCCCCCCCCCTCCTTCAACAATGCTATTACTAACTTAACCTCCTCCCCCTCCTCCTTACCCCTGCCCCTTCCCCTCCCCTCTCCCCACCAAAAACTAAACCCCCGCCTCTCTTCCTAACCGATAGCCGATAACAAGACAAGACCAGACGAGACGAGACGAAATTGCAGCGACTACTGCAGCGCATCCTCCCCCTCCCACTACACTACGACTACACCACGATAACCCATAGTACCCCTCATCACGCCATCGTACATCCCAACACGCCTCGCCCCAAACCAACCTACCTAACCTACTGCACTAGTACTAGTACATTCGTAACACTTTATCGTACTTCTTCCCCGCAACTTTTCCTACTTTTGGCCCTCCCCCCTCCCCTCTCCGCACTCTAACCTACCTACCTACCTACCCATCCACCCATCCATTCATTTATTCCCACTCAACCACCGGTACAACCAAAACGCCATGCTCAGGAACCTGAGATTCCCGCTCGCACGGTCCTCCACGCTTCCACCTCCTCCTCCTCCTTATGCCTGGCGATCGCAGTGGATCAAGTACTCCACCCTCGGTACCAGCGGAACCGGAAAATCGCAATTGACCATGCCCGACCACCTAGGCGACCAGGAGAAGGGTATCTTTGAGAAATTGGCGGGGGAATTGAAGCCTACTCGTTTAGAGGTATTTTTCCATTTCCATTTTCCATTTTTTTTCCCCTCCCTCCCTTCCTTCCTTCCTTCTCCCAGTTTTAGAAAAAGAAGGAAAGCGAAAAAGCCTGGAAGTAGGAAAAAGAGAGAAAGAAAGAAACAATGGCAGGAGAGAGTAGAGAAAGAAAAGCATACGTTTTACGTAAATGATCATCACCACTACAAATAACATTTGCCCGTTTATAAAAAGATTGGCCGTTATATGTTTGAAGTTTCATGTACTGTACGAGTACTGTATACAATAACTTGTTTAACTTCTCCTCTCTACCTACCTACCTACCTACCTACCTACCTACCTACCTACCTACCTACCTACCTACCTATCTATCTATCTATCTATCTATCCACTATGGATGAAAGAACGATAACAACTCTTTTTTTTTAATTTCCCTTATTTTATTTTATTTTATTAATTTTATTTAATTTCTTACTACTTTCTCACCCTTCGCTTGCTCCGCTCGTATAAAGGTCAAGGATGTATCCGGCGGGTGCGGATCAATGTATGCCATCGAGATCGCCTCTGAGAGGTTTGTCGGACTGTCGTTGGTAAGGCAGCACAGGCTCGTGCATGACATCCTTGGGGAGGAGGTTAAGGCGTGGCATGGGGTTCAGTTGAGAACTTCTACTGCTTAGGACTAGGGGTGGAGGAGAGTGAGAGGAGGATTAGGAAGGGAGGAAGGAAGGAAGGAAGGAGCAAAGGGGATGAGGGAATGGAAGAGAGAGAGAAAAGGAATTGTATTCATTTACTTTTCTTTCTTTTCTTTCTTTTGGAGTCGTTGTTTTACTTCTTTTACAGACTGAGAGAGAGTGTGCGTGCGTGTGTGTGTGTGTGTGGTTTTCCCTCTTCTCTTGTTGTCCCGCCCGCCTCCCCCTCCTCCCTCCGCGGAGGGAAGAAAAGAGGGAAAGCAAGAAAAAGGCATTGTGACCGCAAATTTGTCACGAGAGAATTGAGCTAGTTAGTTTACAACTGAAAGGGGCAGGGGCGGGAGAGAAATGGTTCACTATGGTGGTGATGATGATGCTGACGACGACGATGATGATGATGGTGGTGGTGGTGGTGGATTGAATTGTAAATAGTAATGGTTGGAAATCGTGAGCTGTCTCCACATTTCCCGACAACTCTTTCCGCTAGTGGCGATGCAAATCACGATGGAGGGCATTAGTTAGGGATCATGGCTAAAACAGTCAACTTCTCCTAGAGTCTAGAATTGGACTAGAAGTGAGAGCTAAGCTGAAACCCAAGCGAGAGTTTCAAAGAAACGACCGGTGATGGCCGGAGGGGGAGGACCAAGAGATAAATCGGGAAAAACCACAAGATTTGATGGCGAGAACATGGTAAAAACATCCCCGAGAGAATAAAGGTAAGAACGAAATAGGGATATTATAATATACCAAACAGGCATGAACAGGAGGTCATTTCAAGAGGTAAGAAAAAAAATACCACTGGAAACGCCACAAAAAGAGAACCATGATCGATGGGTCTCGATTTGGATACGAGTTGCAGTTTTTTTATTATTTTAACTGTATAGGAACAACTGTCAACTCATACGGCTGTACCTCACCCACACCCGAAAAGAAGAAAAAAAACTATAAAAAAACTAACTCAGCAGTAGAATGTAAATCATTACTTCTTCTCGCGCTCCGCTTTGAGTTCGGCCACGGCCTTCTCCTTGGCCACCAAGGTTTCCTTCGCTTTGTCAATATGCTCCTTGACGATCTGAATGCCTGCATTGAGGCGGTCAAGCTCCACAGCCTCCGATTCCTCTGTAAACTCGCCACGAGCACCCTTTGCACGACTGGGAAGCCTTGCAGACCCCTTGGAGGTCAAGATGTCGTACATGGCTTCCGTGGGCTCGTTGAAAACCAATTCATCGTACATGTACGAAAGAACAGGGCGACGCTGTTGCCTCGCGAGCTCAAGATCTGCTTTGTCACCGATGTAGGGGTGCAGCTTTAAAAAGTGGAAACACGATTGTGCCTTTTCACCCGACTCCGGGACAAACCAGATCTTGATAACGATCTCGAATTCTCCCCATCCTGTTTCCGATACCTCGAATGGCGGCGACTCACAAGCTATGACATTTCATGATGTGTTAGTCTGGTTTGATGTATGTATTATACATGGGAGAGGGAGCGAGACAGACTTCGTAAAGGGTTGGCGTAGGTGTCATGTAGCTTGAATTGTACTTTTTTGATGAAATGTGAAATTTCAGCACCATCGACCCCCTTCACTGAGACGGTCCACTGGTGTGTGTGGTCTGGTGGGAGGTTTGGTGGTTTCTTGTCCGGGTTAACCGGCGTCGCGATTGATCCGTAGACTATTCACAAATTGTCAGCCAGCCGATTTTGCAAAAAGAAAGAAAAAGAACGGGGAAGCGGGAAAGGGCCTCTCGGGATGTGTGGGTAACGGAGGGGATATAATTCATACCAAAGGGCCGGAAGATAGAGACGCCCTGAATACAGTGATATTATATGTCAGCTAAACCCCCCAAACGAAGGCGAACCAGGAGGCCGCCGCGCCGGCTGGGGGATTCCGAAACCTACCTTCAATCGTTTCGTATTTGAAATTGACGGCATCCTCAGCTTTTATTTATGCTCACACCACACCCTGGAGCGTCTGGGGAAACTTTATGATAATGATGGCAGTTGAATCTCGTGTGCGAGTTCGTGGTTGGTTGACGCGAATATCGACTGAGGTTGATGGAGGTTCATCGGCGCAGGGATAAGCTTTGGCAGACGAGCAAAACAGTTGTCAGGCGAGCGCGCTCGTGCACGAAAATCATGTGAGCCTGCTATGTGCAGTCCCCAATGCTCCGATGACGTAAGAAAACTCTCAAGCTAGAATATCCGTGAGTAAGCAGAATCAAGGGATCTCAGTCACAAGGGGAAAAATCAATGGCAGACAAACCACGGAATAAATTCCCTGATATCTTTGCTGTGGCCTCGTTATGTCTATTGTGCTGGATAGATCCCTATTGATGCCTCTGGGTAGGTATAAATGAATGTTCCATCGTCAGACCAGTCTAGAAAATTAACAGAAGAAAAGAGCAAAGAGAGGGTAACCGGGACAATGTCTAAAGTCACGCACCAACTACTTAGGGACATGACAGTCGTCTAAGCCCGGGCCAGAACCTGTGACTTGTACCAAAGACACGTGCGGCCGCATATGGCTCCGCACAGCCTGCGAGCACAGAGTTTATCGCATATCACGAAAAACCTTCCTTGGCAAAAAATAACCCAAGCTCTATTTTATTTTAACAAGAACTAGGCATCTACAACACCGAAGCATAACAGCACCCCCCATCCCTCCCCTGTTAGCATCTAAAAAGAGCTGCACTCATACGGCGCCGGTCGCTTCCCGGAGTTTCCCGCCTTTCACATTTCTCTAGAAACCTTTCTTGTTGTGATGAGCCCTGCGCTGATTATGCGCAGCTGGTTTTGTTTACCATGAGTCAGAGATAACGCTCACGAATTGTGATAGCCGTAGTAATGATAATGCCCGGCACTCGGGAAATGCATCGGAATTAACTGGCCCTGGTGAGAACTGTTGCTTTTCACTTAAGCCGGATTCCTGGGAGGATAGAGAGACTTTTGGAACGATGCTCATCATCTCCGGATTTAATTGTGGGCTGTGGCTTGCTTCGCCGACAGAATCGGCAGAGTGAATCCACCAATAACCGGTCACTAAGGTCCAGACTCACTTCTTCGTGACCCCTCCTCGCCAGGTATCATAACGACAGAATCTTTAGTATATATTCCGTCAGCTGATTCCCTACTTTTATAAATTTCAGTTCATACCAACACCTCACCCAGGAGATGATCACACAAAATCACTCGCAGTGCCAAACCGCCTTATCGCCTAGGCCTCTGGGTCGGGATACAGAGAGCGAAAGGTAACTCGGTCGGCGGAGGGAAACTTTAAAATGCCGCCCTAGGCCTCCAACACTTTCGATAATTGGTCCGAGAACCATTGGACCATGGGTAGGGATACCTAATGCAGCGTCGGGGCGTAGTCCGTTTGATACTACACTTTGGATAAAACCCGCATTCGTACAATACTGGGGCCTCGTTAAAAGGCGAAAGAGTGGGCCGGATTGATAGACTACGACACCACGCCGAGACTGTCTTTTAGTTTCTTAATGGAAACCCTTGATCTCAGCCAACCAGAGCCTGCGTCGCGAAATAGTCTGACCCCAGCAGTCAGGAGAACGGCGAGACACAACCCCCCATCTTCAATGGAGGCGAGAGTAACAAGCACATGATGGGTCAGAAAATCGGGAGGAATAGCAGTATCTATCTAGTTAGCGTTGCTCTACAGTATAATACCAAGGCAGGGGTTACCGGTGACGATTTGTTCGCAAATTCCCAACATGACATTTCACCAGTGGACCTCTCATGACCATCCAACATAAGGAAAATTGTAACCGAAACAGCGGTATCAGGAATCTCCTCTACAGGGTCCTTTTTTTATTCATGAGAAATTACCCAATCTACCGTATCCCGTATAAGAACTAGACTAGGGATATATTGTTATAGTTTTTCGTGAAAGCGAGAAAGAGAAAACCATCACTATGCACCACCCAATCTAGCAACGACCTCGGCCATTTCTTCGTCCTTGTAGATTTTGAAACCCTTCTCCTTGGTAACACTGGCAAGCTGAACGTTCTTCGAGTCGAGCTTCTCCTCCATGACCTGTTTAAGAGTTTTAAGGACGAGAGTCTCAGCCTCTTCGAGCGTCAAGGACTAAAAACGCCAGACGAAGTGTCAGCAATTTTTCACATCAGTAAATCCGTCCAAGGGATGACCGAATTACGCTATGGTATTCATTCTGCAATTCTGCCTGAGCCCCCTCACTCCCAGATCCTATAGCCTTTGCATCGTACCGGTAGAAAGTTCCAGAGGGCTCGGCATGGTACCTGAGTTGAATCAAACCTCCATCAGTATCCATCCCGCACACCCGACAGCTAACAATCAGGAAGTAACCAACAGCTGGGGGCCATCTTCATCATATCCAGCGATCAACAGCGCAACACCAAAAGGTCTCGACATAATGCTTTCCTCCCCATCAGCACCCTCTCCAAACCTCAGAGCAAGATCGCAGATAGCCTGAGTACAACTCTCAACGCGAAGCGGCTCGTTATAGTGGAAGCTATGATTTTGGGCCTCGACCCTAGCATGTTCGATCATCGACCTTGCATCTGCTTGAAGACCTGACATGGCACATCCTAGATGGCGGTCTATCTCCACTATCTTCTCAACAGACGAAGCCTCAAGAAGTGGCGACGTTACACGCTTCTCCACACCAATTATAACACCATATCCCGTCGCTACCTGTAGATTGTCCCAGATTTATTAGATTTCCAAAAAAAATTAAAAATTAAAAAATGTGCGGGGCGATCGATGGTGGGGTATCATCGGCGAAGGTGGGGTACGCACCCCGATAGCAGTTGAACCAAGCTTGATTGCTTCCAGCGAGTACTCGACCTGGAACAGACGGCCTTCGGGAGAGAAAGTACTGGATGGAACAGATTAGTTTGGTGATGGAAAAGCGTCTCGGTAGGAGGAAATTTTACGAACTTGATACCGCGATCTACAGGTGCGACGGGCGATCCGAATCAGCTATCCCGGACGAATTTGGCGGTGGTCGGGGATGGAGATAGGAGGAGGGGGAATGCAAACCATATTCTGACCGTGCAATAAACATCTTGGTTGAGCGGTTGGGGGTTTCTTGGAGATGATGGGGAGATGGAAATGAATCGAGGAGGAAGCTTGTATTTGCTGGGCTGCTGCTGAGGTTTGTGTCAGGGACGACGCGAGACATTTTAGTGGGGCGCTTGCCTAGCCACAATTGTCACGTGCCACCTCCCGGGGAAGAACCGAGGCGTTCCTTCCTTTTCCCTCACCCATAGATGCTATACTGATTTTCCCGTTACTGGCATCGAATCTCCTATCCGACGGTCATGTTTACTAGATTTCTGACAGGAATTGGACTGCGAGATAAGCTGCCGGCACAGCAAAATATATCGTTTCCATCGGCCGCACAGGATTCACCGTTCTACCTATGATACGCCACGGCACTCGGAGAATCTCACTTAGACATGCCCATCTTTTACAGCTTCTCAGTACCATCGCTCTACAGACAGCCTGTTAGGAAGGATCCGTGGGATGTCAATACGGTGTTAGAATACTATTGTCCGAAATATTGCTTCGATGGTGGAGGGTACGGGTAAGCTCGGCTTAAAACCTTGCGAGGAAAATGTCGAGCAGTCATGCCAATGTATCTAGACGCCCTCTATCACCACCAGTAAAACGGCATTAAGTACATGCACTAAGGGGCATATCAAGCAACACAAACAGTTCCTCTCGCTCTCATTCTACCTATACTTTCAGACCTCTGTACACAGCTCTCACTGGCCCTTTCTACCTCACCTTGTCTTTGATCTTCCAATCATCCGGCTCGACCCCCGACAGCTTACCGCCGGAAATTCTGTGTGCGAGATGAGAGATTGAAGAGAAAGTAAAGACTAGTTGACTGTGAGAATAGAATGATTCGTAGAAGGAGGATCAGAATTGTTCCATGTCTGTTGTACTTGCTACATAGGCGCCGGACCATGGTATTTATACCCATGAGAGGTGTCTATATACACGGCTAGTAATCTAGGTCCCACTATTCCCCGCCGGACATACTTCTGCCACATTGAAGCCATTTTTCCAACAACTATAGCTGTTTATCCATCGAGTGAGAGACGGTGACCCGAAACCCAGCTGACAAGCCTCACTCAATCTGCTGCATTATCACGCTATGATGTCGGCACCTGAATCCACGTTCCCATCAATCAAAGAATCAAGTTTTATTATGTGTACGCTGGAAATTTACCTAAAAGAGTAAACAAGAGCAACAGCAACATTGCCCCCCATATCCAGAGAAAGCAAAGCCAGCCATCGTAAAGAACATTATGTGTTGGTGCCATCAAACGCAAAGGAACAGCTTTTCCTGACCATCCACCCCTCGTTACCCCAGCCGCTCACTCACGATATCACACCTTAAAAAAAAGAAGAAAAAAGAAAAAAAAGAAAAAACGCTAGCCTTCTACACACTTATTTATAAGCCTTTCCGCGGGAAGTATTCCACCATTTTTGCTCAGTGACGACCTTGCTTTCAGATCCAGGAACAGGGACAGCCTTCCTCTCCTCTTCCATAAAGTTATAAACTTTAGTGCTATTATCATCGTCGATATCCCAGGTTTCCTCAACATGTGTCACCTTCCCGACCGCGCCGCCCTTAGCTGCTGAGGAAACATTGTCTGCCCAGGTATTCCCCTGGCTCTTAACCCTACGGTCCCCAAGCGTGCCATGGACACTACCACCGGCCCGGCTGGGGGCGTCGTGGAAAACCTCCTCACGTGTCTCACTAAATGATGCAGGGCCAGAGCGGAGAAATTCAGAACTCGGAAGGGCTTCATTTGTGCGAAGATTATCGGCATACTTTGTAACACGAGTCTCCTTGACGATACGTTCATCAGTGTGTCCCCCAAGATGGCCCCCACTGCTCTTGTGGCCATGTCGTCGTTCAGCTTCAAACTCAAAGTTGGCGCGAGAACCCGAAGAAATTCCAGTGTGGTGATTGCTGTGAGTGGGGCTATGTTTCCCGCGATAATGGTCACGAGAATGGCCATTAAGGAGATCAGAATCGGAGAGCTTGTCGTCCCGCCATTCAACAGATTTCTGGCGATGAAGAACAAGTTCACCGCCCTTTCCATGATGGCTGTGGTCGCGCCCACGTCCATGGCTGTGACCGCGGCGGTGGTGCTCATGGTCATGGTGACTCCCGTGGCCAGTGACTGCCTGCTTCACAGCACCCCCGACAGTGGCCCCAACGGCAGTGCCCACAGCTACAACATTGTTAACAACGTCGAGGACAGAGCCATGGCGGCCGCGTAGGTCAGAGCCCGAATGGCGTCCGTGATTTGATTCTCCGAAGCGGTGCGAGTCATGCGAATCAGCACGACCCTCATGGACAGTGGTCTTTTCAATAATGCGAGAATCGCTCAATCCACTGCGACCCTCGTGGTGGAAGTGCTTGTCACCCCGAAACCGCGAGTCAGTCATGCCATCAACGTTCTGTCCCTCACGGAAAATAGCATCTTCGGAGCGGGTCCGGCTTTCAACGAGGCCCCCGTGCCCAGCACTATGGAGGGACTTTCCACGATGAATTCGGGAATCAGAGAGATCAAAGCCGTGGCTCTCATGGGTTTTACCCTCCCCTGCGTGCATGTGCGAGGTACGGGAATCGAGGAAATCATTTCGACCGGAATGGCGAGAGGATTTGCCAACATGAACCAGGGCGCTGCTATGGCCGCGGTCATGGCCATGGCCAGCTCCATGCTTAGGTTCTTCATGGATGGTAGCCTTCTCGGTGATGATGCGAGTATCCGCAAGCCCATTGAAACCCTTCTTGTGAGAGGGTCCGCCGCCACCACGTATGTGCCCGTTACTCATACCGCTGTGACTATGGCTGTGCTCCTCACGGAAGCTAGTTTCCCCGGATTGAATACGAGCGTCAGTCAAGTGGTCGTGTCCAGCGTGATGGGATGATTTCCCGATATGGGCTAGACCGTGCAGTCCGTGTCCGTGTCCATGTTCGTGACCTCCATGGACGGTGGTCTTCTCGATATGAGTGTGCGAATCAATCGACCCACCACCACGGCCATGCCCATGACGGTGATCCTCGATTACTGTCATCTCCCCGGTATGGATACGATCGTCCCTCAACTCCCGAACATCAACATTTTCAACCAAGCCAGTACGGCTGTGGTCGGACATCCTGGCCTCAAGCATATCGTCTTCGAACCGATTTCGGGGACCAGTGAAATTAACAGCATGAGACCGATGGCCATTAGACCGGGCAAACTGGTTGTGGAAAGCAGCATCTGAAACAGCCCCAGTAGCCGCAGCGACATGACTCTGGTGACCGGTAGGCTTGCCAAATCGATTGTTGATAGAGGCATCGGTCATAGACTCATTGACACCATCCCTCCATTCCGTCACCCTCTCCCTCTTGGTGTGTACAACAGCCTCTCCGCCATGGGCAGCGTGCCCTTCGCGTTGGTCACGTCGCTCCTGCCTTTTGGTGTGTGAGACAAAGTCCCCACCATGGGCAGCGTGTCCTCCGTGCTGTTCACGTCGCTCATGCCTCTTGGTGTGGACAGCCTCTCCACCATAGGCAGCATGTCCTTCATGTCGGTCACGCCATTCCTGCTTCTCATGCCTGTTCTTTAGGTGGGCAGCGGTAGCTCCCGCTGCAAGTGCGGCACCAAGTTTCATTTTCCCACTGAGATGGTGACTGCTATCCGATGACTTGCGATGCTTGAGCTTTCCGGCAAATGGTGTGTGCTCAACGATCTTCTCCTTGATATGTTCAACCTTCTCCCGGCCCCCCTCGATTCCACTTGAAATCTTTGATCTTCCTGCTTCGACGCCGTGTTCGGCAACACCTACGGCACCAATAGCCCCGCCCACGAGCTTCTTGCGTTTATGTCCCGCATTGTCATAGGCGTCCTTGGCTAGAATCCGGGTAGTCGATCTAAACGAGTGGTCATCTGTCCTATTATAGGCTCTCATTACGAAGTAATACAGCGAGAGAATTGTTCGATGCACAGACTCCTTGATGAGAATAGATATCCCTATCTCAATGTGTTAAAAAAACAAGACTTTAACTTGGAAAGAGGGGTGGATGTACCATTAGAAACAAACCCCCTCGCTACCTCAACCATCACTCCTTCATATAAAGCGGCTATCCCCTCCCGTTTGAATATATCAACCAACACATGCACTACATTGTTAGCCCGCTTCACCTTCCTCCTAAGACCTTTTTTGATGGCTTTTCCAATAATGTTCATGTCGGCAATATCCTCTTCCTCGCCTTGCATTTGTGTCCTTGATTTTGCCACAGCCAGCGGATAGGTGATTCCTGTAGCGATCGCTTTACTCACCGCCGCAAGTAAGAAGGTTTCTCCACCCTTTAGTCTCTTTTGTTTTCCGCCGGCCACTCTCTTCAAACCCTCATAGAGCAAATAGGTAATTGTCGGATTTAGTGTCAGCAGGAAGCCTGCAGAGTACCCGGACCAGAACCCCGTTATTCCCTTTTCTCTCATAACATCATGGTAGATATCAGTTATCGTGGGTGGCTTCGCTTGCGGGTACATGAGGGCATGGGTCTGCTTGCGAGTGACAATCGTGGAGAACGGGGCAGATATGAATTTAGCGGCCGAGCTGGCAGCAATGCCAATTAATATTTCTTCAATAATTGGCAGCTTGTGCGTGTGTCGAGAGTGCATACGCTTATTGCGGAGGTAGTGATCTATCATACAGTAATCAGTGCTACCTCTTAGCAAGCATCAAACCAGGGAAATCTCACGAATCATTATATGCACAAACGTGCTTCCTATGATACCCGCCGTCTCCTCTACAGCACCGGTATAGAATCCACTTATGCCCTCTCTTGCATAAATCTTTTCGATGGTTTCAAAAAAGCCGTCATAATACTCCTCAGTGCTGCTACTACTCTCATAACGGTGCTCAAATACCACCCTGGTCTCCTCAGTCCCATGCCCGACATACGGCGAAGTATAGGAGGTGTGTTCTTCTTTGCGGGAATGGGATCCACCTCTTTCACCTCTCCCGCGCCGATCATCCGACCTCGAAGGCGAGCCACCCCGCGACCCCGTCCTTGTACGACTATGCGAGCGTTGTCGGTCCGAGCTCGACGAAGATGACGAAGATGAACTACGTCTCGTATTCCCCTTCTTTCGGTGGGAACGTGAACGTCTTGACCGTCCACCTTGTGCATAGTAAATCTGGCGCTGTGTTTGCATGCGCTTAACTATAACCTCCAAGGGGAAAACGGCCAAATTAGCGATTGAAGACCCTAACGCGCCAGAGAAAGCAAGTGCGGCTGCAGGTATTGCATTCTCCCCATGGTGGTGTGGCTCGTGATGGTACCGGCGGTCGTCGCGATGATCATAGCGGTCATGGTGACCGTGATGCCGGTTGGAGCTGTGGTGGCCACGATCTAAAAGATGGCCAACCTGGTTATGGGAAGGCAACGGGGACGAGTGCTCAATTTTGCGGACTGCTTTCGGTTTTCTATAATTGATTGGTTAGATATCGCGAGAAATCTGGAATGGTACGTGGCTGTTTACGTGACATGGTACACATCAAACACGTCCTGAGAAAACACAAAAATTAATACAAAGTCTATTTCCACTCCAGCAATACGGCAATGTGAGAGGGGGACCCACTAGTTCGTCATCGTAGTAAACCATCTTGTCCCGTTAGAGAGAATTCCAACTCCCCCAACTCCAACAAACAAACCCAGACGAGAGACTAAACAGCAACTACAGTATAACGTCCAAACACGTAGCAGTCGCGGATAAGCAAAGAGGCTCAACACAACAACAAACGAACGGATAAACAAACAGACAATCGGAAAGAATAAAAATAATCGAAATAACCCGCTCAGCCCCCTTTGCGGGGGGATCAAGAATACTTTAAAACAAATTCAAAGAGCAAGTGGAGAAAAGTCATGAGAAGTCAATTGCTGCGGGGGATAAATAAAAGGCCAGGACAGAAGCGCAAGAGTGTCTACGCACACGTCGCAGTCTTCTATCGCAAAGCGGCAACAGACATGAGGGAAAGAAGGCTCAGGTCAGAGTGAATGGAGAAGAAGCGCTCACTTCTGGGCAGCTGTGCGCGCTGAGGGTGCGATCACCCGAGGTCTTGGCTTCTTGTCTGGTGTTCCAAAAGGGAAGGAGCCACGGCAAGATCGAATGTGTTGTGTGGCCCTCGTGTCGAGGAGATCTGCAGCAGCGTCTTTCTTTCTCTTCAACCCTGCTCCCAGGATCCAACAGCGACAAGAATGAGCTGAAAAGGTTAAAGGAAAAGGGGTTAGTGCTCGAGCAGAAGTAATAGGAAGGAGAAAAAAAGCGAAATCAAATAGGATAAATACAGTGCTTACCTTTTATCTAATAGTAGATATCAAAGATGCTCGTGGATCAATTCAAAGGCCAAAAGTATCATATAATCAGAGCGCTCCCATCCACCTATACAGCGAATTGGTAGCTCCTAACGGCCTCGGCCCCGTATAGCTCCAACAATCTGCAAGTAAATACCTCCTAATTCCGCAAATAACTAGCAAACCAGCGAACATGTCGAAGCCAGGTGGCAGGAGGTGAAGCGTGCATTAGGAAAACGACTCGCTATCAGGAAACACCATTGTTGAAACGAATATCAAAAGTTCGGTCACCAACAGACACCCGATATTATGCTCAACACCATGGCCAATGACTCCACTAACCAACCAGCTTCCATGCCCCAACAGGAAGAGAGCGATCACGAACTTCTTTTCCCTCAACACGCTCCAACGATAAGTAGGGTATCAAATAGAAAAAACTATCTTGTCATTTGTCACAAGTTCTCTCTCGATGTGCTGAAAATTGCATATCCTGTGCCGCCTTTGCTTCTCCTTCTACCAATAAACATGGCCACCCTGCAAAAACAAATAAAGAGACACCTCGTAGCTTATCGTGAACATCCAACGCTTTACGCCCCTCAAAACTCCGTAACATAGAGCAGTCTAGCTTCACCAATTTTCCCCCGGATCCCCCAGCATAATGCATCACCTACACATACGTTACTAGTAACTAAAAACTAAAGACTTGGTCTGGCAACTTGGACACGGGCTTTGCAGGCTCGTAACCCAGAGCTGCAGTAGCCTTCTTCATAGCACTGATCATAGGAGGAGGACCGCAGAGCAGAATCTTAATATCAGCGGCAGGCGCAGGACATATTTCCTACTCGTAAATTAATTACACATCACCACTGTCAGCTCAAGTTTACCACTTCATGTCTCACCAAACACAGGAGATGCGGCAAGCAAATGCTGGGGCCGGACAAGCGAAATCAGAAAGCCTCACCTTGATCATATCCTCTGTCACGAACCCAACCCCACCCTTCCAACCTTCGGGGGGATTATTCAACACATAGTGGACTCGAAAGTTTCTATGTGTTCTAGCCAGTTCATCAAGCTCATCTTTCAACAAGATATCTTCCATATTCACATTGGCGAATATGAAATCAACCTCGGTCTTATCCTCCGGGTTCCTGATAATAGCCTTAATGATCTGAAGCATCGGAGCTAAGCCAGTACCTCCGGCAATCATCCCGAATTCGCGCACGAGACCTGGCCGATAAACAAACTGTCCCTTTGGGCCTTTGGTCCTAATGCTCTGCCCGACCTTGAGCGACGCAATATGTTTAGAGATGCTTCCGGCTGGGTAGGATTTAACCAGCATACTGAAAGATCCGCGGTCGGTCTCATCAGAAGATATAGGTGTGTAAGACCGAACTACATCTACACCACTAATTTTGGCGGAGAACTGAATGTGTTGACCGATCGGAAGACCAAGAACGTCTGTGGAGCGAGGGAGAGCAAATTTATAGCTATCAGCTGCTCCGTCAGCAATTATAGAAGCCATACGGCCACAAAGTTGTCATATCGACTTACATGCCAGTGTTGTGAGACAGTGCTCTAGCTTCTACAAGTCTGAAATCCTGCCACTCGTCTGCTTTCAACACCTTCCTTGGGCCATCTTTAACTCAACGTCAGTAGTGACCTTTACCAATAGCCCCAATGGCACACCCGGTGTCTACTGGTACTTACGGCCTTTCAGAACCTGAAAGCCTCCGATGACCAATGCTGCCAGCACCACATAGGGAAAATATGCATAGTTCAATAAAGCTGTACCAAGCACCAACACCCCAGCAGGAATATAGAGATTCTGCAGGTGTTGAGAATCAAGAAGCGAGTCCTTAGCGGCAGAAGTAGCGTTCGACATAATTCCAAGTACCTTCCTCACGACAGAGAAGAGCAATGGAAATAGCTAAGTGGAATCTAGTTGGGAAAACACAAAGTCAATATATATCTAAGACAGAAGCAATGGACGGGACCAGGTTAACTTCTTAGGAAACCTACCATATTCCCCCCCCAGGCCACCCCATTTTAAATCCGGTGTCTTCCGATAGAGAAAAAAGTCGGAAAAAGAGAGAGAATTACTGTTTGCTGACAGTTTGATAAATATCGAGAAGAGATGACTCGGAAAATATATTACGGGTGTCGGAAGTGGTGTAGATGGGGTTAGGTGTACCTCGTTTCCAAGGGTCCAGGTACCCGTGGCCACCCTTCTCGTAGGTCTTTGCCGATCCGCTCTCCGCCCAAAAATCAAGTCCCCATACAAACAATTCCCAAACCACAAACTCCTTTGCTCAGTTCCCACTCCAGGCCAGAACTACTTCCTCACTGAGGTATTTGAACCAATCAAAGAAAATGACCAAATTGGCCCCGACAGCGATCGGAACGGCGGACAAAGTAGCCGAGGCTCAACACGATGGATATCAACTCACCGATAAGGGCATTCAACAGCTAGCTTTGACTGATGAGGAGTACAAACCCCAGACTTGGGAAGATTTAAGGGCTATAATTGGTTCGTTTGGCTTACGCTTTTTTCATTTGAGCCGAGAGACTGACAGAACTCGCTGCCCCTCAGAGGAAAATAGACTTGAAGATCTCAAACGTGTCCCTTCCGATTTGAAGCGTTACATCTCGTGGTCTCACAAAACCAGAAGGGAGTACGGAACTATTCAGGCTTTCGTATTGAAGGAGAGACTGGGATGGACAGACCTGGCAGCAGAGAACCCAATTCCATTTGCCTCCAAAGGTTTGCCCTAATTCCGATTTGCAAGCTGCACATTAGCGCAGCATGTGATTTCAGATTGGATAAACAAAAGACCAACCTCAAACTAACAATTACATATATAGCTGATACCAAAATATTGGTTAACGATTGGCCATATGGCAATGCTCCCGGCATATGTAAGCATCCGTCTCTTTATGTTTGTCTCTGTGTAACATTGTACATAAGCACTCGCCAATTCCAATTGTGTCCGTGAATTTTGGTGTTTCCTAGGCCTGAGCCGTGCCAAGATTTCCGGATACCTTTGGGATGGCAAGAACACGAATGTCTCTGATAACTAACCACCATTAATAGTACATCTAGTAGTCTGGACAAAAGCTTTCATCCCAACAATTCAAGAACCCGATCCCGGAGCCGGTGATATCACATCCGATTCTCGCAAACTTATCAATGATTTTGTTCAACACACCTTCATCCAACACCTAGGTGCCGGGAACGTGCTTTGGTTCAAGAACTGGGCTAGTATCCAGAGTGTCCGCAGTGTTGAACACATTCATGTTCTTGTCCGCGGGGCTAGTGATGAGTTTCTGGTGAGCGTTCTTGGTCTCGAGACAAACGGGGAGATGAAGGGTGTTGGTGACTTGGAGCGGGAGAGAGAGGAGAGAGAGAAGGTTCAGAATATCGAGTGATTTGTCATGAGCGATATACCGTAGGGCGGTTAGGAGGCGAAAACTGAGAGAATCATAGTGATACCAGGGCCGTTGGTCGGGCGAGACAGATTTCCTCCCCTCAATTCCTATTTTGTGGATCCTAGGGCCGTGCCTCTGGAGGGTAAATCAAGGGTGGGAATTTGGTGTTGCTATGGGTCACAGCTATGGGGCGATCGCAAAGGGTTTAAAGGAAGGTTGGGGAAAGCGAGCGTGTGAATTATACTGGCACCCACAGAAGGCGGGATTAAGGTTATCCTCGAATGCCAGATGCCAGTCATCGGCGGATGACGAGGGGGGCCTTTACTTTTCGGCTAGGAGGGCTGGCTCTTTTTTCTCGCAAACTGTGCACTAGATAAATCATGGAGCAGATGGATAGCCCGCAAGCCCAGCCGGAGCCTTCACCATGATTGTATCTCACACAACGACCTATTATGGACCATTAATTAGGTTGGTGGTCGACGCGAACGTGGGAGGGTAATGTTTGTTGTGGTTTCTGACTAAGGCATGCTAAGCCGTCTTGGCGTGGTTGCTACGAAACACACGATTTTGAGGGCCGAAAACCCCATACAAATATTTGACTAGAAATTCGACTGGAAAGGAGGCCGAGCTGAGGGGGGTAAAAAAGTTCGGCGAGGGAAGGCGGTTGTCATGCGGCCACAAGATACAATGTTGATCTGTCTCCCTACGACCAGCCCTCACTCGCATATAAATAGGCTCTCCCCAGTACCAGTTCTTTCCTCTCCCTTTCCTTTTCCTCTCCTTCTCTTGTTCCTTCGCTTCCAACAACGATTTTCTGGCCAACAAACCTATTTCACCAAACACCACCACCACCAACCCTTGAGAAACGAAATATCGCTTCTTCTTTAAACTTTATTAGCTTTCACTTTTAACTCACAACAACTATCAATATGACTGGACGTAAGTTATCTCTTTTATTCACCTTTCCTTCCCCCTCCGCCACAGTTTCACGGTCGGCTCTGCTGTGGTCGCTTTTTCGACCTACGACGCGTCCCTCTCACACCAGCCACAACCAGACTCACGTAACTTGCTATCTCTTCAAAACAATTCACTAACACGCTATTTATACAGGCGGAAAGGGTGGAAAGGGTCTTGGAAAGGGAGGAGCAAAGCGTCATCGCAAAATTTTGCGTGACAACATTCAAGGTTGGTACTCCATTGAGCCCTCACTACCTCACCATACTAACATACCATGCCATAGGTATCACCAAGCCAGCCATCCGTCGTCTCGCACGCCGTGGCGGTGTCAAGCGTATCTCTGCCAGTATGTTCACCCCGGTGCTCCACTTCTACTCCGTTCAATTCTAACATTATATAGTGATCTACGAAGAGACCCGTGGTGTTCTCAAGACCTTCCTCGAAGGTGTCATTCGTGATGCAGTCACCTACACTGAGCATGCCAAACGCAAGACCGTTACCTCTCTCGACGTTGTCTATGCCCTTAAGCGCCAGGGCCGTACTCTCTACGGTTTCGGTGGTTAAACATCCTTCAGTCTCTTATTTATTTTTTCCGGTGTCTGTTTTTCTCGGGGTTTTTCCAAAAAAAAGATGGGAACTTTCAACGCAGATAATGTTCGGGCTTTTCTTGTTTAAGAGATCCTTCCCTTGTTTCTTTTCCCGTTAAGGGGGGGAGGCTTAGTGTTTCGATTTGTATTAGCTAGTCCATGTGCTACGGTGATAGTTTTTACGCTTGTTTGGATTCTGAATAATTGGGTTCTACATCCTTTTTTTCCTTCGTGTGCGCTACCATTTCAAAAGTTCATGTTTTGCTTTCAAGACGACAGTGCGAAGAACCATAAGCGAAGCCAGCGTAACGACTGCAAATGTGGGACTCTCCAAAGGCCCTGAAAGAAAAGGGGAGCGAGCGCCGTTACAATATCTCTGCCCAATAGGCTAGGCAGGCGCAGGCGCACGCAGTATTTATCCTAAAGTGGCGCCGTTTCCGGAATCCTGCAGTATCGTGGACCGGCCAATGATACGTAGATAAATGTATCAATAAAGACGCCATCTTTATCGCAGGCTTCGATAATTATCGTGGTCATGTATTGTCACTCGGAATACTAGTTTCTACAAAGATCCAGATCGGGGAACCTAGCCTGTACCGGTACTTGTCCCAGACAAGAGGTATCCGGCAACAGGAATTCGCAAAATATACAGCAGAAAATCCATGCGTATCACAAACTCACCACTCACTCGTATTGTATCTCCGGATGCTTCTTGCCTAAGACAAGTACGAATAGATGCCTGTTTCGACTCACGAGCATCCCGTTCAAGGACGCCGCCATCATAATGCGGACGCGTGGCTTGGATGAACGGATGGAAGGATGGACACGCTGGTTTGCGCGAACCCACAGCATGTAAGAGCAATAAAAAAAATGGAATAAAGATATAATAAAAAAAATAAAGTAGACAGGGTCACTGCCATCGTCGTTTGTATTGTACAATGTCTAATGCCCTGTTTGGCACGCTACGATCGGGCTAGGATTTGGACTTAATGTTCGGACTTGGGAAATGAAAGTCTAAAGACTTCAAAGTCTGGGCTTTAGATCCTGGCCAAACCTGCCGAGCATGGTTGGATTTGGGTCTGGACTTTTTCATCAATTGGTATAGTCGCACCCCACTGTGTTCCGGATGGCCAAAATCTAAGGGGTCTGATCCGGAAGGGCGGATTATCCGGGACAATGAGTTGGGTTTTGGTGCAGAGTAATTTAGAATTCAGAGGATTTCATCCGGGACACCGGGTGGCGAACATAATTGTTTGTGTATCGGGTGTTATTCTTACTAATAGTTGATTGAGAAGGCTAAGGGCCTGTTTGGCAAACGAAGGACCGTTTCTGCTGTGGAAATGAACTTCTCCCCCTTTCGAAACGGAAGGGAAACGGTCATTTGTATGGGGGGACGGAACGGAACAGTTGTATCCAAACAGACCCTAAAAAAAATAGGACAGAGGGACCTCAGGGTCAGACAATAGTGACTGTATTTTTCAAGAAAGTCCAGATTTGAAATCCTAATCTAATCCACAAACCAATGCCTAGTCCAAGGCCTGACCTACCAAACGCAGCAAGACACAAAGCCCAGACTTAAGGCACGATCCGGGTTTTAAGACCGAGTTCTGGCGCACCAAACAGGGCCTAAATCCACCCCGTCATCGTGCTAAACCGGTAGACCCGGCCAGGTATCATTTTTTTTCTCCCCAACGAACAATAACAGCAAAGCAAAGAAAATGAACCACCTTAATCAATTATAACGAACCTTCTGCCCCCCCCTCTTCTCCGCCTTCTTCTGCCGATTGCTCTGCGATCCCTCGGGCGTGGCGGCACCGGGCGGCGACATGCCAGGTATCATCCCGCCCATACCACGATACATTCCGACGGCCAGGTAAACCGCGTACATGGGGACGATTGCCTACGAAACCCCACCATTCAGCCATTGCGTGTTTCTTTTGAAGGGGCGGAAAACATACCCAAATCCACCAGCCCCAATCCCCCGCTGCCCCAACAAGTCCGAGAACACCCCAAGTCACGTAGACAATATCCCACATGTACTCCGTGACACCCTTAGCCTCCATATCCTCCCCCGCGGAGACCAACACCGACGGTGCACCATCACCTCCGGAGGCGTACTTGGGCCGCCCCAGGCGCTCGAGATAGAGTTCTAATACTAGCGATGGGAGGGAGAGGATTAGGTACTTGCTCCAGGAACCGGAGCGGTAGAGGAGGCGGTAGAGGATGAAGAATGTGTGCAGGATGAGGGTGGTCAGGTGCGTGCGGTTTAGGGTCGCGGCGTTGGCACGGGCGAGTTGTTTTGCGGCTTTCTGGGGGAGTTAGCTGGATATGTGATGGATAGGGGAGGGGAAGGAAGGGGGGAAGGAAGGTGGGGAAGGCTCACATTTGCCATTGGTGATTACTCGTGGTGGTTGTGGTTGTTGCCGAAGGGGTAACGTGGATTGGTACGATACCAGCACAGTACTGTGCTGTGAAGAGTCGAGAAGGGAGAAATGGCAGGCTAGAGGACAGGTGTTTTACTGCTCATGACGTTTCAGAGTAACCGTATCCATCGCTGGGCCCCCGATGAGGCTTATTTGATCTTATCTCCTCATTGGATCCTGGATGTCAGATCAGATTAGAGGGATCGGCGAAGTGCTCGAGTGTTCGGAAAGTAATCGTACTCGCCAACGGCAACCAGAACTACAACGACAACCGTCGACGATCAACCCTCTTTTTTAATTTTTTAATTTTTTAAAAAGGATAAGGAACTCAATTAAAAGATAGATGAAAGTAGATACAAGAAGCTTTAATAAACTCTTATTATCAATTTTTTATGGCCCCTATTTGCATCTGTGCCCACCCATCCAATGTCTCCTGGGAAATTAAGCTCTGCTCTCTCTTTGCTGCCTGAGATAATTCAGCACCACTGTATTGCCTTCTTTCCAATAGGGGGAATTGCTTTAGGAGAGCTCTTTTGAGAAGTTTACAGATTGAATTGAGATATGAAGAGGTAGCCTGAAGTAGTAGTAGCTAGGATAATTTCTGAGAATGGTAGGCCTGAACTTTCAGGGTTTGGGTACTACTATGCTAAGAGAAATTGACTCTAGCTATATGAATATTGTCAGACTGTCTGTTAAGGCTGTCTATAGAAGAGATAAGGCATGGCTAACTTATATTAATTACATAGTGATGGGAATTGAGTGAAATTAAACTTTTTTTCCACTTGTTCTCTTCTTGATAGTTTTCTTCCTTGGAAGAACTAGCTATGCTCTTAACCTCTTCATAAATCTACCATTACCTTAAATGCTAGTATATTCACTTAAAAACATAACTCTGAGTTTTTTTCCTTTAAAATATTTAACCAACTTAATTTTAATTATTCTAAAAGTAAGGTTTATATTATACAATATAATAGTAAATAATTTTGAAAAACTATCCAATTTTATATCCAATTTTATATCCTCCTCTTTTCAACAGACTCCTTTAACTTCTCCTTTCACACCCTTCTTTTAAAAACTCTCTTACCCAAATATCCAAATCTTAAAAAACAATCCCCTAATATAAACCTTTTCAAAGTAGTCTTGCTGATATTGGTACTTGCTCCTCTGATAATTTCCTATAATTCCACAAGAGACTTGGCACTAGCAATAACCCTCCACCACACCTCCTCCCACCACCCCAACCTCAATTAAACAATTAGGCCTACCGGCAAAGCAAACATCCCAACTTCCTTCCCCCACTCCCATAACACCTTTTTTAAAAATCACCTGCAGAATTCCAACCCTCTTCAAAATTTTCAGATAACCGGCTACCTGAATGTTTTTACAGCGCACACATTCCGTCATTCCGCTCTCCCATTTTCCCTTCAGGCAGTTGATAGGGCCACGATGGTCGATGCGAAGCGGGGTCGGTTGCATCGCGCTGTTGCTGCGCAAGGGTGTCATTATTTTCCGGACAGGTCTGTACATTACACACAGACCGGGTCAGTGAGCAGGGGAATACGAAGGTGGGAAAAAAGGAAAAAGGCGAGGCGAACTCGGATTTTACCGGCCAGAATTGGTGCCGGTGCGTTGCTTGAGTAGCTAGCTATAGCTCTAGCCACAGAAGCTTCACGATCCTCGGAGGTTTTTGGTTATTAGCTCGCCTCACCTGCTATCGTACAATCTTCTTTCCACTGGGGGGCGGATGACCGACAGGGAGGGGGGGGGGGGGGGGGTATCGGGCGGGTAGTAATCATAAGGCGAGGTAGCGATAAAAATTACTTGTTAACTAATCTATCTTTGTCACGCCGGTCTGGCTTTTTTTTTTCCATCGTGCCCTGTGCGAAGAGGAACTTCACTCTCAACGCCCCCTCACCTCACCTCACCTCCCCTTACCTCCCCGCTAGACTACATCACCATTTTCCGGGTTCATGAGTCGCCCGAGCACCATTCGCTGAATCATAGGAAAGGGAAAAAAAGCAGGGTCACGATACCCCATGATGCCCACCAACAGACACAGTCCTCCCTCCCGTACTCACCCGTCTTTTTCAAGGGTGCTACACCTGTTCAAGCTTTTGCCGGAGGCCTCTACCAATTACCGCATTATCTGACGAGAACAGCTTGCCGCTGGCACGTTGAAATAAAGTAAGCTAGAGGCTGACGTAAAGCATCCAGTACAGTCAGAAGGAGTCCGAAATGAGCCTGGTTTCGGCCGTAAAGGGCTAAGCGAAGGCGTTTTGTTGCGAGTTTGAGACAGATTACAAAGAAAACTCTTATTTCAACGTACTTGCGGCACGGTAGACGAACTTTGCTTGATAATGCGGGTGTTCAGCTTTGCGGAGGCGTTCATAGCAGGGAAGCGTAGGAACAACGGTTCCCAATTCTCTTGTTACAGCACATGACCACAATTTACCGGGCTCAGTTCGGGGGATAAGTGGGATAGAAAATGAAAGCTTGGATTGAATTATTTCTTACCCTGCAGATCTTTCGGATACTTGAGCCGTAGCGTCACTAGTCGGTTGGGGTAACTGCGGTTAATGGACTTGCACGGGACAAAACGGAGGAGCACGCTCTGGCCTGTTCATCTTTGTACATGGTGAGCCGCTTTCTGATCTCTGTGGAAGGCTGCTTTGCATAATAACGACTACCTGGTCTGCACTACGCATTGGGGAAAGGGCCGAGAAAAGCAAAAAGCAAAGCCAAGAGACATTGCCCTACAGTGCAGTTTTGTGTCTCTGTCAGCGCCATCAAGAGATAGGCGCGGGGAAATGAACTATACCACATGTTTTGCACCTGCTATAAGCCCGTTGCTACTTGTAGGTATTGTACATGCTAAAACTCCTCACCACGTCATGTGCATGGCTTCCATAACAATTAGGCCACCTTCACTGGACAAAAGCCACGAGTAAGATAAGTATAGTGGTGCTTTACGGTAGCACCACAAGTCTTATCGTATTTCTTGCGGCCCTTGTCCAGTGAAGACAGCCTAATTGCTCTGTAAGCCATGCGCATTTCGCTGATATATTTCCACCTGATATAATCTCATGGAGCGAATAATAGGTTAAGAACCAAAAGTGAGAAAATAAAAAGGAGAAATGAAGTTTGTTGGAGAAGGTTGAGATGAGGTTTCAAGCATTAATCGCAAGTCTGCTAGTATGGAACATCTTCTATGAGATTGTTACTTCTATCAGAGTATTGAAAATTGCTTGAAGGCTCGTCTCAACCTTCTCTCTCTCTCTCAGTGATCCGAGTTCGAGCACAACGTCCTCCGTAGTCAGGGTGCCTAGGGGGCTGCCGCTTGTAACCCCAGCGATACGGTGGGGGTAGATTCAGAGCGGTCTTTTAATGAAATTCGCTCTTTGGATTTAAATACTAAGAGGCAAGACTTTGTTAGGACAGAATATTACACAAATCATGTAGGTGTAGTACTCACAATCCAAGAGCGAATATCAACCGGGTCTCCTTAGATCTCTTCCCGCTTTACAGCATGCTCAATGTTTTTGAAAAAGCCGGCTGCGTATTGTAAAGGGGTGGAAACCGTAGGAGAGGGAGGCGCCGGAGCGAGTTTGAACCGAAAGAGGAGGGTCGAACCTGAACGCGCCAGGCATCAGATATCGTCGGTCTTGTTGCCCTCTCTTCGATTATAGCCTTTCTCTGACATCTCCTATTCTCAGCTGCCGAGTGATCTGAACAGAAAACCGGCAAGCCCATGATGTAAATCTCTAAGCATTGCACACACCGCCGTTTTCGGAAGCCCTCGTCTCCAGCTCCCATCATCATTTGTACTCTGTATATTCACCAGAGTATAACAGACTGCGTCTCGAACCGTTCGTCACAGGCTCCCACTTTCGCAATGTCGCTCGCAAGGTCTCAAAACATCATCGCGCCGGAGTATATGGTTTGATGGTCGTGCCCGTGACGTCGGTGTTTCGTATCTCTTGTAAATCGATCCTCCCGGAACTTGAATACCAGGACTCCGCCGAACAGAATGCTTGTTATCGAATCAATAGACCGGGGATCTGATGTACGGAACGGACAAGAGAGAGCGCAGACTGGGAACCTCACTAAATAAATAATTCCTTTATGAGTCTTTCCCAACCAATAGTGGGGGTTTATGGCATGGTGGTCAGCCTACCTTGATCTGTTGGTCATTTCAACATCGATTCCTCCTTCGCTCTTACCCGGAATTAGGCCCCGGCTGGGCTAACATATTCAGCCTGAAAGCATCTGAACTCAATGAATCTTCAAGCCAACGCTATCCCTGCCTGTCTAGTATGAAGAAACCCCGGCACTTGGAACGACCATTGGCCATTTTGCCCTTGAGTAGCATGTAGTCGGTGCCACATGAAGGCCGGGCTTTGGTTCGTGGAACGGGGGTATTTCATCTGGTTTGTAGAGGGTAGATGTCCGCGTAACTCTGTTTATTCGGTAGCGGCCATCCCCGGGGTCTGGTTCGCCGTTATCCGTCTGGAAAAACGGTCCCAATACTACCGGGGGCGTACCCTTCAGCCGAGGCAACCGTGGTAAAATCACACCGGAGCCACTTGGCACTTGGCAGGAAGGAGTAACGATACTGTGCTGGGTATGTGGTGTAACTGCCGGGTTCTAGTTGCGGAGTTCCAGCCGGAATTGTTGCGAATGACCACACCCTTGGTACTACCACCTGAGATTCCGAAGGACCGCAGGTGAAAGGGTTGGGGGATTCGTGGATCTTGTGCTCGTGGTATCCACCCCACATTCCTCGTTATTGTTTTGACTGAAAATTTCCTGTCTTGCAGTTTCCTTTTCAAAGAGTTGTTCCCGAACGACTCTAAATCTGGTCCGAATCCTCGAATAAGGCAGGGAACGGTAGACACAGTGAACTGTCCGGTGGTTAGAGCTCACCCTCCGACCACGAGGTCATTTCAGAGCATTATACCAGCAACTGTTCGGAGCAACTAAAATCATTAGATCTGGTCTGGCCAACGAGGATGTCAAGATAATTACTCACAAAAAAGAATACTTTTTCTCTTGTGGGGATTCTAAGGCTCGTTACTCTGGGGCCTTTATAGGAGACAGTTCTTAGACGGAGTCGGGCCTGGGACATCACTCTTGGGTCGCGGAGCCCCGGAGCAGTTATGGCGTTATTGTGGCCTGGTCCCGTGGCAAATCAGTAACCAATCGGATCCGATTCCTTCCTCATGAGATACGAGGTCTCGATCAGAGGGGCCCGTTATCGACTCACAGGTCATCACTCGAGGCCACCCAAAGGCAGAAGAGGATCTTAGTGGGGTTTAGAAGGCAAGGGAGTGACGCCTTTGGGGTATTAGCCGGAGCACCCAATGATTATAAGTTGTTTGTTGGACAGAATTTCTCACCATGCATCAATTTTTGCCCTTGCTCGTTTGTTGCATCACCCGAACCCTGCCAGACTCAAGTTACTTCTGACTTAGCAAGGAATGTCAGCACTATCTCCACTAGGCAGGGGACATCCTCGGGTGAACTCTACCTACTTGCCTGCATGATGGGTTCTGCGAGGCTGCGATGCCGGTTCGGATTATGAGCGGGGTCGCTGGTATGGGCCTTTTGGTTATTGCATGCAACCTTTCATGTTTGGCGCTGGTTGAGGGGGTCTTTCTCGGGGGAGCTTAAGGGGATTATAGGCTCCGGTTTCGCATCGAATCGTGCCTCGAACCTTAAAGCCAGTTGATCAGCTATAATATGTTTGTATTCGGTGAACACGTCTCGAGACCTACATTCACCCATAGGTTTTGTTTGTCGGCAATAGCTCATTCGTAGGTCGGTAGATGACGGTCAAGAGGTGTCTCTCGGTGACACCTGTCGAATTAGCTAGGCTTTTGACTGGGCTGCTGCGTCTGTCGGATGGGCGGGTGCAGATACGGGTTGTCGGGTCTCATGAGGGAAGGGGGAAAAAGGGGGGGAGAGGGAATGGTGTCCTGGATGCCGTCTAACAAAAAAGCGACAGATCGATTCTTTTTCTGTCTGGTGGAGACCTTCTAAAAACTTTGTTTAGCTGACGTGTCCTTTTGTCCTGTAGGAAGAAGCGAGATCGAACTGATGGTGCTGCTTGTCCTGCTGCTACCCCCAGTGATTCTTGGTTTTCGATTGTCATAAAGTGACGGGAGCGAAACGGAACGGAACGCAAGATCTATGTTGTGCCATCTTATGCAGGAAGCCAACGAAAAATAAAAGCCGCCAGGGTGATGGTGATGAAGGAGAGAGCAGCACTTGAATCCGAGATTCCTCATTGTTTCGCAACACAAGAGGAAAGGATCAAAGAAAGCCTTACCAGAGCTCGCAGGACGAAGTTGTCCACTACCTTCTCTCCATGCTCTCCCTTTTCTCCTGACCCTTCCTACTCCTCCTCTACCCCTCCCTCCTACCCTGGGCTCTCACCCTCACCCCTCCCCCCCCTCTGGTTCCCTACCCCTCACGCACCAAGGGAAAGATTAAAGGCCGCGATGATTTTTTTTTCCAAACGGGGCAGTTGCTTTGGTTGCACCGCTTTAAGTAAGGGTAAAGTGCCGACGCTCAGGGCTCCGGGGCGTTTTGGCGTCTGTGGTGGATCCCCCGGAATGCATCGGAGTGCATCACAACCCTCTAGCCAACCTCATCACCGGGTGCTCGGGATCACTTCTGTCTGGCGAGGCAAGTGTAAGACATGGACTCAAACTTGGCGCGCGAGTGAGTTGTCAAGACATAGTAGCCCGGATTCCCAGATGCCTGGAGAGAGCCATTATACGCGGAACGGTCGAACAGGGTACTGGTGGGCTAATAGTACAGTAGCTTACAAGCGTGATAAAGCGGGGTACAAGTCTGCATACGAGAGTCTATTGGAGGATTGCTCAAGATTGGGTGCTTCAACGAATAATTGGATCCTTGGAAGGTTAGGATAGGGAAGCCGTTTCACGGACTGCCGTTAGTGGAAACATGGTATCGAAATTGACTGACCGCTGATACCTGTTGGAATACGGTATTTCACGGACTTGCCCAGCCTCTGACGCACACATGAATGAATGGATGGATGGATGGAGTTGGTTTTTTAAAAAGATGCCGTATTGTACCCGTACAGAAGGAGGAAAAAGAAAAAGGTAAAAAGAAAAAGAAAAAAGCCATTAAAGCATCAAAAATACTCGTCCACGCCCCTAATTTCCGATCCCCATGGCTCGTGAGAATAAGGATTTATTCGTTTTTTTCATCGTTTAGCACTGACTTTTTTTGACTAGCTAAGGCCTCTGGCCTTCCACAAAGTGTAAGGCTTCTTCCTTGCTAGCAATTTTGACACTGGAGGTTTTGTATGTGTCCTGATAAAGCACACCATAATGCTTATCCGCGACCATAACGAGTTCTGGCCTGAACGTCGTACACTGTTGATATATTTCCGTGTTAGTTGTATAATACTTCTAGCTATTTATTACTTTGTTGGAGTGGGGGTGTCGAAAAAGTAACACGGTACATACGATAAATTGACCATTTTCTGCCCGTGACGAGAGATCCTTCACCATTTGTGCGACTGCTGTTCTATATTGTGCTGTGCATAACCACATGTAAGCTTGTGGTACCAACGAGAAAGAAAAAAAACCTGGACGCAGGATTCCCAATAGCCGGGCTGTTGGGCTGTTAACAGCAAGTTAATATCCTGCAGGCCAGCAGACAGCACGTGTTACGCACCCCCGCCGATTGATCCAGCTCAGGGATTAACTTGGCTTTTAAGAACCAACACTCCGGTTATTGAGAACGCCCCTGAACAAAAATAAAAAAGCTCCGCCAAATAGTTACTTGCAGGTAGATCCGACTTACCATCAAGATTCGCATCAACCTCATCAAAAAGGTAAAACGGTGCTGGGTCACACTGCTGGATGGCAAAAATAAGAGCCAGCGCACCTACTTAAAATTAGCGAATCACTTCCTAATAATTATTCAACTCTCTGCACGATATACTCGAGCATCACCCGAAGGATAAGGCGTGGGGAAATAATAGTGTGACTTACACAGGCTCTTTTGCCCACCACTCAATTGCTGGATCCTCTGCTGCTCATCATGTCTCGAATTGAAACTCACGCTAATACCTACCCCCGTGTAATTCTCCACCCCACCCTTCCTACCCTCCCCGTCATCATCGCCGCTACCTTCATCATCACGTTCCTCCCTATCTACCCTCCTCTGTATGACGAGCCTTCCTCTCCCGGCTGGTACAAGTTTCTCGAAAATCTCTGCAAAATCTTTGGACACCTGTCTGAATGTCCGCTCAATGGCCTCGTCCTTACGCTGGTCCAAAACCTGAATCAGCTCTTCAATAGAAGATTGACTGGAATCTAACTCTTCACGACGCTTTATTAGAGTATCACGTTGTTTCGTGAAATTTGCATACTGTTCGAACGCTTTCTTGTTAACGTGGGAATATTTTTTTAGAGCCTCGTTGACCTTATGAAGTCGTTTAACAACCTACACAATATCCTCCGAACGAATCAGTGGTGCATGCTTAAAAAAAAAGCAAGGGCGCATTTAAAGCTGGCGCTTGTCGCCAAGATTTGGGGCGCGCATCGCGCACCCAAATGTTGCTTTTTGAGGTCTTACCTGGTTGGAAGCCAGCCTCTCAAATTTCTCGAAGGCTTCTTCGGGTAATACTCCTAAATCTCTAATATTCCGACTGCATTCCTGGGCCTTGTCTGTGAGTAAGGCTCTCTTGGCCATGCTCCTCTCAATTTTCTTCTTCTGTCGCTCGATATTTCGCGCCTCCTCTTGCTGTGCCGTCTGCAGTTCAGCCTTCTGACGCTCAAGGTCCTCGAGTTGCTTTTTTGCCTCATCAAGCTCGTGATCGACTTCGTCGAGTCTAGCCTTGACCCTATCAATTGACTTTCCGATTCGCTTCAGCTCCCCCTGGCTTTCTTTCAGATCGCTGCGTCGTCCACCTGACCCTGTAGTCTCTAGATTGTCCATACTCTGTCCCTTTAGTTGATCAAGTCTCATCCGTAGGTTCTCCCGTAGCTCGACCTCAATGATAGACTTCCGGCTTTCCTTTTCGGCCCTCTCTAGAGCTACTACCGACAAGGTCTTCCGTAGTTCTTGGACAGTTCCGGTGAGTTCTTCAAGTCGAGCTTCCTCGGCAGAAGTAAGAGTTTTTTTGAATTCGCTGCTGATCTCTGCTTGATATGCTTCCAGTTGCTCGCCTAAGCTCTTCAAGCTTGCCTCAACGTTTTCCCTGCTCTTTCTCTTTCTCTCGAGAGTATCTTTGAGTTGCCCTACCGTGCCCACCAATCCTTGCAATTTAGCCCTGAGGGGCCCATAACTGTTTTCCAATTGGCCTCTCTTTGCCTCCGCCTTTTGTAATTCCCCCACAGCGTTGGTAACTTCTTGATCCTTTCTCTCGATTCTTCTCTTAATCTCCGTGGCCTCCCGTTTCTGGTTTTCGTATGTTTCCCGCCATTTCTTTACAGCTTTCACGGCTTCCAATCTGCTGCGTCTTGGGTCGTGATAACCCCCAGTCAATGCACCCTTCTTGTCTGCTCTATCGCCAGCAAGTGTGATCGCGCTGAGGCCATGAGACCTAGCATATTGCGAAGCTACATTGAGGTCGGGGCAAACAATTGTTTTGCCGAAAACTTGCTCGAAGGCCTTAGCGTAAGTTTCGTCGTATTCGATGTAATCCAACATTGGCAATGCGTCCTTAGTGCCAGGAAAAGCCCCCAACCTTGGCTTAAGTCTGTTGAGTGGCATGAAAGTAATTCTACCGGCCTTCTCGCGCTGTAAATGCTGGAGAACGGTGGTTGCTGTATCGTCATTGTCAACCACATAATGGAATAAGCTCTGTCCGGCGGTGACCTCAACGGCTGTGCGGAAGTTCTCTTGAACATCCATCAGTTCCACTAGAGTACCATAACATCCTTGCAAGTTCAACTTCTGCTCGATTCGCCTAACCGCTGCAAGACCTCGCGAAGTGTTTTGGTCCATGGTGTAGGACAAGGCCCTCTCTGCCTTGTCAAGTTCCTGGCGCGATGACTCTGCCAACGAATCCAGCTTTGCATCCTCGCGCCATAATTCCTTTCGTTCATCGACTAGTCTATTGCGGTCATCTTTGCGGGCGGCGACACCTTCGGCGATCTCTTCCAGAGTTCCAGATCTACCGTCAAGCTTTTCTCGGATACTCTCGATTTCTATCTCCACCCTAGCAACCTCAGCCTCCAACTCTGTAGTCTCGGTTTCTAGCCCATTCATTATGACCTTTCTCTTCCCCAGGGTCTCCTGACATTCCCTAATCTCTCGTCTGAGCCACTCATCCCGTTCCCGTTTGTTCCGAAATTGAGTACTACGTCCCTGTTTGGCGTACAGTCTCTGGCGTGCGGCCTCAGCCTCCTCTAACTGTGACTTTAGTTTGGCCTCCTCCTCTTTCTTCTGGTTATATTCAGGAAGAAGTTCGCCAAGTTCGGCCTCACGCTCAGCGATGCTATCGGTGATCTCTTGAAGCTCTGCCTCGTATTGAGCCTTGGCTTGTTGTAGATGTTCTTGGTCGGCGGTCAAAGCTTTGACGTCTAGCTCAATTTGCGCACGGTGTCGGACATGCTCGCGATATTCTTCCTCAAGCTGAGTTTTATCGACCCGAAGGAGTTCTGATTGTTGCTTGTTTGCTCGAATCGATTGGTCAAGGTCCTACAATCATTGCGTAAGCTAAGACTATGCATCGATAGATAAAAGAGGGGGGAAAGCAAACTTGTATTTCTTTCTCGCGCTCAATGAAAGCCTCTCTGCTGTCTTCATTGATTTCAATGCCACGTGCTCTAGTTTCTTCAATCCCATCAATTGCATTGTTGATCTCAACTTGCTCTCGATGATAGATTGTATATTCGAGACATCTTCGCTCCCTGTCTTTCTCCTGGAACCCTCTCAACTCCTCTTTTTCTTCTTCTAACTCACTAAGCCGCTCTTCAATATACTTTAATAGTTCATCGATCTTGGCTCGTTTGCTCTCGGTTTCTTCCATGATCTTAAGAGACTCGGTTCTCCGTTGCTCATAGACTTGGGTTCCTGCTACCTCTTTGAGGAGGTTCAGTCGCTCGAAATCCTTCATGTTTGTAAGCGTAGTGACACGACCCTGCGGAACGATATAGTATGGATTGCTCCTAGAGAAACCAGCACTCTCTAGTAGATTCATTACGTCACTCTTGGTGGCGTTTTTTCTATCAAGCGAATACTCATCCTTCTTGAGACCGATGGTTCTCCTTAACACCACCTCATCTCTGCCCGTAGGGAATCGCTCGTCGCTATTGTCGAAAATAATTTCAACATATGCACTCATAACTGCAGATCCAGACCCTTCGTGCAGAAGCGCTTGCCGTTCTTCTCGTCCCATTTGGGTATACGCGTCGGAAAGAACAAACCGGATGGCAGCGAAAAAGTTGGATTTGCCGGAACCATTGTGACCGACGATAACATTTGTCTTTGGTGAAAAGGGCTCGATAACTGTTTGTTCCTTGTAGCTATTGGGTTTGTAAATAGCGGTATCAGCGAGATCAGGAGCAGTTACAGTGGTTATGAATGAATAGAGGAAAGCTGACATACGATTTGAAACCCTGAACGATTATTTGTTTGATGTGCATTTTGCTGATGTTGCGATTGGTCGCTAGCGACCCTCACAGCATATAAGCTATGTGATTTTGTTGTGAATTCGAGTGTTTGTCGTCAGGCTTGTCAAGGAGTCGGAAGGAAGAGACGATCGTTTGATAGTTGCAGTGGCTGGTGGGAGCAAATGGAAGTCGCGCCGTAGCGGTAAAGTGACAACACCACGGCGGGAGGGCAACGCGTTATGGGGTTGGTAGATGGTGAATGCCAAGAAGCTAGGTTTCTTGCGGAAACCATCGCAACGACGTGAGTACCTGCATGGTGCCATTGCCATTTCCCCGCTAGAAAGAAGGTTACGAATGCATTTCTCTCCTCCGTGCTTCGGTTAACATTTGGCAAGCCATTGAACTCGAGAACCCACAGCATATCTGGTTCTTCAGAGCGAAACTTTCAGGGCGACCCTCGGCCAACGCTATTCTGCAATCTCTGGAGAAGAAAAACTCGGGGAGCTTTGGGTCCCCTCTTGCAACCTTTAGGAAAACAGCTGCAATGAGGGGCGAGCTCGAATTTTACTGGTCGAAATCGGGAGCGTGTAACCCTGAAGGACCAATCTTAGCACCTCTGTTGAAGGTGAAAAGTGTTATCATCGGGCGGGCCCTCTGCTGCTGACACAAGTACCAGGGGAGATGTTTTCCTACAGGACAAGGGCAGCTGACCAGCAAAACGGTCCCCGCCCCATACAAGGGCATCCCCCGGGTACTTGTGCTCGGGTATCGGTACTCTAGCCACGCCGGCTTCGCTATACCTGGCTTTTTGATTGGCTAATAGGCTTAGAAGCCAATCAGAGTAGGCTCGCCTGACTTACCCTTGGCCCCCAGCATCTGTATGATTCAATGCCAGCAGGCCCTACGATATGGCACCGCAAATACTGGAATAGAAGATAAATGTGCTCGGACGTTGGAATCCTCCTTCTCGGCTATGTGGGGGGGAAGCGCCGCAAACTCAGCCCGCAGACAAAACAAGAGGGATATATGCAATACTCCACTAGGGGGGGCAACTACAACGTCCTAGCACATTTCGAGTCTTTGCAGTGCTGTGCTCGAGTACTCGGATGCTTGGGTAGTGGGGGAGTCCCTTTATCATCAAGAAAAGTCATAACAATAGATACCATACCTCCTTAAAGAGCCGAGACTAGTGCCCTACATAAGCTATTCTGCTACTCGACCACTTGATTGATACAGCTGCTTTGTGCTTGCTGCTCTATTAGAACTGAAGTAGACAAATATAGTAAGGTAGGATGATCCATGGAGGTTACCAATAGTTTGTTTATACCAAAGACAATTACGGTACTAAACGGCCCCAGGTATTAGTAAATCGATCTTCCAAGAACATGAAGGATATAAATAAGGGCACGAAGTATCCTTATTTATTCTATACCAGTAGAGCATTCTAGGGGACGAAATCTTGGTCTCAGGACGGACTCCCTTATATCTCGGAGACCCTTGGTGCATTTTGCGCTTGCCGCCAATCGGGCTATCAGAGACACTGTGCTCGAAAATATGCTGGGCGGGAATTATGTGTGGTTGGGTTGTGTCTGGTGCTGATAGATCACGTTTGTCATCATAAACGGCATCCTAACATTGTTGCCTGGAAGCCGTCCACGGGGCAGAGCGATTCCAGATCCTCCGCATCTTGGTCAGGATGCCGGTTTTGGTAAGCACATATCACCACTTGTTCGCACGCTAGGAAAACGATGGGAGAAAACTGTGAAGTGGAGAGAAACCCCCCACCTAGGGTGCGCAGGATTATTTGGGTGTCGGCAATGGAGATATAGCACCTGGCATGGTTCCATTTGCCATGATGTTGCCATACCGGCAGGTAGCAGACATAGTTACTTCTTCCTCAGTATTGAAGTTACCGGAACCTGCCAATTGGATTTTGGGCTTGAAGACGGGGAGCAATCAAGGTTCGAGATGAATCCATGGTTGTTTCTTTCCATTGCACTGTAACCTTATTTCATATTTATTGCTTTTAACAGCGATATATTCCCATATCGAAACGATACCTGTGAAAGCATTAGGGCTTCACCGTAGAGCGAGGTTCATCGTGATGCTAAAATCTGTCTCCCGTTCTAGCTAAATCAGCATTTACTTTGTTGTCAGTAGTTAAATTTGTTGTATGGCACTACTGGGAGCAACCCACAGGTCGCTAAATATGGGTATTGAGATTATTGATTCTCTGTAGGGGTGGTGTTGCAGTTTTGATGCCAGCTAGTTGAGTATTCTTGGAGGGAATATTAGGCAGTGGATCAAGTTGCCTAACATGGAATTTGGCGGACTTTTGTTCATAAAAGTATCCTAAAATAGTTCGTTTTAGAATTGATCAGTTGTTGACAGATCTTAGACTACTGCTGCCAAGACCGGCTTAGTCCAAAGTCGTTACCTAGGAACACCTATCCTCAACTTTTTTTTTGGCAGGCCCTATTCGCCACGGAACCTCCTAAGTTTCTCTCAACCACCCGCGAGAACTCAGCAGATCGGTATGCGACCCTAATACTTTTCTATTTCCCTTTTTCGATCCACACTGCTAATATGATACTTACTTTTACTTTGTGAGCAGGCTACTACTCTTAAGTAGCAGGGTCAAGAAATCCGGCGTAAACAGACCTCGATCTCTCATTCCACTATGACTGACATCGCAACACCTTCTGCCGCTCTGGGTACTGCTAATCCAGGGAAAAAGTTTGTTCAAAAGCCGGAGAAGCCTGATCAGGTTGAATATGAGAAAAATCTTGAGGCGGCTCAAGAGGAGCATGACAAAGTTCGCCAGAAGTTGGTATGTGCAAGATCGGATCCCCAAAATTACTTGAATTTTGGAGTTTTCCAAGGTTCTGAATATTGCTTAATGATTTCGAGATATATCCGATTTTTCTAACCATCTCCCGCGACTTTAGAACGAGGTTAAGGCAAAGCTAGATCTTGCCCAGGCTCCTGGGAGGAGCCCTCTTCAAAATGAGCTCAAGCAAAAGCTTGCTAGTCTCCGAAATCTGCAATCCATAAAGAAGAGTGGCCGCGGAAAAATTGACGATGAAATCAAGTCAATAGATGCTAGTCTCAAGGCTAAAATAAAAGAGCTCAATGCTAAAAAGGGAAGGATCCCATACGGGACTCCCGAAGAACTTGACAATGCTGTCAAGAGCCTAGAAAAAAGCGTAGAGAGGGGGGATATGAAGTTGGTTGATGAGAGGAAGGCTCTAGCTGAAATTTGTAAACTCCTATCTATTACATTTGTGGGGCTTAATCGCATTGCTAATACCTTGGAATAATAGCCACTCTTCGAAAGCAGCGCAAGATATTTGTCACCCTCGACGCTGAACAAAAAGTAATCGACGGAGAAAGGGGGAGGCTCGAGGAGCTCAGAGCCAAGAGGAAGGATCCCGATGTTCAGAAACTAAGCGACGAGTACGAAGAAACTAAGAAGCAACTCGACGCAATCAAGGCCGAGCAGGATGAGGCGTAAATGCTTCCACCCCACTCTTCATGTAGAGCGATTGTGCTAAGCTTGTTTACAGCTTCGAAAACTTGAATAAGCTCCGCGATGAACGCAGCAACCTGTACGCCCAGCAGCAGGAGAAGTGGCAGAGAATTCAGGATCTCAGGGACGACTACGAATCTGCTAGGAATGCTTACCGAGACTATGAGAAGGAGGCTTGGAGAATTAAAAGAGAGAAGAAGGCTAAAGAAGATGAGGAATATCGTCTGGCCAAGAAGCGCGAGATCGCACAACAGAAGATGGGTATGTAATGCTTCTACAAAAGGCTAAACTAGCTCTGGCGCCTAATCCTGAACTACAGAGGAGGCATCACAAAAGGCCTACACTTTCGAAATCATCACTTGTGAAGGTCTTATTTGGTATTTTGACCCATCTTCTGCAGAGGCTGCCCGGAAAGCCAAACTCATTAGTGGACCGCGAGCTCTCGCTGCCCAACCTACTCGTTCTGTTGATAGTGCGCCAAGTGGCAAAAAGCTTACCAAGAAAGACGACCGCGAGGAAGACTATTTTATTGGTAAACCTAAGAAGGGAAAGAAAGGGAGGAAAAATGCTGGAGCCACCTCGGCGAGTCCCGAACCTGCTACGCCAGCCGAGTCTGAGAGCGGCGAGGTCGATCTTCCAGGTGGCTCTGTGCAAGAATTAACCAAGGCCGATATCTTGCCTCCCGCAAAGCCTGAGGGCGGCAAGATCAATCTTCCAGGTGGCGTTGTGCAAGAATTAATTAAGGCTGACATCTTGCCTCCTGCAAACAAAGAGGACATTCAGAGAGTCCTTAAAGAACTAAGAGACAAATTGGCCTGGTACAAGGACAATCAGGACCAGAAGACTAAAGAGGTAAAATAATACTAAACCGCTTGTGTGGTCCAGCACTAATACCACTGTTATAAATAGAACATCACCAAGGCCCAGAAGGAGATCGACCGTCTTGGGGCTGGGGATTGGAATGGTGAGGGGGAGGCGGAAGTCACCAGTGGCACTTCAGCCCCCGGCGGGGAACCCGCTGAAACTACCGCTACGGAGAATAACAAGAAGGTGGACGGAATTGAGGAGAAGGTGGAGGAGAAGGCAGAATAGCAGGGCCTATTACCTCCTTCCTTTAACTCTCTATTTCTCTTGATTTTCCTCGCAGCTCCAAAAAAAAACTTATGTGACGCTAAAGGCTTTCACGATTCAACGCCTCACTACGAGCTCTGAGAAGGGAGTTCACAGGCCCGAGATTTTCACTTGTTACGTCATTCCTTCTCTTTTTCCATCTTCAGCTGTGTGATATTCCCATCCTTGGGCTAGAAAAGGATACATTAGTTCGACCTGTTTTTGGCTGGAGATATAGAAACGGGTGTTTGAAGTGCATGGGTTGGGTTAGCTATGAAGCGGAAAGAGATCTTAATGGCTTGTAGTGATTTCTTTCGCCGAAATTGTACTTATAATACCAATTTATGAATACCGCACCATCACAAGGGATGGGGAAACGAAATCACACTTGTGACAAAAGCCGGGTTTGCTTGCTCTGGTCCCCCGGCCATTGAACTGCCCAAGAATCATTAACTCTACGCAGGCTCTCAACATGGCAGCACTCCAATACTGTACTCATATATTTGATCACTGGTTCTACGAATCCTGTGTTGTGGCTCACACGGCACCGCACCCCAGACATTGCACCCTACTACAAGAAGCAAATACCCGTAGACGGCGGTTGTAAACCCAGGTAAATGGCAGACGAGTCCTGCAGTACAACTAGTAGGAGTGACTTGTTCGACTTCCCGGGAGGGATAAACAGGCCCCTTAAATACACGAAAACTCTCTTGTAGATGCCTGGTAGTATCATAGGCTGCATGGCGATATACCAACAGCCCCAGCTGCCAGCCTAATACCGAGTGATTCAACGTGATCAATGTTTCGGGCTATCACAGATTCCTGCTCCATCTATAACCCCACCAAACCCTCTAGGTCTTCCCCCCCGGAAATCTATTGGGGTTCCCCCCCCACCTTGGTATGATATCATACCAAACACCCCCTACGTCGGTAGAGCACGCCCTACGACCAATATTCCCGTGCCATAGCTGGAGAAGACGCTACCGCAACGAAGGAAATAACAGGGGCAATGCCCGTGCAAGGTTTTTTTTTAAAAAGTTCTCCGGAATGTGCGTTATTGTGCGGGTCCGCGGCCCAGGTTACAACCAGTTCCCGCAAAATATTGCGGTGTCATACTGTGAAGCATTGAATTAATCATGAGTTAGTCCTTTACTTATTCACTATTCCGGAGATGCTTAAAAAACTTCGAGTACAAGATGATACGTAGTGATGGTAAGCGCCTCTGATACCGGATTCACTGTATCATATTATTGGAAATCTTTTGTTCTCTTTAGTGTGCCCGCTCTCCCTCGCGCGAACCCATCTTCGATTCCGAACCTCGGCGGATGATAGAGACCCCGGCTTGGGCTTGTGTCGAACGTTTTCGGCCGGGTACGAGAGGTATCGGGGGTGTCCCGAAAGTCCGCGCTGGAGGGCGCAGAAGTGTGGATGACATTGGGAGAGATTAACTCAATCGCCTCTCCAAATGATTGATTGACTTAGGGCTCCTTGGATGTAAGCAATCTCACCCAAGCTCCAGCTTGCCCCAGGCGGTTAGACAAGTAATATACAATATTCTGCTAGGAGTGGTTGGGAAGTTCTGATATGTTGCATCACGGAATATCACTCTCGCGGGCCTTCCTTGCTTGGCTCCTTTCTTTCTATGCGTCGCTCGGAAGGTGGGGGGGAGTACTCATATATTGCGACCTTAGGGTCTCTGGGGGAACAGGAAAGCCATGAGGAAGAAAAAAATGAGAAGTAGAACAAAAAAATCGTTCTTCGTGCCTGAGACACACTTCAGCCAAAGCGGTATATTTCCTTTTCTTTTATCGATTCTACGAACGGTTGTGTATATCTAGGACACAACGACAAAAAAGAAGACGAGAAGCTGGTGGGTGCCGGCCAAGGTGGAGATAAGAGGACAGAGTGCCCTGTTTGGTGGAATGCCCGTCAACAGAAGTTAGAGAACCTTAGGTGATTTTGAGCGGCTTCCTTGCCTACGGATGAGCATCTCAAAGGAAAAATGAGTCCTGATCATTTCGGCCACCTTTTTTTTTTCCGTCACTGGCTAGATTGGCCATACCCCACACCAATTTGTATCCCCTGCGAGTTCTAGGATTTAGCTGCCGCAAGATATGTCTTGCCATATTGTGGAAGTGCTCACAGCGGAACTGTGAGGAGCTTCGAAAGTAAGATAGCTTGAATCAAGAGCCTCGTCTCCCTAAGGTGTGAAATACCGCCATAGGCCTGAATCTAGCAGTAACGGCCACAAAATTGATAGGATGAACCTCCCAACCCCTTGCCGACTCCCCCCGAAATATCCAAGTTACTCGGATGTCAAAACTGTTAGAAATGCCTATTGCGGACATTCCATCAACATGGACAGTGCATCCCCCTACCCTCCCGCCCTCCTCTTCTCGACAGGCATCGCATCAATTCACCCAAAAAGGTAGAAACATAATAGAAAGGGTTCAACTCTTCCCCTGCCCCCCAAGAATTTTCTAGGCCCGCAACATCCACATCCCAGCTGCGGATAGCAGAATCTAACGCAACCTAGACACAATCACAAGCCAAATTCCCACCCCGTCCTGTTACATGCACGTAGCCGGGTAATGACTGCTTCCGTTAGAAGCTAAAAAAACCCGTATCTCGGAGTAATCACCGAAACATCGGATAGGTGGTTCCTCTGCACCTATGAGGGGGTCCGAACGCGGGTTCGGTCGGCGCCGGTCTTGGCTAGCTGGTTGGTTAGTTCGGGTCGGCCCAGTCCTTGTTCGTCAGAGACGGCCTGATCCGGGCATGCTATGATTTTGTATGGTGTCCATAATCGTCGTGGGACCCCACGCTGTATCGTGCTGTAACCCTGGGGTTAGGACGATCACACCCGTGCCACACGTAGAAGAAAAAAACAAAAAACTTCGAGTTATGCACTACCCTTTCGCCTAAGGCTTCAATGTTCGCGACTGTCTGGGGGTCCCTGGCGGCCCCACAGGGAAGACTGCCAAGGGGACTGGACCCGACGGGATCACTACTGACAGTCCGTCGGATGTAGTCCTGCGAGTTTCGAGGACGGCAGGATGTGGCAAGGATCACAGGACCGATAAGGTGAGACACCATCTTTCAGTCCCAGTAACTCGAGTACCAGGACTGTAGGTGATAGTAGCGGACTACAGATTTTCTCCCAGGAACTTGTTGGGATCCGTGGAGATCCGAAGTAGACTACGGGGATCTGCGGAGGTCTATGAGGGTCTGAAGGGGTCCATGAATTTTGACAAATTAGAAGCGACCATGGGACGGGGGGCAGTGGGGAACCGTGGACCGAGATATGTGAATTGTGGTACGCACATGGCCCTGGAGCGATTGGGATTTTCTGGCTTCTCTCTTTTGGTAGTTCTCTACTGTTTTGGTCGTTTAATGGATTCCTGCTAGGCGTTAGTTGATGTGAAACTAAGAGTTAGGTTGTGAACCTTCTCTCACGTTGTGAATCATGTTAAGATAGAAATTTGTCCACATGTATAGAACTTGGGAGAGGTTTCTGGTGAGCGAACAACTATACTCGTCCCAGGGAAAAGAACTGCCCGGAAACAGGGATTAAAATATATATATGGCAAAACCCCTGCGATTGTCTGAGCGCCCCTACAAACTCAAAGCTCGTATTTTCGAATACCGGCACTTCTTCCCTGGGACGAGTACTGACATTTACGAGTAGCGGTGGACAACCCTTTCTACCCTTGTCAAGTTGCGACAGGCACGGCAGACTTCCCAGGATGACTCCCGGGCGGCGATGTGGGGCCGCCCATTCCGAGACGCTGTGCCAACCTCTAGTTGAGCCCGCCCTCTTTCCAGCCCTTCAGCTAAAAGCCCGGGGCAAAATTAGTAGTCTCTCTTCATCCGACCCCATGACCGACAATCTGCCCCGCTGCCAAAATTGCGAGCGGTGATTATTATTAAGCAGCATAAAACTTTGTGGGTGTTTCCCGTTCGGATAGATGCGGGTCTTGGAAGGGAGGGAGGAGGGGCCGGGAATTCCGTCCAAAATATGGTTGTAATATGAAGGGGAGAGAGGCAGAAGAACCCGCTTGTGTTGCTCGGGAGGCTGGAGCAGACCCCATATTTATATAGCGGAGTAGCAAAACAGAAGTGTAATGAAACCATAGGTCAAAGTAACAAACACGCATATCAGAGAGAGGATGGAGGGTCATATCAGAAAGCACTGCTAGTACTTCAAGATATTTGGGATTCTGGTTTCGAGTGATGTTGTGTGACGGAAATGAGTTAGCTCAAGAGTCGGGGGCAGGGGAGCACCGCCGAGTAGGATTGGGTCATTTTTCGGCTTGGTCAGCTTGTCATGAAGAAGCTTGGGGATTTTGACGGAGCAGGAGAGAGCGCAGTAGGCTTGATGTGTTCTTCTGAAGTTTTGTAGCGGAGAACCTTCAACCTTCTATAAAGGGTCAATGACAGAGCACAGAGCGCATTACATAAGGTGGGTTGTTTGATACAGTACTTGATTGTGGTATCGAACATCGTGAAATCATCCCTCACAGTTATTGAAGCTCGCCACGGGGTGGGGGGTTGCAAATAGATGGTCTGCCTCCATGATATTGGGTGCTTAGTCAGAGTTATCAATCGCAGGTAAGGTACAATGCGAGGGAATTCATAAACACCTTCAAATCTATAGCTCTCGAAACTCGGCTCCTTTGGGCAAAAAAGATACGAAGCAGGTTGCAGTTGTCCTTTCATAATCGGATTGAAGATGCGATATACTACAAGGCAACTACAGCCAGCAATCTCCAAAAATCAGTGCTCTGAAGTTCTCTAGATTCCTCAAACGTACTAGCTCAGTACAAATTCTCCCCTAATATACCCAATCCATCTCCACTGGGCTTAAACTCTCGAAGAGAATATCGCACAAAAAAAAAGGGAGGCATAGCACGCCGCCTAAGCAAGACCCACTGAAGAACAAAGAAAAGTAGGATAGACTATGATACTCATAGAGAAAGGTAAGGTAAAAGGAAGAAATCTCCCAGTAATTCACCTCAAGAGCACTTTCATTCTATTAACAACCCAATTCCACACATCACATACTTTGACAACTTATCACTAATCACCACCGATAGCCCCGGTCCTATCGGTATTCCTTTTTTTTTTTGCAGTCGGGATCCAAGGCACATACCTAGAGTTATGTCTGGGCCCCCAGTGGGGGCTGGAATGATACCCAAGGTTCTTGCCTCAACCTACGAAGGTACAGGGCCCAAGTTTTGTAGGTTCAACAGGGGGGGACCGCGAACCTCGCTTGTGGAGCCTACAAAACTTAGGCCCTGTACCTTCGTACGGTTCTGTGCTCCACCAGAGCGGAAAACAGACTGCCGACGAGCCCGTACTTACTCCCCGTAATCTGGGGGGTAGGGATACGAACTCGATCACTGTGCCGAGAAACAAGACGGACTAAAAAACATTGAACGAACCCCACTTTGAGGGAGGTAGTGGGCGGGTGGTCTGTTAGAAAAACCAATTGACCCGAAAAATGAGTGATATCGTATGACCGCCCCCAAGTTCCACTAGAACCGGGGCCAAAAGCACCATAACCTAGTCCTATGTCCGAGCACAAGTAAACCTTTTGGGGTCCGCAATCCCCACTAGCCCTGTAATCTCGGGATTGAGGACAAGAGTCCCCGAGAGGACTTAGCGTTTTCCCGACATAGTATCAGGTGAGCCCTGAGGAGTGTTGGATCTCATTGAGCGGCATTCGCAATCCTGTCAACCTGTCAAACCAAACCTATCCTGAGCTGGCGGGGTGACTTCCGCTGGCGACCTGATAGGTGGATTTCAACATATTTTACGGCGTATTCCGGTGTCATACGGTACCCACACACTTAATTAAAGGACCTGAGCATATCATTCTGATATCACGCTAGTCACGCAATCCCGCTACATCATCTAAGAGAAGCAGACCACCGGCATGGTATCAAAACTTTTCAGATGAACTGCTGGTACGGTACTCTAAGGCACTCGAGCAAGAGCCCGAATAATTGAACCTCGCGCTGGGACGTCCAAAATTCCCCTCTCCGGGATAGGGGGCGAAGACACTACAAAGACTGACCGCCTCAGCTCCAAAAAACAAAACAAAAAGGGCTCTGGATCTTACTGGCAAAGGCAAATCCAATGTCTTAGGATGAGGTTCAGCCACCCGAGCTGTGACGGCACCGTATTTGCCCTTGCGATTTGCTATCCCCTTCATCCCAGGATAAGTTTAGTTTTGCAAGTTGGCAGAGTTGGGATCCAACACATCCTGAAGGCTGATCTTACAACCACGTCAGGAAAGCACTAACCCTCCTCAAGACCCTTTTCTTCTTCTTTGTCTCTAAATCCGGAGATTAGAGGCGTGCCGGAGATAGCGAATGGCAAGGGGTTTTACGGTACCGAAAAAACTCTGAAATCCACTTTCTGCGCTAGCCCTGTAATCTCTTGGTTCTGAGACAAGAGTACCTAAGAAGAACTAGCGTTTTCCCGATACAGTGTAAGATCAGCTGTCATGGCTGTCGGATGTCATCAACTGGTTCGCAATTCTGTTATCCCGTCAGACTAAACCTATTTTGGTCCAGGGGAGGTAGCGGATTTCTCGAGTTTTTACGGCACGAAAGCGATTACGGTACTCGTACTCTTGCAGTCGGGGTTTTATGTAGCCAGTTCAGTCTGTTCCCGGTCATAGTATGAGCTAACAGGAAAAAATATTTTGTGATATTAGGAACTTGGCAAATTCGTGCCCCGAGTCAAATATCAGAGATCTGGTTGGTCCAGGGCCTCATTTGCCCCATAGATGGGAGAAATAGGGTGTGACAAGAGCAGACAAGTTTGGGGTGAAAAAACTTTTGCCGGGACTCTCCCCCTTTTTCTGCCAAGACTTTGAATGGCGTGTAGGGTAATAGGCACGCTAGGTGAGCAAAGCGGAGTTTATCGTACGTGCATACGGTACTTGTCGAGGGTGGTATGCCCCCTTAGGGGGAGGATATGGGGAAGGGACAGACAGTGATATGGTAATGATATGATAAGCTGATATAAGGTAAAGTGAAGTAAGGTGAGGTGTCGTAAGTGAGATGTAAGTAAGGTAAGTCAAGTAAGGTGAAGTAAGGCAAAGCGGAGCGCAGGGGGGTATAGGGGAGGGAGAAAAAGAAGAGGGAGAAAGGGAGGGAGTTTGAGTTGGTCATTCGTTGACCTGTCACTCGCTCACCGGGGCTCGACAACGCGCTCTGCAGTCCCGTTCTCGCCTTTCTATCCTACCTCCATTTCACCCTGCGCCCCTACCAGTATCCGTCCCCCCATGAGGTACCTGAACGTCGGAGCCTGAATTTAGTGTGGATTTAGTGTGCACAAGCAGTCTTCTTTACAAATTTTGATCCCCCCCAGGCATTTCCCGGGGGGTGCCTTACCCTAGCATACTGTAGGCTCCGGCCAACTTGGTCCACCAAAGACAAACCTGCCATCACCCCATACAATTTCCTCGATTTGGACAAGTCACGTTTCTCCAGTCTCTCCTTCCTCCCCCTACACTGCTAGGGTACCCATCATATGATACCTGCATACTCACCCAAGCACAGATGCACATAAATAAAATGCTATACAAAATTTTGATCCCCATATTTAGGCACTTTGTGTCTACTAGTACTACGTGTATCATACCATATCATACCCACTTATAATAACTTACAGCCCGACGACATCAACGCATCAGACGAGCTAACGACATTACCCCCAAAATTGCCATACTTTAGCCCTAACATAGGAGAATTAAACAAAATCCACAACATAATATTATCATACCACAAGCCACCGAAAACACAAAAAAATTAATAAAAAAATTAATAAAAAAATTAGGCTACTTAGTACCCTAGTAGCAACAAGCTTTCACATGTCCACTTTGACCACCACCACCACCACCACAGGGGCTGGTTCCCGGGCCAAGTTAATTATTATATTATTATTATAGCCCCGTCAGCCAATATTATAAATTCGCTAGCTAAACTAACTTAATAAACGACAACCAACCAAGGGTGCCAACCAATCTATTCCAATCCGGGTATGTGGAATTTTTTGTGGACGGTTTCGAATAGATG
>Ga0307513_10000633_pt1 | contig 50483 bp, 62 predicted proteins | sample 15_EM_MG_FD_202174 | JGI IMG/M metagenome (GOLD analysis project Ga0307513, IMG submission 202174) | Populus trichocarpa ectomycorrhiza microbial communities from riparian zone in the Pacific Northwest, United States - 15_EM | ecosystem: Host-associated > Plants > Roots > Unclassified | place... | reverse complement strand
TTGGGACTCACGTGGGCGGCCTCGTCGCCGCCGGGGTCGTGTTAAACCCCCCCCCCCCCCCCATCACGAAAAACAAAAAAACGACCAGGCTCGATCGGACTTGTGTTTCTTTGAACTACGTGTATACGCTACGTGTAAATAACCTCGGACGATAACTGTTGATACCAGAATTTAACCATTCACTCCACGAAAGAAGGGGGGAGTTGACGGGAAGATACCAGTGGTACCCTCCGGAAGAAACGTGAGGTGGGTATCAGGGAGATTGTATGCATTACGTCGTGGTGCCTGGAGTAAGGGCTTTCCAGTGTCTAATCTATGAGGTATCCTGTACAATAATGAGATGATATATGCATAAAAAAGGGGGTCGTGTAATGCGTATGCGCACGTGCGATCCCCACACATCACGAAAGGTGAGCGTGAGGGTAAGATGTCAAGTTCAGTCCCTCTCCGTCCGGCCGGACATTTCTCTCCTGGCCGCAGCTCTCTTGAGCAACCACGCGATATTCTCATACACGACGAACGTCACGCACGTCCCCGGCAGGACACGGACGAGGTTGGTTGCCAGACCACGGTAGAACGCTCTTATGCCTCCTTCGGCATATGTCCGTTTGGTGCAAGTGGGAATGTCGGGATACAAGTGTGCTGTGGCGTTGTTCTGTTTGGGGTTACGGTGATGGTGAAACGTAACGTCAGCGTCGGGTGTTTGGGTACACGGATAAGGATAGCGGGTGGGGTATACGCACTTGGATTCGCGCTCGGATGACTTGGTATGGGTAGGTGACGGCCAATGCGAAGAGTTTACTAACTCCAGAAGCCACTATATACGTGGTGTTGGACTACACAGGAAACGAAGAAATGGGGCAGAGTTAATCGACCACACGGCATGCACGCGCATTGACACGGATGCAGGAACCCACCAATTTGTCGTTTTCGGCAGTCCAAGGCTTCCCAGCCCTCTCAAACGATCTCCGCTTTTGCTTAAATGCCACCGTTTTGATCCGTTCGTATGCCATGAACTGTAGCGCCCCATTGCTGACGCCAACAAGAGCCAAGAGTGTCCCCCTGTAGAGACCTTTCACCCCCTCCGTTCGGTGTATGGCTGATAATCCATCTGCACGGTTGGTGGTTTTGTCAGTATCCACGTTACATATATGTGTGCCTTCGTATGGGAGAGGAGACGTACGCCATAAGTTCCGGTACGCTGTGGGATCATTCGGATGTGTTGTGAACATTCGGACCTTCACCACCCATACGGGGTTTACGAGTATCGCGGTAGCAGCACCTAAAAAACACCGCATTAACAACTTCATGAGAGTCTGGGGGGACCGGGCACGACTGACTAGCTTCTGCGGCATAAAGCAGGGTCTTTCCCGACGTTAACTCTTCTCCCCCGTCGCTCCCTCGTTTCTTCAACATGTTATAACTAATCACCAAGAAAAACAAAAAACAAACACCAGTCAAACTCGAGTTAGGTTCGAAGGGTCGGGGTATCCGAACCAAAAGCAGGAGGAAGGGAAACTCACAACAAAAAGTACAACCCCCAACTACTCGCATTCCCAGCAACGTTCGGTCCAACGCCTCTATACAATCCCTTGACTCCATCCTTGGCGTAAATCTCTCCCAACGACAGCCAAATGTGTTTAAACACGTTTCCCTTTCCCGGCGTGGTGGAAGTTTGAAGCCTGGTCTTTAGCAGGTCCAGAGGGTGCATACAACACACCGCGGCGACGCCAGCTCCGATCCCCGCTGCGGCATGGTCCTATGAAAATTCCCGGATTTCAATGCGAGTTAATTTCCTTCGGTCATGCGTGATTTCTCGGAAAGGACACACCAGAGCAGCCGAAGGGAAGAAGCTAGGTTGACTCTCTTTCGACATGGATATACCGGTGTCTAAGAGGTAACATGAGAGAGTAGGATTCGATTACGTCGAGGACATCATCGGAGCACAAGAAGGTTCAACCGAATCTGCTCCGTCATCCGTCAGTCTGTACCGCGCTTTTCCGATCACGTGAGGAAGAACTTCACCCAACCCATCTCAACGATGCTGAGCCCAAATGAAAAATCATGATTCGTGTCCATAGTATACATGTGTGTCCATAATTTCTACTACACTACTTACCGGAGGCGAGCGAGAATTTGACTAGTGTGGAGAAGCAAGAGAGAACAGGTTCAAGACAAAACGAAGACCAGCTCCCAAATTTGGAACCGTCCAGAGGGCACACGGAAAACGGACAACCGTGGAGAAAGTATAGCGAAGAGGCAAAGCTCATCAGATAGTGATGTCCGAAAGTGAAAGACATGCGAGGCAAGTACATCCGTCCGCTCGACGGGGCAAAAGGAGCGGCCAAGTTGTAGGGAAAGTCGTTTAGCGATGTGTCGTCTTTGGCTTCCGAGCTGGTATAACGTCCAAACGCTTAGACGAGGTACTCCTGACTTAGAGCTCGGATGATGGCTGAACGCGGGTGGGTGACATGACGGATTGCTCCAGTTCCGTACTCTTCTTGAGCCTCGGGTTCGGCGATGTCGAAACGATTGGGTAAATCTTGTTTGTCGGTTCTGTCGTGGATGCCCCTGGTAGCAGCTCCCCACATCCTACTCAAGAAGCCGCCCTCCTTGCGGGAATGAATCGTTCCGGTCCGAGTAAGACCTCTAGTATCGTTCTTCAGGAGGGAACCCCAAGAAACACTCCTGGAGGGGATACCAGTGCCCGGCGCAAAATTTTCAGGATCGAGAGTCGTGTCCTCAGTGGCGTTGACCAACCGAATGGTCAATGCGGAGAGCGTCGACGAGGGGGTCGAGTTGGCGGGGTTCGCGGGACGGGGACGCTCCACACCTTCAGCATCAGAGGGCGACGAGGCAGTAGTAGAACTTTTGCGCAGTCGTCGATATGCGTGAACCGGAACTGGTTTGAGATGGAAGTTTGTGGGCGGAATGCGCTGTCTTTCAATCCCGTGGCCGCGTCCCTCAACAGCAGAGTCCGAGAGCAGAGGCCACTCCGAGTCCGAATCGGCAGCCGAGCTCATATCCGAAGAATCGCTTGTGAAGCTGGGGGTGCTCTGGATAGAAGAGGAAGTGCTTGGGTGCCTTTGTGCAGGAGATGCGCAAGCGGTGGTCGTAGAACTGAGGCAGACAGAAGACAGACGTTTGACAAGACCTTGGACGCTCGATAAGGAGCTAGACTGAGAAGGCTTATCGCGAGGGGGGGTGGGTGGCATCTGAGCCTGGGCCCGAGCAAGACCGGCTTTTGTAACAACACTGACAGCAGCCGCACGTTTCTCCTGAGCCTTGGTCCGCATGAAGGGCGCAAAGTGATAGCAAGCCTCAGCCTCGTCAAACCTAAGATCGTAGTCCAGTACAGCGAGCAGCTCGATTTCCGCCTTGGTGATCTCAAAGACGCCAAAGTAACCGGTGTATTTCGCCCAATGGATGTTCTTCGGACAAGAGTCGTTAAGATACTTGGCAGCGATGATCAACGCCGCCAAGAAAACCCGATAGCATGCAGTCTGAGAATCTACGTGGGGTCAGCCATGACTCAGGAGGACAATATGCGGCGTGGCTAAACATACATCTGACGTCTTCGGGCAACCGTGGGCCGAGACGTTCCAAATAAATGAGAGTGGCAAGAAAAGTCGTAATATGAACGTTCGAGGCGTTAACTTGCATCGAGATGAATGTTTCCAGACTAGGCAAACCAAGGCAATTCAAGGCGTCCAGTTTCGAACGAGCAGGAAAGGACGTCTTGAAAGGAGTCTGAGGGGGTGTCGGGATACCAGCTCTTTCTGAGACCTCCCCGTCAAACCAGACAGCAGACCGAGTCTTCTGAGCCATGTGAGAGACCATCTCAGGAGTGATCTTTTGGCGGAGGAGTTGCAAGAGATCGGGGTCGTGCTGTGACCTGGGGAGGAGAGAAGCGCAAAGAAGGCGACTGGAAGACATGGCAAGTTGTTCGGGAAGGGAAAGTGAGAGTATTAAATATGGTAAACCCGTCGAGGGATTTTTGGATTGTCTATGGGTCGGAGGAGGAGGATGAGGAGGGGGAGGAGATGGGGTTGAACAGACGCTCACCCGCGGCTATATACCTTATCTGGCAACCGGCCGCAAACAGATCCAAACAAGTGATCGAGGCAGCCATGGCATAATGTTGAACGAGGCTTTCGACCGGCCATGCTGTCTCAGGCATCAGAATGGATACTCACCCTCGGATTCGTGTTTGGGGGATGTTGTAGGTAAGACAAAGTCACCTCGGCGTTTTGGTCAAGAACCTGATCACTCGATGTTCAGTAATGCCCTAACACTGGAAGAACTGACCTCGAAATATCCCGACGGCGGTCATCTCCTCACTTTCTTCCAGTTTCTCGTCGTCGCTATTCACGGGCTACCAAAGCACATCACCATAACCAGATGGCGAGGCATTCCAATACCCAAGCTCAAACCACGACAGGTTCCGCTCTCGGCCTACATCGTCCAAGTGGTTCTGTTTTGCTTGCTCTCTATCCTCAACAACAAGGCTTTCTCCTACCTTGTCCCTATGCCTGTGCATATAATATTCAGGAGTGGCGGCCTTGTCATTTCGATGCTCATGGGACGCATTTTTATGAACAGAAGGTTGGAAGCACTTTGAGCGTTTGAAACCCGGATGCTCACAAATCTTTCAGATACACGACCCTGCAAGTGACATCCGTGATCCTTGTGACACTGGGCGTTATATCCACAACTCTTTCCGCCACAAAGAAACATAAGCCTGGCGTAAACACCAGCTCCGCACTTGGTGTCGGGGATATCTACCAGTACTTAACTGGAATCGCCCTCCTCAGCGTCGCACTGGTTTTGAGCGGCTTACTGGGTGTCGTTCAGGATCGAACGTACTCCAAATTCCGTGGCACCGGTAATACACCATGGAAAGAATCCATGTTTTACCTCCACTTCCTTTCGATGCCCATGTTCATCTCATTAAAGGGTGACATCGCGGAACAGCTCTACACCCTCCAACAAACCTCAGAATTCTCTACCTCATCTTTACCGTTCCCTTCCCCCATCCCGATTGCATTCGTTATTCTCGGTTTAAACGTTTTCACCCAATTGGTCTGCGTAGCAGGCGTCAATCGCCTCACTTCACGAGTATCCTCGTTGACTGTTACCCTGACTCTTGTTATCAGGAAGGCGGTATCGCTCATTATCAGCCTAATGTTGTATGGAGACAGGGAAATGGATCGGCAGCAGAGATTCCTTTTGTTTGGTGGTGCGGGGTTGGTGTTTATCGGCACGGTTCTTTACTCTGCATCGAAGCAGAAAAAGGTAGATAAAGTCGACTAGTTTCGAACATTGTGGTCAGACCCCTGTATTTATACGCACTGGAACGAACAGTTGATAGGGTTGCCAGTCAGATCATCTGCACGTCGTTAACCTCGAACATCCTGCGCTCCCCCGCATGGCGATGCCTGTGGTTAAATGCGATTAACAACTCGGACACGAGGACTAAAACGATCGCTACTCACAGCATAAATACTCAAAGGAGTTGTTCATCTTTTATTACACAGTTCCCGACTGATTTTGACCCAGGTTGAAGTTCTCCCGAGAATGTGGCAGAGCAATGGGAAAATGCGGAGAAATCCCGCTGCTACTGGTCCAATATCCTCCTCCCCTATCCAAATTGGTGCGTTCGATACCGACAACTGCTGGAGTCGACACCTGGGAAGCGCACATAAGTCACGAAGGTGTGGGTTCTCTGGTATGGGCTCGAAGTCGTTGCAAAGATTGGTCGTGTTGAAATGGATTTCTAGGTACACCAAATCCTTGCAGCGAGTGGAAAGGAGGACAAGAGAGGAGACAGTGGTTTGGCATGAATTATGAGAGCATGGAGGGCCGAATAGGGCATTCCTCAAGCGAGGTAGCGCAGTTGTGATCTCCGCGACGTTATCGTCCATCAAATTAAAAGCACATCCACCAGAGCCGGAACAAGATGATTTCAGCCCAAGGTTTACCAACCCATGGAATAGCATGATAGGGGATATGAAAGCAGCATCGACTCGAACTTGCACGCGGAAACAATCTAGGGTTTTGAGCTTTTGGCCGGGTCCACGGTGCGACGGTGTGTGGGTGACCTGCTTTGAGGAAGTGTGACGTGTGGCCGCGCCAAAAAGAGGAAGCCATTCGAGCGACGCTTCTCCCAACAGCTGGAGGATTCTGAGTCGCGGGAAAGCATCGGATAGAGACATAAGGGAGACGATAGGAGGCCCATTCTTCGTGCACCATTTGACAAGGTTTGGAAGCAGCATGATATGTCGAACTGCCGCGTCCGACAGTGGGACTGATACGGAAAGCTCGGTAAGAGGGGGTCCGCATCGAAGGACCGCGTCGGAAATGACAGATCTGACACTCGGGATCTGGCTCGACCCAGGGGAGATCTGGAGGTATTGAAGGGAGGAAACTTGTAGTTCCGTAATCGTTGACGTGAAGCTCGAGACTGCCTCATCCGGGATTTCGGCGCCGGCGAATGAGAAGCATCTAAGTGAAAATTCTGTCAAGTTGGGGGAGAGGAAAAGGCGGCAGAAAGGTAGGATGTGGAATTTGGGCGTCAAAGCCAAGTGCTGCAGCCCAGGACACAAAATCCCGTTCGGTAAATTGTCCGATATCATGCGGAGAACCTCTCCCGGAATCTTCGAGTTCTGCTTCAAGTAGAGTCGCCGCATCCAGGATGCATTTCGTCGGAACCTATCCCACTCCGCCCTCGTGGGCTGAATATACCCATTAGAGACGACCCCGGTAACAATCCCCATTACATACCTGCGGTGGAAACTGAGGGGAGGATAGGATGCCCGGTGGCAAAGTACTTTTGATGAGTGTCTCTAGCGACGACTGTTCTGACCACAGAGTGCTGAGCGCTTGTTCCTCCAAAGCCCGACACGTGCACGCGAGAGACACGAGACTTTGTCGACCATCGAGAAGGAGGAGGTCGGCGACGAGTTGGGTCAACTCGTTGATCTCGATTATTGGATGAGGCATAGAGGTGGGTCCAGTACAGATGTGGGCGTCAAAAAACATCAAGATGGGCGCTGTGTGTGGCTTGGACGGATGGGGCTCAAGGTATGCAAGGTATATAGGAGGCCGAGTTTTCTGGTACATATTACTACGGAATGACTTGGACTACGTCCCTACCACCAAAGCGGACTTGAACACAAGACAGGATTCGATGGGAATTGTGGAATTCTACGTAGAATACTTGATAGAATGGCCGACATGATACTCGGTGTTAGCACGCTCTGCGCCTACCCAGGGGGATAATATCTAATCAGGTGTGATCAAAAGCTTGGACGCGAAAGCAGAAAAAGGAACTATGTGAAACTTACGGAACACGAAACGAAGGGTCAAGTGAATATGGTCGTCCTTCACTCCTCGTCCATTAGCCTCGCGCTGAGTTCCCCCAAAGCGACGGCATTCCCAATGAGATCCAGCGAAGGGAAGATCCTACGGAAACCTGTCACCACCGGTCCAACGTCTTCCTGGCTGATTGAAATCGGTGCATCTGCCAATGACAGGAGGAGGGGAAGAGCACGCTTCGGGAATGAGGGCAAATTATCAAGTCGGGGGTCTACCGACGCGAACTCGAGGTCTTTGCGGAGGTTCGTCGTGTTGACGTGGATTTCCAGGCAGGCCAAATTCCGGCAGTGAGTGGAAAAGGAAACGAGGGAGAAGGTGGTGGTCCGGCACGAGTTGGTGGGACATACACGTCCGAACCCGGCATCGTTCAAGCGAGGCAACGCGGCCGCGATCTCTTCGATATCGTCGTCCGTCAAACTGAAAGTACACCCGCCTGTACTGTAACAAGATGATCTCAGTGAAAGTCTTACCAGCCCATTGAATTGCATGATAGGGGATATGAAAGTGGCATTGACTGAAACTCGCGGCGAAGCAGCAAGAGTGATGAGCCTTGGGCAAGGTCCATGATTTGACGGCGTGCGGGTGTCCTGCCGTGAAAATATACGTGTAATCTTCCTGATGCACAGAGTGCTGAACGCCTGTTCCTCCAAAGCCCGGCATGTGCACGCGAGCGATACGAGACTTTGTTGGCCATCGAGAAGGAGGAGGTGGTCGACGACGAGTTGGGTCAACTCGCTGATCTCGATTATCGGGTGAGGCATGGAGGTGGGTCCAGTATAGATGTGGGCGCCAAAAAACCTCGAGATGGGCGCTGTGTGTGGCTCGGAAGGATGGGGCTCGAGGTATGCGAAATATATACGGGACCCCGTTTTCTGGTACGTATTACTACGGAATGACTTGGACTACGTCCCTACCACCAAAGCAGACTTGGGCACGAGACAAGATTGTCTGAGATTCGTTAACTTTCTACGTAGAACAACCACTTGGTAGAATGGCTAGAGATAATACAGACTCGCTGTCAGCCTTGCATGCTCTGCACCTGCCCGGCGGGGTGATATACAGTTGAATATGGTTAGTGACTTGGACGAGGGGTCTAAGAGGCACTCACAGAGCGTAAAACGAGGAATTGAAGAAATTTGGTCGCCCTTCAAGTTTCAGTCCTCATACACCAGCCTCGCGTTGAGTTCCTCCAAGGCGGGGCTATTCCTATTCCCCCTAATTTCTTCCAGCGAGGGGAAGATACTGCGGAAACCTGTCACCACCGGTCTGATGTCTTCCTTGCTGATTGAGATCGGTACATCTGACAATAACAGGACAAAGGGAGCACGCCCCGGGAGTGAGGGTAACTTGTCAAGTCGGGGGTCTGCCGACACGAACTCGAGGTCGTCGCGGAGGTTTGTTGTGCTGAAATGGATTTCCAGGCGAGCAAGGTTCTGGCAGTGGGTGGAAAAGGAAACGAGGGAGGAGACGGTGGTCCGGCACGAGTTGGCGGGGCATATGCGTCCGAAACTGGCATCGTTCAAGCGAGGCAATGCAGTTGCGATCTCTTCGATATCGTCGTCCGTCAAACTGAAGGTACACTCGCCCATGCTGGAACAAGATGATCTCAGCGCGAGCTTTGCCAGCATACGAAATTGCATGATAGGAGATATGAAGGCGGTATCGACTGGAACTTCCGGCCAGGCAGTAAGGGTGGTGAGTCTTGAGATAGGTCCACGATTTGATGGCATATTGCTGCTCTCCCCTGAGGGGATACGGCGTGTGGTCGCCGCAAAAAAAGGAAGCCATTGGAGTGATACTTCTGATTCTAGCCACAGGGTTTTGAGTTTGGGGAAAGCATCGCATGGAGACAAGTCGGGCGCTTTCGGCGGCCCATCCATCGGGCGCCATGCGGTGAGGTTGGGAAGTTGCATGATATGTCGAACTGCCGCGTCTGACAAGATCATCCGTACCGCCAGCGATTCGAGAGAGGGGCCACATCGAAGGACGGCGGAGGAAGCGGCGGATTTCAGACTCCGGTTCGCTTGTATAGGAGGAGGGCAGTTAAGACGGAATGATCGAAGAGGGAAAGTGTCCAGTTCCAGGATCACTGATGCGATGCTCGAAATGACCTCATCCCGTTCCCCGGCCGCGGAGAGTGGGAAATATGAAAGTGAGAGGTATGTTAAGCGGGGAGAGAGAAAAAGGCGATAGAAAGGTAGGATGTGGGGTTGGAACGCCCAAATCAAGTCCCGCAGCCCAGGGAAAAGGAGTCCGTTTGGTAAATTGCTTGATATCATATGGAGAACCTCTTCAAGTTCCGGGAACCTCGAATCGAAGTTCAAGTGGTGCATCCAGGACGCATACCGTCGGAATCTATCCCACTCCGCCCTCGTGGGCTGAACACATTCATCAGAAACGACTCAGGTAACAATCACCATTACATACCTGCGGTGGAAATCGAGGGGAGGATAAGATGCCCGGTGGCAAAGTACTTTGGATGAGTGTCTCTGGCGATGATTGCTCTGACCACAGGGTGCTGAGCGCCTGTTCCTCCAAGGCCCGACACGTGCACGCGAGAGATACGAGACCTTGTCGACTATCGAGGAGGAGGTGGTCGGCGACGAGTTGGGTCAGCTCGATGATTTCGATTATCGGGTGAGGCATGAAGGTGGGTCCAGCACAAGAGTGGGCGCCAAAAATCCCCGATAGACGCATAAGTGTGGCTCCGAGGAATGCAACATATGCGCAACATAGATAAGGCTAAGGCCGACAGGCGGCAGAGCTTGGGACTCCAACAGTCGTGTGATCATAACGAGGTCTGTCGTAGTCACATTGAACGGACATGCGAGCGTAATTACACTCGAGACCGGATGAACTCGAGACCGGAGATGGCTGGGTAAATTATATATAATGCAGAGAAACCGCTGACGAAGTCGTAAATGGGAGCAGGGCAGTCGAATAGTGATAGAAGCCTGACTCGGTAAGAGTTATGGTGGACATGGCGGTCGTCTGCCGAACCGCTGCGGATGTGGTAGAAGAGTGAACAACTCTAAAGAGTATCTTTATTCGTGTTTAGTGCATTGCGAAAGGAGGATGACAAAGCACGAGGGTACGTGCCGGGCCAAACAAGTTAAGTACAACGGACTCGTACCGAAAAATTAAGGTTTGAGGAATAAAAGCTCCTAAGACCCTGTACGTAAACGTTCCGGGAAAAGGATTGTGTAATCACAACGAGTGGGGTCTGCTAGTGTGTATGTCTACAGAGCCAGTCGGACTACGTCGCGACTACCGCCAAGTGGACGCCGTACATTACAATCGGACCATCGAATTTCTACATAGGACAAGTACTTGGTAGAATGGCTAGGGGAAAGTCCAGACTCGCTGTTAGCTTCCATGCTCTGCACCTGCCCAGGGGGATATCTGGTCGAATGTGGTCGATGGCTCGGGCTGAGCTTGAAATGAACTTTAAATGATACTTACACAAGGTGGAACGAAGAGCCGAATGAACTTGGCCTGCCTTCATTCCCCATTAATCAACCAGTTGTCGAGTTCCTTCACGACGGCGCCCCCCTCGAATCCTTTCAGCCGAGGGAAGATCCTGGAGAAACCCCTCACCACCGGTCCAGCGTCTTCCTTGTTGATTGAAATCGGTGCGTCCCGCAGTGACAGAATGAAATAACCACCCTCCGGAAATGAAGGAAAGTTGTCAAGCCGAGGGTTCGCCGAGATAGAGTCGAGGGCGCCGCGAAGGTTTGTCGTATTGAAGTGGATTTGCAGGCGAGCCAGATTCTCGCAGTGGGTGGAAAAGGAGACGAGGGAAGAGACGGTGGTTTGGCACGAATTTGCAGAACATAGATGTCCAAATGCGGCATCCCTCAAGTGAGGCAACGCCGTCGCGATCGCTTCGGCATCGTCGTCCGTCAGACTGAAAGTACACCCGGTTGTGTGGGAACAAGATGATCTCAGCGCAAGCCTTGTCAGCCTATGGAATCGCATGATAGGGGATATGAAAGTGGCATCGATTGAAACTGCCGGCCGAGCGGTAAGGGTGGTGAGCTCTTGGCCGAGTTCACGATTTGACGGTGTACAGGTGTCATGTCTTGAGGAGATACGGCGTGCGGTTGCCTCAAACAAGGGAAGCCATTGGAGTGATACTTCTGACTGTAGCCCCAGGAGTTTGAGTCGGGGGAAGTCATCACATAGAGACTTGAGGTCGGATACCCTAGGCGGTCCATTCATCAGATACCATGTGGTGAGGTTGGGAAGTCGCATGATATGTAGGATTGTCGCGTCCGATAGTTGCAATGATACGGACAATGTGGTAAGGGAGGGTCCCCATCGAAGGATAGCAGAGGAAACGGCGGATTCTAGACTCCGACTTGTTCGTACACGAGGGGAGCAGTCAAGACTGAAAGATTGAAGAGGGAGAGCGTTCAATTCCACAATCACCGACGCAATGCCTGAAAGAACCTCATCTGGGCTCCTACCTCCATATGGCGGGGAGTAATAGAGTGAAAAATCTGTCAAGTGGGGAGAGAGGAAAAGGCGATAGAAAGGTAGGGCGTGCGGTTGGAACACCCAAAACAAGACCTGCAGCCCAGGGAACAGGATTCCGTTTGGTGAATTGGTCGATATCAGACGTAGAACCTCTTCCGGTAACCTCGAGTCGAGGTCCAAGCGGCGCATCCAGGACGCATACCGTTGGAACCTATCCCACTCCGCTCTTGTGGGCTGAACACTCCCATCAGAAATGAGCCAGGTAACGACCACCATTACACACCTGCGGTGGCCATTGGGCTGACCAGGGGGTCGACATGCCCGGTGGCAAGGTGCATATGATGAGTATATCCAGCAACGATTGCTCTGACCACAGGGTGCTGAGTGCCTGTTCCTCCAAAGCCCGGCATGTAGACGCGAGAGATACGAGACTTTGCTTGCCGTCGGTGAGGAGGTGGTCGGCGACGAGCTGGGTCAACTCGCTGATCTCGATTATCGGGTGAGGCATGGTGCATGGAGAGTTGGTACAAGACAAGTTGGAAGTGGGCGCCTGGGCGCTCGGCGCTACGGGAAAAACGTCACCGTTCATCGACCCACCGATCGTCACTATGTAACTTGGCACTCCATCCATCGATACGGCCTTGCTCGCACACGAAACATCATCTTCCAGGACGTAAAAGACCCGATTTCGCGTTATACAAACGGAGCGACAGCTCTAGGCCCCAGGCGTCTGTTTCGCCCTGGGGCCGAACCGCACGGCCTCAATTTCCTCGCCCCGATTTTCCCACTGCGGATTTCTTCCGCGTGATACCGTGAGCTCGATTTTCTCCCTCTGCTCCGTGGCATGTGGAAGGATGTGAACCGCAGTTAGCGTCGATACACACCCGAAATAGAACATTGGGTCTGTGGGGCCCGGGGGTGGCATTTCACATCGTGTTTCGCTCCCAGATGTAAGTACATAATGCAACCGTTGAATCCCGGGGCGTTAAGATCTCGACGGCTCTAGATTGCATGGTCGCAAGGCAGGCGGGGGGGGGGTTTCACGGAGCGGTTCGTCATCCTCGGTGCACTCGCAGATTTTGAGTGATTTCAGTATTTTTACCCTTCATAACCGGCTGATTCACGCTCGCAAGGAAGGGGTCTCGTGACTCTTCACTCTCGCCTTTGTATTGATCCAGGGCGCCCATTCACGCGTCGGGCCCGAAACTGCGAATGAGATTCGTTAGACTGTAAGGGTGGTTTACCTCCGGAAAGTACCTACAATACGTCTCTACGCTGCTTAACGGCGTTTCTGTCCTCCATCAGCGCGGTACAGCGGTGAAAAGACTCGTGCCGCATACACTAGGGGACCCCATGCGCAACCGCAACCCCACAGGGAATCCGTTCAAGACACCCACGAATCTTAGCGTCCTCTATGGGGTGGGTCAGTCCGGAGTTGCGGTCCTGCCCGCAGTCCGGTCGAAGCTGGGTCCCCGGTTCCCTCTTGACTCGACCCTCCATTCGTACCGCAATGGGGCATTCACGTTCATGGATGGGGGCACGCTCAGATGATCTTCAATGTGCCGATATTCAATGACGTAGCCTACCCAATGGACGATGTGCGTGTCACCGCCCATATTCTCCGTGACAGATCACTTAGTTGCAGGATCACGCAGATGGGTTTTTGCAACTTACTCGTGGTTAGATTGGGACACAGCCGGACTGTATACACTATATGTATGGCCACCGCTAACGATGGAGCCATCGCAGCGAGGCACGTTTCCAGCAGATATTCGCTGGTCTAACTCTAGTTGGCGATGATCACTCATAAAGGTTAGATCCTTCCGCTTCTTCTCTAGAAGGATTGGTTTTGCTGTTGTTCTGGCGAAATTCAAGTGTCGTGGGACAATGTGTTTGGCGGCGACCGGTGATCCTCTGACCAGCGTCTCGGACCCTGATTATCAACTTGTGGACGGTCAATGAAGATCTTGGCCACTGGTGAACGAAAACATTTGTTCTCTGTCTGCTTGTGTCGTCAGGGTCAAGGGCGAATTGAAACGCCAATCTAGCTAACTTTTCGCGATGCGATCGATGTAGGGGTCGCATACTTCTGGGCAATAGTGGGCACAAGGTAACTTGCAACTTATCGAGCCTCCCATAGAAATGACGGTTTTGACGCATCTGAAGCCACCAACCATAATGCAATTCAAAATAAAGACCTGATGGACGCTGGACGTAAAGTTGACACACCGACCAGTATTCACCCGGGAATCCAGGCGCAATCGGAGAAGCGATTCCCGAGGCGAGGACAGTAGGTCGGGCTCGGCGTGAGGGGAAGTTCATTTGCTGTTCCACTCCATTGAGCGGTGTCCTCGCGTCGCCAAGCTCAAGGCGCCGGCGCGGGTAGAAGAAGCGCCCAGGCTCACAGTCGCGAGTAAGTACTTTGTTCGGGCCCAAACTCCTGCCTACGCTTGGGACTCCCTAGGTTTCCCATATACCCATACCAGAGACTACTCTGGGCCAGTGTTTTCGACGTTCAGTTCAGGTTCGGTCCGGCCTCGCCAATTTTTTCGGCTTTGGCTGGTAGCGGTTAGGTTCAAACCGGACTTCGAAAACATTACTCTGGATCACCAGAACCTAACAGCGATCAAAGTGACAGAATCTAGGACACATGGATGAACAAGAAGAGGCATTGTCAGCCGTCTGTCCCTGTTCCCCCCCGCCATTTCAAACCCTTATTGTAAATTTGCATCCGGGTCTTTGGTTTATTCCTACTCTGAGGGTGGTGGTTAAGCGCCGAACTTGAGTACGTTGGCCGGAGGGCCCGCGACCGGCCGCTCGTCGTCGACGGTTACCATATGGTGTTGTCGACGCGGTACGGTCTCCCACCCGCATTCTCGTTGTCTCCTAGAGCGTTATCGCGCTCGGAGAATAATCTACCATTTGAAACGATTTGATGGGGACGGACGCTTGTGCCAACTCGCCATGTCTAGAGTTCTCCGGTTAGGCGATGTGACTTCCCAAAGCGTAATGACAATTAATTCCACGGCAGTTGGCAGTCGTGGCCTTGCAATTGAACAGACCTACCCACGGAACCTCGCGGACTCCTGGGTCCGCCGCACCTGAGCTACTCAATGGAAGTAGGGAGCTGGACCGCCATCTCAGTACCTGCCTTCCGGTAGCTCATATCTTCCTAGGCACCCCTTTACTTCACATGCATGGCTGTGCGAGTGCGCTTCGTCTTGGAAGGTGATAGCAACCACCAGCTCCACCGAGGAGGTGTCTGGGTATACTATATAGCATGGGTGCAGGGCAGGGGGAGGCCACCTTGCCACCCCCGGAATAACCAAAGTCATAGCGTCCTCGACCGAAGAAATGGCCGTGATAGGGATCCCGATGGCCCTCGCTTCTGCTCCCACATGCTTTGACGGTACTGGAGGATGCTACCTACCGGAGGCCGGTTGGTGCTGACTTCGAGGTCGGTTTCGCTACACCATAGGGCCCGGTACCACCAGTCAATCGAGAGAGGTTCGTGTCCTGTTGTTCTGATCAGACCTTTTGGACACTGAGCTGTTCAGGGGCGGGAGAGTGTCAAGTGCCTACCGGAGTCGGACGTCTTCGACGAGTAACGGAACCGCATCAGACACAGCGCCACCCGGCTACGATGGAGGATCTTCGACATACAGTAGGAGATAACCCTCGTATTTATCCTGGATATGTGATTGATCAGTTACGTAGACCATCACGCTAGGCCACGGACCGACAAAGTTGATCTCGTTCGAGATCCCAAAAACGCGAAACTTATCCCGGAGGTACGCTCTAACCCCGGGCGTTTCAATATTCAAAGCTCCAGTTCTATCAGAGCATGAGGTCGTCCCCCTGCCACAGAGCTGGCGATCCGTGAAGTGTTCGATCGTGAAGACCGGCCAAATGCCCTGGTCGGGGCTGGAGTTTCCAACGACCAGTCATTTTCGAGGGTAAGATGCTCGCGGAGCCGATGAAGGTGTGGGGCAAGCGTTCTCCAGCGTCCAGGATGTGCGATTCATGTTGGGAGATGAGCTTCAAGAGCGGGGTGGGCCGATGGGTGTCTTTTATGATGCCAAGCAGAAACGTCATTGGCGCAGGTCGTCGTCGATGATCACCAGCGGATCAAAACCCTGTTTCCGCGAAGCGGAAGGGATCGAAGGGCGTTTGGAACCAGACACCACAGTCGTCGATGATGCCTGTCATTTTACTGTACCGCTCGGCAAATCGCGACGCCGCGTTGTTTAGAGAAGCGATCTTGGCCCCATTTACGAGATACAACACACATGACAGGATATTTCGGCGGTAGTGCCTGCCCCGATGCCATGTAACTAGCAATAGAGGCAGCCACGAGCCGTTCCCGTTATGGTAACTGGTTACCACCGTCCGAAGGCATATCAGCGGATGGTTTGAGGAGGTCATCCCCCACTTCGGTCTTATTCCCCCTCTCCACCTTCCCTCCGCGAATTTCTGCCCACCAATCAGCAAACCATGCAATCCTGTTCGAACGACTGGGAGGAGACCTTCCAGTTTCTGTCTCGAGAAATACTTGCACCCGACGCAATCGCAACGGACCCGCACCAACAGGTTCCCACACCCCCCGTACGCTTTGGTCCGCTTCCTTAGGTTTTCGCCATGGCGTTAACCCTACTTTGGCCCATTCCCGTTACAGGCATCAGATATCCTTTCGCCATATCCCATGGAGAGTACAACTTTTGTCTCCGTCTCCACCACTTTCTTCTTAGGGGCAGAGTTCGGCCAACCGCACCCCCCAGATTTGACCCTACACAGTTCGGATTCAGTCTTCTTTTACGTTCACACCCCGGCGCTGCTCCAGTTCTCCACGAACTCGTTCAATTCCCTCATTCCGTCATACCCAGTGTCCCCGACCTCAGAGGATGGCTCGCACCCGGCGATCGCTGTGCCGGAGGACAGTCATGTCCTCAACATCGTTCTCCACCTCTTCTACATGATTCCGTGCTCACATTTCTGTCCTTCACCGGACGTCATATCGAACGCCGTTGCCGCCCTGAAACGATACGGCGTTCCCATCAAGTCGTTCACAAGTCCTGATACGTGCCTGTACAACCTCATCTTATCAAGGGCTCCACTCCATCCCATCGAACTCTACGCGCTCTCTGCGGAACATGATTTGCATGACCTGGCGGTCGCGATCTCTCCCCACTTGATGTCATTTAATTTAGCTACCTTGACGGATGAGATTGTCACCCAAATTGGACCCATCTACCTCAAGCGCCTTTTCTTCTTGCATCTCGGCCGAAACGATGCACTGAAGAGGCTTCTGTTCACTCCACCTACTCTTCACGGTCCGACCCCGCAATGTGACTTCACGGAACAGAAAAAACTTACACGCGCATGGGCATTGGCTGCAGCTTATCTCGCGTGGGACGCACGCCCAGGTTTGTCACGTCACAGAGGATCGTCAAATTGGATGATAATTTATGCGTCTTGTGATCGTCTGTCAGATCTCTCCACCAGCGCAATCACCTCCGCTCTCGGCTCGTTGCAAGAGCACCTCATCTGTCCGCTGTGTAAGAACAATCTGAGGCAACGGGTGAAGCAGATCACTGTTGAATGGTCGAACGTAAAGGTCGGTCCTCTTCGAATCCCCTTACGCCGGTATCTTACGTGTTCTACATCAAGAGGACTATCTAATCAAACCCCTTCATGCTATACCCCTTTCATCGAAGAACATGAACCCGGGCGCACAATCTGTAGCTTTAACTGCAGACCGTCGCGGGATTGATTCCGAAAAAAATTACAGAATTTGGGCCTCCCCCTGCGCACCATCAGCATCAGGGACCGCCCCGTGCCACCACGGTTCTTTTTCTTTTTATCCCTCTCCTCCCAGTCCGCCAGATTTTGTCTCCAGCCGTTCCCCATACGCGAACCACAACTCGCACCGGATAATACGCTACACCCCGCCGCCCGCTATTTTTATCATTATTCTCTACTTGCCTCCTGGACTTTTGGCATCGATTATCCCACCCACCGTCTGCTCCCCCTTTCTGTTTGCCCATCAAGAAACCCCCCCCCCTGCACACACCATCCGACCCTTCGCACCTTGGTGCCCACTATTCGTGTATTTGTAAGTATATAGCCAGTGTACCCGATGTACGTTTCCCGCTCCCTGGGACTTCGAACGGTTTACCGTTCGTCTGCACCTGTTACCTATAATCGCTCACCTGCAGTGAATACAGGAACCACGTCCCATTCCTAGATTTTTCGGTTTATCCTTTCGGTTTATTATGCAAGGACACGTAAGGCGTTGTCTGTCGCCATGCCTCCTCACGTTGTTATCGTTTCCCTAGTTCCTCGTTCTCTTCGCATTTGTTTCGTCGGCTTGCTTTCTCCTCTCTCTGATTCTTCATTTCTGTAACATTGCAAGTGGGCACGCGCACAGGACTAACGCGAGCAGAAAAAAATACATGGAGGTCCTGTCTTGCGATGATTATTACCTACATACGTTCCCCGCGTCGTGAGCGGTAGTGCTCTAAAACAAAGATCGCGCTGGAACGGAGATTATGTCACCCAGAGAGATCGGATTTACGCTTTTGCTTTTTGATCCTGTGAATCTCTTCCCGTTTTCCGAAGTCGGAATCGTGTAGTTCCTGTTAAAACGTTCATACGCAAGAAAGAAAGAATCAGTATCCAGGGATGGTGGCTGCGAGAAAAAAAACGGTGACGCCGTGATGACGTTCCGCTAAAAACGAGGCCGTGGAGCTTTGTGAACAAGGAGTGAATCGGGCCGAAAAGTGGTTGGAGGGTGGGAGAGGGCAGAACCGAGACCGGCATGGCATGATTTGTGGAGGTTAATCTGAAGAATGGAAACGAATCTAACCATGTTTGCAAGCCGTTTAGCAGTTGATACGACGTTTAGTTTTTCGAGAATTTGTTCCTCAGGAAGAAACATTTCTGACAATTTCGTATCTGCGAGAATATCGGTTTGGATCTGCTGGGAACCAAGGAACGATCAACCACGTACTAATCCTCGTTTCGATTTTGAGCACTTTATCCTCGTCCCTCTCCGTCACGAAGCTCACTGCCACACCACCCCTACCTTTCCTGGCCGTCCTACCCACCCGGTGAGTGTATTCCTCCGGCTCTGATGGAACATCCCAATTGATCACCAGAGCGACCTCTTCAATATCCAAACCACGCGAACCAACGTCCGTCGATATCAGTACGGGAACGACCGACGACCGAAAGAGTGACAGCGAATTGAGCCGTTCCCGCTGGGTCAGACGAGAGTGAAGTGCGGTACTCCTGATACCGAGAGACTTGAGCAAGTACGTGAGGTACGCGGCGGAACGGGGGCGGGCGCAGAAGATGATCGTTGGTGGAGGTTGGACGATCTCATCTTCCGTTGATGTGGATTTGGCTTTCTTCTTGTCCCCTTTCGCCACGGACTTTTTAGACTTCTTCGATGCAGGCTCCGGGGGAGCCCTTCGGAGGTGGGCAATAGATTCTGGCGGGTGAGTGAGGAGGTAAAGAAGGTACGGTTCTCGGACGTGAGAGGGCGCGAGGATGTAATGCTGTTGCAGGGTCGTCACCGTTTCTATCCTAAATGAAATGAGTAAGAACCAGGAAACGAGGGCTTGCATCGAACCCGAGCATACGTATCAGTCATACGGTGTATGAATGGTCTCTGTTTCCCAGGCCGCGGGGGAGCCTCCGCAATAGACTCGATCGAGGGGGTGAGAGTCGCGGTAAACAGGCACGTCTGTCGTTCTTTCGGTAGAATGTTAAATAGGTATGACAGTTCCGGTGTGAACGTTGGAGTGAGAAGCCTATCGGCTTCATCCAGGACCTAGGAGCTAATTTTTAGCCTCGAATGCATTGAGTCGTATAATGGTCCCTCACCAAAAACTTGATTCTGGAGAGGTCCCATCCTCCGTGAGAACTCTTGAGATGATCTACGATACGCCCCGGAGTTGCGACCACAACGTGAGGCCTGTTCTCAAGCTCCAATGCTTGGGAAATCATGTCCATCCCTCCGACAACCACTGCTGTGCGTACGTTTAGTGAACCTCCCAGAACGGCGAATTGTTCGGATATCTGGAGAGCGAGTTCCCTGGGAAAAGGGAGTTCAGACATTCGTGACGTGGAGATTCGTTTCCCGATGATACCCACCTTGTGGGTGTGAGAACCAAGGCGAAGATGCCATACGGATCAACGGAAAGCCGCTGTAAGATAGGAATCGCGAAAGCAATAGTCTTTCCCGAGCCGGTCTTTGCGTTTCCTATACAATCCTGACCTTGCCAAAACCTTCAACATTAAGGGCGGAAGAACGAGTAGGAAAAATACATGCCATCGAGCAGCGGGGGAATGCAAGCAGCCTGGACCTCGGTAGGTGTGTGTATCGACATTTTGGCCATTGCAGATACAAGTGACGGGGACACCCCCATCCCCACAAAGGTCTGGGCAGGAGAATGGACACGTGTTGGGCTCGTGGTCTTCCCCGTAATGGTGTTTTGACGGGGCCTAAGCGAGAATCGAGAGGGTATGGTGTCTTCTTCTCCTCCATTTCGTGCGGGGATTTCGGATGCAGAGTTCTGATCTTCCTCGTCTTCGTCGGATGCAGATAGTCCCTCGGATTCTGGATCCTCTTTGGAAGCGGAACCATCAGAGCTTCCTGAGCTGTCCTCGTATTCATCTCTGATACGTTTCTGCCGTTTGGGCGGGCCCAGCTCCTGTCGATGCATCAGATCGTCTGTTGTAAAAGCCCGGCGTTTACTCTCAGATGACATGGTGGGCGATGGAGGGAGGAAAAGGTTTCCGTGATCGGCACTTTTTTCGATCGCGACGGACGTGCGGAGTTGCGGCGCTTGTCCCGTTTTACTACGCCGATTCAAATGCCTCAAGTGCTCCATGCCTTACATAGTTGCCCATCAGTAGTTCAGTCTCGGTGGCCGAAGGTTTCCCCCGAGAGTGTGGATGGAACTCATTCTGATCGTCGTCACTTCCTGATGGCGCTCGCTTCGTCCTCTCTGTTGACTGTGACAGGGGCAGAACCTCTAAACTCTCCCTCCTCATTCCCTTAAAGCAGCATCCACATTAGGGTATGTCCGCGTTCGCCTAGAACGCGCTCATCGGATTGAGCTAATGACTCGCATCCTCCCAGGACTTGTCTGCTTTCACGCCGGAAATTAATCAAAGAGAAAGGGGATATCTCTCGCGATCACGGCATTTACATCACCTCCTGCTCCGTGGACACTTCGCCACGTCTCTTGGTACGATTGGGGGTCGAGTTCCAGCCTCGGGCGCGTAGAAAATCATTAAGGTTTAGGATACACAATACCTGCCTTTCGCCCAGGCCAGACTTTCAAAGGCGACAACCGCTCAATTGGCCGTGCAATGAATCGCTTCTCCCTCTCCGTTGTCATACTTCTCGCCTCCGTCTTCTCCATGGCCAGTGCCGCCCTCCCAGCGGCCCCTCCTCGCACCGGCTTTATCCCTTTCAGATACAACCGCGAAGACTTCCAGACGTGGTACACTTGTTATGGGGGGCAGGTGATTCCTCTGCTGACTCGGCCCATTATCGTTCTACACGGTGGCCCTGGATTCACTCATGACTACGTGGATCCCATGAAGGATCTCGCCGTCAACCGTCCGGTTATCTTCTATGATCAAATCGGTAACGGCCGGTCCACACGCCTCCCCGGAAACCCGACTTCGTTCTGGTCGATGGACTTGTTCGTCGCCGAGCTCGAGAACGTAGTCAAGTTTTTCTCCCTATCCAGCTACGACATCGTCGGTCACTCATGGGGAGGAATGTTGGCTACGGAGTACGCCTCTCGCCATCCACAACCCTGGGGACTCTTTGGTTTACGCAGGATGGTGCTTGCCGATGCAAACCCCCAGAGGAGTCTCTCAATTCAGTCTCAGGCACAACTCCTTAGGGAATTTCCGGAGGATGTGCAACAAGCGGTCATGGCAGGGTGGACGGACCCACCCCGTTACCGGCACGGCCTGGAAAGTTTCTTCCGGGTTCATGGATGCACGTTATCCCCGTGGCCGGTCGAGTTGACAACGTCCTTTGACGCTCTATTCGAAGATCCCACCGTCAGCATGCAGACGTAAGTGCGCCCTGCGTCAAATTTGTTAACGCTGCCTATTGAACCTGGTTACAGTAGCATCACATTGGCCAACTGGACAATTATCGACCGTCTCCCCAGTATCACAATACCAACTTTAGTAGTTAATGGCGCAGAGGATTTTATCCAAGACTTTGTCATTCAACCGTTCCTCGAAAAAATGCCCAAGGTTACATACCATAAATTCCAGAATTCTAGCCATACTCCCTTTTTCGAAGAAAGGCAGAGTTTCATGGCTCTCGTCAATCAGTTCTTAGTGTGACCCCACCTCCCCATTTTTATACCCACCCCATTATCGCTGAAAACTGGGATCAATTCCGTTGATTGTTGTTGCGGACGTTTGTTTTTCTCGTTGGCTTCAGTGGTTCTTCATGCACTGCTTTCCACAATACACCCGAAGCTGAGTTCCGATCAACTAATCTGATTATAAAGAAATTTAAACGTTTTATCTCCGGTCCGTATAGATTAGTGGTTAGATCGTCGTGTTGTGGCAACGCAAATCCGCGACGACCCAGGTTCGAATCCTGGTACGGACACTCATCGGTTTGTTTTTTGCCTGTTGTTTCCTCCGCCTGGCAACCCATTCTATGTTTGATTGCAACAAACCGTTAAATTAACCGCCACTGCTCCAAGGGTTGAACGAAAGGACGTCAGGCAATAGATCCATGGCTGGTCCGAAGGGCGGTGTCGGGGCTCGGGGGACAAACTCGCGCGATGGAGCCAATTCAGAGATGAATTCAGAACACCATCAGGGATACATAGTGACACTGTATAGCACAGTAGCGCGATTGGACTATGTAAATACTTAAGTACAATACAACGTAACCCAGGTGAGGGAGCTCAGCCGCCCAGCCGCGATCCTCCGCCGCTTTGCCTTTTTCGAACAGAACGCACCTTTTTGGGTTAGACCCCGGTCCGTATAGATTAGTGGTTAGATCGTCGTGTTGTGGTATCGCAGATCCGCGACGACCCAGGTTCGAATCCTGGTACGGACACTTAAATCGGCCTTTTTTTTCTTTCTTCCCACCTGTATACGGCATACCCCCAGCGCTCACCCACAACCTTGCAAGCATCAACCAGCTTCTTATCCTGATGCGCGCTCCGATAGTCTCACTGGGGATGACCTTCTTGGGAACGACCTCCGCCAAACCTAATTCCACGCGGAACCATTCATCCTTGGCTCTACGGCTCGATGGAGACGTTTGGTTATTCGATTGCGGTGAAGCGACTCAACACCAGATCATGAAGTGCGGTCTGGTGAAGATGGGCAAGATCGAGAAAATATTTATCACCCATCTACACGGTCAGGACAGCCATTAGTCCCCGTGCGCCCATCACTTCAACAACAACTGGTTTTGTAGGTGATCACATCGGCGGACTGTTGTGTCTGCTCGCGAGTGTCATGAAGGGAGATGGAGGTACCATCCCAGGAGTCGAAGACCCACGGGTGGGGGCGGCACCAACGAAACCGGTATATTTCACAGAATTCGATTTATCCGATCTAACCGATAGACGCAATCCATCTACAGTCTCTGGAAATCTATGGTCCACTGGGAACGAGAGCCTACGTTAGGACCGGGTTGAAACTCACGTACACCTTTCTCGAAGGTACCTACGTCGTCCACGAGCTCCGGTTTCCCGAAGATCCCTCAGGCGAAACGGAGAACTCTCCTTCCCCATCTCAGAATCTCCATCCCAGCGAGTCACCGGACGGTCGGAATATCCCCCAAGTTGACGGAAAATGGGTAGATATCTTCAAAGACGATGTCGTATCGGTCTCGGCCGCTCCGATCTTGCACTCCGTTCCGTGTGTGGGATACGTGGTATACGAGGCCCCGGTCCAGGGAAAAGTTGACCCGAAACTTTATGTTCCTCATCTCAAGCGGACCGGGACGGATATGAAGATGATGAGGGAGATTCAAAAGGGCCAGACCGTCACACTCGCCGACGGAACCGTCCTCGAGGGACCACCCAGAGAACCCGGAAGGAAGATCGTGATCTTGGGAGATACGCACGACCCATCGCCGATAGAAGAGTTGGCGAAGGAAGCAGATCTAATCGTTCACGAATCAACGAACTCCCACCTCCCCGGAGTCGACAACAGGGCCAAGTTGGAGGACACCCACCAGTCTGTCGAGGAGAGAGCCAAATCGAGAGGCCATTCGACGCCTCAGATGGCTGGGAGATTTGCGAAACGCATCGGCGCGAGGAACTTGTTCCTCAACCACTTTTCTTCCCGGTACTCGGGCGGGAATGACGAACCATCTCGAACCATTATGGAGGCTATCAGGCAACTGGCGATGGTTGAATTTGGGAGCGAGGAAGTGGTTTGTACAAGGGACCTTATGAGCATCGAAATCCCTTCGAAGCGTGCCTTGGTGGAGGGGAAAAAACCGACTATTGTTGAAGAAACCCAGTAATTTACACATAGTCCGGAGCCGCAGACAAAGGGCTACTGCCGTCACTAGCCTCACCTTCTTCCAACTCCTCCCTCGCCTTCTTCTTTGGTGACTTTACCTCGCCAGGCTCCTCGGCCAACTCGCCCATCTCGATATCGTCGTCATCTTTGGTTGGCACAAGGAGGGGTGAGGACACCAGAGGGGAGGAGACGCCAGAGGAGACGCCTTTCGACTGCAGCTGACGTTGGGCGACAGACGTGATTGCGCTGGGTGTGGAGAATCGGGAAGGGCTGAACGGTTTGGCGGCGGGGTTGAGGGAAGGTTCTTCGCTGAATTTGTCGTCATCAGGGAGGTCCTGGGAGTCTTCACCAGGAGTCTCTGCCTGTAGAAGGTCTGGATCTTTTCCGAGTAGACGTAGGGAGCTGATGTCGTTGATAATGGTGTCCAACGCGGTTTTCTGAGCCTGAACAAGGCGGGCTTGGGTCTCGTGTTCCGAAAGAATGGCCGCGATATCGTTCTCGAGAGAGTCAATAGATCTGTCGGGTAGACGGGTTCGTTTGAGGTTCTCAGTATTCATAGCGGAGGGCTTACTGCTGTAGCTCGTCCCTGGACGGTAGTTGGTTGATCTTCTCAGCAATGAGGTCGTATTCGACCATCTGACGACGTGATATTTGTGCATCTTCCAAGGACGTCTTGAGCTGCTCAATCTGCCCCTTTAAAGACTCGCGTTCATCCTCTGGAAGAGTTGCGTCAGCCCAAGAGGGTCGTGTGCACCGGCGCGGCCACGCACCTATTCTCTGTTTCTCTCTCTCATACTGTTCCACCTGTCGCCTCTCTGCCTCACATACGAGAACAGCTTTTTTGAGGGTGAGATGGAAGGATTCAAGGTCTACTCTGAAGAGCTCCTTGGCCTCGTCGATAGCCGCGGGTTCGGGCTGGGTTTCGGGGGGGTGCAGCGGGTACGCGGCCGAAGCATAGGTGTGGAAACGCTTCACGACCTTTTTGAGGACCTTTTCGTCGTTTGTGATCCTAGAATGGATGATAGCATCTGCGAATGAGTAAACAGCCACACACGACGCGATAACAGGGGACGGATCCGCACCCTCTTCCTCTGCCGTCGGGGGCTGGATGGTGGCCATGATGCTCTCGCGGAGATCACCGAGGGTCAATTCGACGAGGGTTGATTTAGCCTCGGCAACAACTCGGCAACGCGATAGGACCGATAAAACCGGCGCACGTTTGATCACATGACCTGCCTGGTGCACGGAGGACTCTTGGTTTAAACGTTCTTCACTTCCTTCCCTCTTCACTGCAGGGAACGCCCTCCACTTCCCTTTTTCCGGGTATACCAGACAGCGCTCACCTCCTCCGGCCCTCTGCCTCTCTTTGCCGACGACAAATGTCTACTCAACCTCTCCTCCAGCGCACCGCTACCAAGCGGATTGCCCTCCCGGTCAAGGTGGAGCCCAAGGTCTTTTTTGCAAATGAACGCACCTTCCTCTCATGGCTTCACTTCACCGTCGTGCTTGGTGGTCTAGCCGTCGGCCTCCTCAATTTTGGCGACAAGGTCCGAGCCCTTTCGTTCTAGCTTTCTCGCTCTCTGGGCACTCACTCCTATCTCGATAACAGGTCGGGAAAATCAGTGCTTCCATGTTTTCCCTTGTCGGTGTGTTCCCGTTATCTTTTCAAATGTGTCCGAGGTTGTGAAGGCGCCTCCGAAGCTATCGGGGTGATGTTGTATGCCCTATTTACCTATCACTGGAGAGCTTCTGCTATTCGGCGTGGGGGAAGACAACAGTACGACGACCGAATTGGTCCCGTGAGTCCAACACGCTGTTTCCAGGTGTTAACTCTATTCTGATATTGCTGATAGACTATTCTCTGTGTTGCCTTGCTCAGTAAGCCCTTCCATCAATCCGCGTTCGCGACCTTGCCTACTAACCAGTCCCTCAACCAGTCGCAATCGTCGTCAACTTCGTGCTTCGTTTCACTTCGGGCTAGGTGACTTTGTGCCGCCGTTGGGGTCGTCTTTCCGTTTTGGACGTTCCGGTGCTACAAAGTCACTCACGGAGGAAGGGTTGCATGAGCGGACCAGGTGCACACATACGTACCAAGATTCTGTCATTTCTTTCATCCTTCTTGCCAAAACGTGTAAAATTGCTCACATTTCCCGTGCCGTAAGTTTCTTGCAGTTACCTATGTACTCTTCACAATGCTGCGAAATCCAAGTGTCGTTGTTCCTTTCCTAAGTCGAGATCGTTTCCTCGAGTGCCGCGTCGTTTCTACCGGGAGTGCTCAGAGGACCGCCAGCAGCTGCCATTCATGCATCACGAAGGAGCTACTTCATCCACACCCACACGCAACTGGACCCAACATTTTCCCGAAGCGACTGCCTTAGGAAGATCCCATAATTGGGAGAAACCACTGGCAAATGCAACCCACTGCTCATTTTCGTTATGAATACCCAAACCATCCGACGATGGCCTAGCCACTGTCGAACCGATGACGCGTGATGATCTTCGTCCTCGGAGGGCCGCCATCAGTCAGGGGAGAAGGAAGTATCTGGTCAGTGGTCTGTGATCGATGATCTCGAGACCCGGATCTCCTTCAGGAAGTTCTTGGCAAGGACGGAACAAGTCAGGACGGAGATGACCTCCGTCCGACAAGCGCGGCAAGCAGTGCCACCTTGTTCGCTTGCCAGAGACCATAGAAGAGTCCGCCAGGTACAGCGGGGACAGGCAAGCGGGGTCCCACCGAGAACCGGTTGCCCTTCCCTTCGCGGTTGGGTGACAAAAGATGTAGGGAGGACCATTTTACCACTGCAAAGAAGGACGGTCCAGGGGATTGAGTGGTCAGACCTAAGGCCTAAGGTTTAGGGCCGGCGAGCGGCGCTCGTTGAGTTGAGCTTTGGCGCTCAATTCTAACCTTTCATCAAACGCTCCTCATGCCTCGCCTGATAATCGAAATTAGCGAGTTGACCCAGCTCGTCGCCGACCACCTCCTCCCCGATGATCCACGAAGTCTCGTATCGCTTGCGTGTACATGTCGGGCTTTGGAGGAACAAGCACTCAGTACCCTATGGTCAGAACAATCGTCGCTGGAGACACTCATCAGAAGCACCCTGCCGCCAGGCATCCTATTCTCTCCTCAATTGCTACCACAGGTATGTAACGGCGATTGTCAGCTAGGTCGTTTCTAATGGGTGTGTTCAGCCCACAAGGGCGGAGTGGGAAAAGTTCCGACTATATGCATCCTGGATGCGGCGACTCTTCTTGGGGCCAGACCCGAACGTTCCAGAAGAGGTTCTCCGTATTATATCAGACAATCTACCCAACGGAATTCTGTTCCCTGGGTTGCGGAACTTGTTTTGGATGATCCGTTCCTACATCCCACCTTTCTATCACATTTTTCTCTCCCCAAGCTTGACGGCGTTCTCACTCTCATGTTCCCTGCTATCGGACAAGATCCTTTCGAGCATTTTATCGCTTATCCAGCACCTGAGAACCCTCCCTCTTCGAGCCCTCTACCTTGACTGCCACAAAGTGAGCCGGGACATGGAATCCGCCTTTTCCTCCGCCGTCCTTCAATGTGGTCACTCTCTCAAAGCCCTATTCATATCAGCCCCCTTGTCGGATGCGGCAGTTCAACACATCGCGCGCCTTCCCAACCTTACCCAATGGTACGTGACGGATACACCACCTAGAGTATCCGACTTGTCCAGGCTATCCGGTGCCTTCCCTCAACTCGAATTGCTCCATCTACAGAGTGAAGCGTCACCCGAATGGCTTCCCCTTATCGGGGCGACAGCACATCGCACTTATCCAAAGCAGGAATCCCATATGCAGGCACATCGTGGACCCTGTCAAAAGCTCACAACCCTGGAGTGTCGGAGGGAAGTTCCAGTCGATATTGCCTTCGTGGCCCCTATCATGCTATTCCACGGGCTGGTATACCTTACACTACACTCGTCCTGTTCCTTCGATGGTGGGTGTACCTTCAATTTAACGGACGACGACACCGAAGAGATCGCGACTGCGTTGCCTCGCTTGAAGCACGCCATACTCGGGTCTGTATGCTACGCCAATTCGTGCCAAACCACCGTCTCCTCCCTCGTTTCCTTTTCCACTCACTGCGAGAATCTGGGTCGCCTGGAAATCCACTTCAACACGACGAACCTTCGCGACGACCTCGACTCTATCTCAGCGGATCCTCGGCTTGACAATCTGCCCCCACTCACGAAGCGTGCTCCCCTCTTTCTGGTGTTATCAGAAGCACCAATTCAGATCAGTGGGGAAGACATTGGACCGGTGGTGACGGGTTTCCTCAGGATCTTCCCTTCGCTGAAAGAGTTTATTGGGGATGACCCCGCTTTGGATAAGCTCAACGCATGGCTGGTACTTGAGGAGTGAAAGACGGCCAAGTTCACTTGACCCTTCGTTTTATGCTCCGTAAGTTTCATATGATTTCTTTCGGCTTTCCGTCCAAACTATTGATCACATTCGATCGGACGTCATCCACTGGGCAGGTGTATGGCATGCGGGCTCGACAACGGACCTGTGTTACGTCCCTGGTCTCTCTACCAAGTATTTGTTGTGTGGTACGATAGATATTCAATGATCCAATTGCAATGTGTGGTGTCCGACCTCCGAAAACCTCGCTGCTTTGGTGGTGACAGGAACGTTGTTCAACTCACTCTGCAAGAGGCATGCGCCCCCCCCATCCGAAGACGTTTGACGCTTGGAGCCACTACGAAGGATTGCTTGGATGGGCTCATTTTCCGGGCAAACACACGCCGCGCTTCCTCAGGGCAGGGTACTTACGCATCATGGCATCGCGGACCTGGCCAACAGCATACCCTTGGGTGGAAGTTTCGGTCGACACTGCTGTCACATCGCACTATCCCATGACCTAGTTAGTCTGGCACCGGAACCATCTTGTTCCAGCACGGGCAGGTGTGGTTTCAGTTTGACGGATGACGGCACCACAGAGACCGCGACCGCGTTACCCCACCTGAGCGCGGCCGTATTCGGATGTATATGTCCTGCTGATTCGTGCCGAGTCCCATTTCTTCCCTCCCCTTCCTTTCCGCTTACTGCGGAAATTTGAAGCACCTGGAAATCTACTTCAACACACCGATCTTCGCAACGACCTCGATATAATCACCGGAAAACCTACTGCTCCGTGACTTGTATGTGCTCCCAAAATGTCGACCTGAGCGGTTGAGGTGTTATTCGCACCGCCTTGAATAGGAGAGGCGGGCCCTGGAGTTTCTAAATGACCGGCGGTGTCCGACGATAAAACCGGAGAGGATATTCGACTGGGCTATCCTCACTCGTGATCCCAGAACATTCATCCTCACCCTGTCCCCCGCGCACCCCCTAGTTCGTGAATCCGTCCCAAGCGCAACCATCAGACTGGGGCATGTCCCTGACCTGACAACCATCAAATACAATTCCTAGTCACTAATATGATACAGAAAAATGGCGGCGATCGCACGGACATAAGCAACAAGCACGCAGCGGGTCCATAATAAATACCATGCAATTGAACCAAAAGCGAGTCAAAAGAACTCAATAGCCCTCCGAGATGGCCAAGGGACAGCCAATAGGCCCAAGTCCCAAAGACCCATTCATATCCCATACGGTGCTCTCTTATCTGCTGACATTAAGTTCGGATACCTTGATTCATCCGTAGTACCGTCCTCCATCGTAGCCAAAGAGAATATTATCGGCGGCTCACAATCGGGAAGTCCGGTTCGAAAGTCGGAATACTTCTCTTCGATGACCCTTCGGAAGTGACGCAATGAGGCGCTCTCTTGGGAGGGAAGGTTTGCTATGCGAACGTCGAAGACCGGTAACGATTTCTTCCAAGAATCCTATCCCAGTCTCCAGTTTGAGCCATGACCGCCGAGAATCAAGGACGGACGTACCCCAAGTAGTAGATCGAGATGGGTATACTCGTCAAAATGGTGCTCGCACGTGAGTTTTCCTAACCTTTGCAGCGCAGAGTCACAGAGGCCATCCATCTCGATCTTAGCAACGGAATCCGCTCGACCGACAGCTTCGGAGAGAATAGCAAGATGTGCCAGGCAAGCGATATAACTGCTGCTGATCACATCTACTCCACTTTTGCTGCCGTTCCAGTTGAACCTTTGCATGTTGTCGAGAAGGCTTCGAGAGAATTCCTCGAGCAGTGCTAGAATCTGATCGCATGATCGGCGCCAGAGCTCGAGTTTGGCGCCTAGAACCGGCAAGGTTGGATCTCAGCTGGGATCAACCGAAGGGGGGTGAACACGTAAAGCTTACCATCGGCGGAGAGGAAGTTAAGGTGCACAATCACGTCTCTGACAAACAAGATCCCTCGTGTTCGCATAATCAGAGGACAAATCTTAAAGAGAATCGGATAAGTTTGCTGTAACAGAGAATCAATTTTGATATTCGAGAGGATGGAGATGATATCACCAACTGGCAGCTCCTGCCGAAATTCCTTCTCGAGGTTAGCAGTTGCGCGAGGTTCTGGGCCACCACACATCAAGAATAAGTAATTTGCCCAATATATGGCCTGGGAAAGAGCGGCCAAAGTTTCATGGAGATCTTCCGAGAGCTCTGGCGGGCGTCCACAAGTTGGAATGAATTGCAGCCCCCCCTTCTTGATAAAGTCACAAGTCTTCTTGACGTAAAGGAGAGCCATTTGTGGCATACGCATATAGATGTGACTCGAAACGATCAAGACCGAGGCTTGGACAATGGTACTGTGATCGTTTCCTTTGAGGAGCTCGAGATGGGACTCCCACGCTGTTTGGATCCGTCTCGCATGAAACAGAACCATGGCAGGCGTGACATCCATATCCGCGTAGGACATCATTCCGAGTACATGGGACCCGCAGACAAAGGAGCGGCCCACCACGGTACCCGACTGATCTCCACGGAGGAGCGCATCCAATTTTTCGCTGCTGAAGTAGATCCCGAAATTGAGTAGCCGAACCATGAGCCACAAGCGGCTAATATCTGAGAGTGAGTTTTTGACCGGTGGACGTCCATTAAGCCACGCACGATCTCATGTCCAGGTCCGAGGCGGCCACCTCGGAAATTTGAACCTGTAACTTCTCCCCTCCCTGAAATGAGAGTGGTATCCATGGTTCAGGGGGGATTGTCGGGAACCAAATGGACGAGACGGGGATGAATGAGTGTATATCCGGGGAGGTATGTTTTTCGATTGAGTTTCTGCGGACGAGAACGTGTCCTGATGAACGGCTATGCGGATCCTGATCAACACTGGACGCTCGGAGGGCATGTGATTCGTCGGCCGCTAGCCACGTAGAGTCGTAGGCGAAGTGCGTCAGCTTTCGCTTGTTGGGTGATGGTACTTCGGAAAACACACTGTTAATCGGTGCATGCGCAGGTTTGATGGTAGAAATCCCGACCGGGTCCGCGCTTCCGAAATGTCGCCCTGCCTTGTGGCCGCCGGGGTTGAGCAAGGGATATGCATCCGCCAGCTGGGGATCCTTCTCGTCATCATAGACACAATCCAAGGTACTCTTGGACAGGACGCAGGTTGTGCAAGGGCGCTTAGCGTCACATTTCTGCATCAAGCTCGGAGGTTGAGCCGATCTGATGACCAGAGAATGAGGCGAAGATCATCCGCTCACCTTCTTTTTTGTTCTGATGGCAACCACAGGGGATTCGAATGTCAGCACGTCTTTTCGCGACACCCCAACATAGGTTCTTGCTGACCGGCAACGTTTGCACGCCTCCCCCATCCTGAGGGTCTTCCCGATGCCCCTCTTCTTGACGTGGTCATAGACACAATCTTCGATACCCATAGCTGTACATCTCGTACAGCGAAGAGGACCAGGGACGCATTTCTGAGGGCGCTGGCGATCAGATCGGATAACGGAAGCGAAGCGGAGGTCTTACCACTTTCCTAGCTCTATAGCGAAACAAATCAGTGCGCCAGCGTGAATTGAAACCCGGTGAGAGATGCTAACCTGCATCCCAAACAGGCTCGGGTGGCCGACATTGATGTTGGTGGAAGGAAAGAGGGTGCTTACTAGTCACGGTCATGACCTGGCAAACGGACGTCAATTACCGGGCTGCCAAGTGACATTGATACGAGGCCTATAAACAGTGTGGCGTGACCGATGGACCGCCACTATGGTCCCAGAGAGCGCTCTTCTGGCGCTGTCTGTGCGGAGCATGTGGGCGGCTCTGGGTTCTCGGCTCCTTGGTGTCCAAATCTTCTTATCGTGCCCCCTTCGTTGGTTCCTGGCCTACCAGTGTCACGCAATTTCCGATTGCATCCGGCCCAAGGAAGCATTCTGCCTCGCAACACCGCTCCGTCGCGACCCGACTCAAACAAGTCCATGTCACCAACCATCATCGTGGACGCGGTGCGCGCCCAGGCGGCAATCTCCGTTGATCGACCACTCACGTGAGGCTCCCCGACTTGTGCCAAACCCACCAGCAACCTTTCCAAGATGTCTGCGTTCTTCGGCTTGTAAGCCTCACAACCCATGGCAACCCACCCACCACTCACTCACCACTTCCCAGAGGGAAGACTCGTACTTTTAAACCTAGGAAGGATATCCCAGAAGGAACGAAGCAGTATCAGTTGCGAAAGTACGCTGAAGCCACCCTCGTATGTCGGCGTTGTTTAGGCGCAATGTGTGCTTGGGTTGAGATCCGGGTGTGTATAGGGCTCTGGTAACCTGCGATTGGCCGTTCAGTTGCCCGATGGTGAGGATACAAATGAGTGGTTGGCCGTGCACGGTGCGTCACCCCAATCCAATCTCAGACCGTCCGCCCGACTAATCATCTCCCGGTCTGGTAGCCGTCGATTTCTTCAATCACCTGAATATGCTTTATGGCACAATCACCGAGTTTTGTACTCCCCAAGAGGTCCGTTTACGTTCGATGTTAGCCGGTCATGTCGTAGACCTGTCTCGCTGAAACTTCCCGCGCTGTCGCAGTGTCCGATCATGTCTGCTGGTCCAAGGTATTCGTTTGAAGGGTCGTGCATGACTAGTATGTTAACCACAGTCTGGACAGATACGAATATTTGTGGGAAGACGGCGTCAAGTACAAACGTCCCACGAAACTATCTGCGCCCGAATACGTTGACACGCTGATGAACTGGGCCCAGAGCCTTCTTGATAATGAAGAGTACTTCCCCAACCAGATTGGTGCGTAGTTTGACTGTGAGGTTCGTTGCGTTACTCATGGTTTCACATTCAGGCGCCCCTTTCCCAAGGAACTTCAGGGATACCGTCAGGACAATCTTCAGGCGGCTCTTCCGTGTCTACGCCCACTTATACAGCAACCACTTCGATCAGATTTGTGCCCTTGGCATTGAGGGTGAGTGGATTCTGGATTTGATGGATGTGCCTTAACCCGATCGGTCCTCCAGCGCATCTAAACACGAGTTATCGACACTTCTTCCTGTTCGTGCACGAGGTTCGTAATAAAAACAACCTGCTCAGTGGCATGGGCTGACTGGTTTGGGCAGTTTGATCTCGTTGACAAGAAAGAGCTCGCTCCTCTTGACGAGCTGAACGATGCAATCCTTGCGGAAGACAAGGGTCGGTAAAGGCCATACCACTTTCCGTTCATTCGACGACGCGTCGGAACCATGCATATACCCCCTCTTGTAAACCATCGCACTCTCGGAGCACAAATAATGGAATGATTTGAAGTCAGGGAAGTCATGAAGCGTGAAGGGGTTAAATATATGAGACGGTCATGAGCCAACCCTTCTTCAAAGCAAAGCCATCCAAGTTTTCCTTGGCCACTGTGGCCAGTTGGGGCGTCTCGTATAAGATTTGAGCCATTTTGACCGGCTGACCGGCAGCGTTGGGAGTTGGGGACACAGCGACTTGCACGGATTGCAATCCCCGGTATCTGATCCAAGGAGCGGTCGGCGCTGGCACGGCGAATGCATCGAAAGGAGGGAACGCACTGTTGGAACAGGACGGACAGAACGTCGTCTGTCACTTCTTGTGGCAAGTTTGTACAAAGTAGTCAGGCGGAGACTTGTTGTGTTGTTGGGGGAACTGTACCTGGCGTGAGTTCAGTACTAGTCGGGAAAATGGAGACGCGGGAACTCACCCTTGGAAGCAGGGGCGGGTTCTTCATCGTCGTCCTCGAGTTCCATTTCCTCATCACTGTCCTGCTGTTTTTCCCTCTTTGCATCGCGTCCAGCAGGTCCATCATCATCCCTCGGTCGTTTCTCGGATAGTGACACCCCGCTCGCGAATTTAGAGTTGAATTCAGAGAGGGCACCTGCGTGTGCGGTCTTGGGAGGAACAAAGTTTGGATCTTCCCTCTTCATAGTCGCGTGAGATTTAGTCTTGGCGTATGAGATCCGCTATCACCCCGGATCCCAAATAACCCAGGTAGTGTCAGGTCCGACGGATCCAAGTCGACAGCGAATGAAGGTTCGGATGGTGGGGAGAAAAAGAGAGTGGAAACCTGGTTGGATCAACCTGAAATACGACACTGATTGGCTGGCAATCCCTCACCAGTGGCTTATCGTAGAACGTCATACCTGCGCAAGCCCTCATCGCAGCCGTCGCCCCAGCTAAATCCGCAAAGACCAAGAACGCCTGACCACGCATCTTGGGACTCTTCGTCGCGACGACATCGATCACTTTTCCGTGCGTCGCAAAAAGCGCGTGGAGCTGAGTGCGTAGCTCTTCTTTGTTGATCTTGTCGTTCAGATTGTTGATGTAGAGCGTCGTATTGGGTTGGACTGCTGGATCCATTTTGGCGGTTGGGGCAGGACGGATGGGCGTTTGTAGTCGGACTTCAAAACCACGGTTCCCACGCTTAGGAGTCTCTTATCTCAGGCTGCTGTGGCTGCGAGGCAGCACCTTGAGCACCTCATCGTTGCTTTGTAGCGGTCACGGACATCTACGTGCTAGGGGCTCAGAAGCGCCTACGATGTCGCCTTAACCCAATTTGTGATTCTCAGGGCACACCCCATCCTCGAAGTATCTTCATCGTCTCGAGGGACGAACGTTCTCTCCAAGCCTCTACCGGATTCGAGCAAGTGCAGTATCATCGACCGTTATTGCCTACCGCCATCCCAGCCAGCCCTGGAACACTTCTACTCGGAAACGCCGCTCGCGGCTTCTATCCAGGTAACCACGGGGTAATGCCCTCGGTTTGGACCCTGTTCGGCGCGGCGTATGGTGTCGGGTATCGGAGGATTGACCGGGATTGCCGAAGCAAGCTACTTCCGCTCAAGCGTAGAGGTCTCCTGTTTCACTCGCATCCGTCCCCGGTCCGTACAGGCCGCAGACCGTTCAATGGATCGTCATATATGCTTATCTTCGGCATGGCAGCGTCTCGTGGGCACCTGGGACCTCTGCCCATGTGGTCCTGATCTTTGCAGTGTCGAGCGGGGGCACTGCTAAGTCAAAATTACAAGTCAAACGTTGAATGTAGTGTCAGGGTGAAAAAGGGGGCAACACGGATTTTCCCGCGGTTACAGAACACTGATGATACACGTGCGCACGGCTGGACACGTCGAATACAAATTCCCGCCATTTTTTCATGGTGCGATCGGTTAACCAGCTCCCTGCACGTCCGAACCGTCACTCCCCTCCACATCATCAGTCGGTGGCTGCACCCCCCACCCACAAGTCCACAGCGCCGGTCTGAGGATACCCCATCTTAGTCGTGAAACAGCTGCTCACAAGGCCAACTTGCATTCCTTAGAAAGACAGGCCCGGCCAGACGGAGAAGACTTACCCCGCCGCGATGAACGCTAACAATGTCCTACCATGGGTCCCCTCTTACCTTAACCCATTTTTATCCCTGTCATACCCGACGGAGACACCTCCCAAGACCGACTCTTTCCACGATTCACAATACTTCAGGACGGGATGGCTCGACGTCTGCACGATCGTCGGTTTGATCGCAGCCATGGCAGTTCTCCGTGATCTAGCGCGGCTATGCATATTTGAGCCATTTGCGCACTGGAAGCTGGCCAAGACCCTGAGGGCGAAAAAGCTCGCAGCCAGCAACAGGGGTTCGTCATCGCCGTCAAAAACCAAGTCGGTCTCGAATGGGGTGGTGAACGGTCATCAAGCCAACGGAGACGCCCATGAGATCACCTTCACCGCTGTGGAGAGGAGGAGGATGCATAGGAGTGTCTTGAGGTTCGCGGAGCAAGGATGGGCATTGCTGTGTTATTCCTTCCAGTGTGGATTTGGATTGGTGAGTCTCCTGTCCTTCTCCCGCCTCGGACGTGTCGACTGATTTGGCTTGGTTTAACAGTATGTCCACCACAACTTCCCAACGAAAGTGCTAGACCCCGGTGCGGGTGTCTGGTCTGGGTACCCTAATTACCCATTACCTGGGCCCGTCAAATTCTACTACCTCAACGAGACTGCATTCTACATCCATGGCGTATTTATTTTAAGTGCCGAAGCGAGGAGGAAAGATCACGTCCAGATGATGTCACATCACTTTATCGCAATCGCTCTCATGTTCCTCTCCTACGCCTGGAACTTTACCAGGGTCGGGTGTCTCATCATGGTCCTTATGGATGTGTGCGATGTTCTACTTCCGGTATGTTTTCTACGCATATATGCGCCTCGTTCGCCGCGCTTCCGCTCCCCCTTTCTGATACACGCGCCCCAATCCAGCTGGCTAAAATGATCAAGTACATGGGGGGTACTCTAAGCTGCGACATATTATTTGGCCTCTTTATGGTCAGCTGGCTCATCACCAGACATGTCTTGTTCATACTCGTCATCGTGTCAATGTACACGAATGTACCGCGTTACATTCCATTCAAATGGGACCCGGCGAATGGCCACTATGTGACCAACGGGGTTTACATTGGCTTCCTTGTGTTGATGGGACTTCTACAAGTTCGTCCTTTCTCTCCTTTGTGATACATTTGAAACCTTACAAACCTTCCCGTACCAGGTGCTTCAGCTGATCTGGTTCTCTACAATTTTGAAAGTTGCTTATCGGGTTATAACTGGAGGAGGAGCGGAGGACGCTCGGAGTGATGACGAAGGGTACGTTTTTTTCGAGTTCCTATCCTCTCAGGGCGTACTCTTACCTGATCTACCGCTAGTGATGAGGATGAGGGCGACGGCAAGAAAGACCAGTGAGCAATACAACATTCGCCTCCGAGCCATGGGGTACCCGCGACCATATCTCTTCCATATACTACACGTCTCTATTCCCCTTCTGTACACAGTATACCCTAAATACTTTATGTGGATTCGAAAGAGATGTGGAAAGCCAGAACAGCGACTCGCTTCCGTCCCGTGACAGTAACGGCGTGACTCCATCACACCATACCCCTCCCTGCCTGCTGCGACCCTTGCGAAAGCATCTCCGTCTGTTCTCTTCCGTCATCTAGGCTTATATCCCTTTCCGCAACCGGCGGAACTGGTGCTTCGACCACTTTACCCAACTGTTTGTTCTGCGCGATACGTGGGACCGCCGATATACGCCGCCTCACGAAACGATAACCGGATAAACGATATGGCCGGGTTCATGAGCTCTCTCTGGGGAAGAAAGGACACGCAGCAGGTGTCGAGGGACGCGATTGTTGGCCTGCGTCAGCAACTACAGATGATTGAGAAGAAGGAGGAATATACACAGAAGAAGGTCGAGGAGGAGTTAGCGAAGGCAAAGGCCAACGCTGTAACGAACAAAGCGGGTATGTTTATCCAGACCTCTCTAGATAAAACTGACCGCTTTGGCTCGTTATATGATTGCATTTTCCCGATGTGTATATTTGTGTAGCTTCCCTTGCTGCGCTGAAACGGAAGAGGATGCTGGAGAACGAATTGGAGAAGCTGCAAGGAACGAAGTTCCAGCTGGAGATGAACGTGAATACGCTCGAGTCTGCGAAGATGAACCAGGAGACCATGGTTGCGATGAAGAAAGCGGCCGATGCTCTGAAACATATGCATGGGGACCTGTACGTTCACTCCCCGACACTATCAGGATGTATCTGCTCACATATGGATGTCTAGCACGATTGACAAGGTTGACAAGATTATGTCGGACATCCAGGAACAGACACAGCTTGCGGTTGAGATCCAGGATCAGGTTTCGTCTGGGCCTATCGGTGTTGATCTTGATGAGGTGCGTTATTCCTTTCCAGATCCCCCGCCCGGTTGTAGACCTTTGGGATTCTCACACGTTGCATTTAGGATCAACTGAGGAGAGAATTGGAGGACCTCGAACAAGACCAGCTGAACGATATGTTGAAGGGTGCGGAGCCAGCACCAATACACCTACCACCAGGGGCCACAAAGGCCACAGAGGGTACGTTCTTGATGTGTTCGTGATTGTGACGAGGTGTACTGATCGTCTTTGCAGTCAAGAACACGGCGGAGATGGACGAGGAGGCGATGCTGAAGCAGCTGCAAGCAGAACTCGCAATGTGACGTCGTTCGGGCATTCATTCCGGTTTTTCATCTCTTCCGTAGTCGTTGTGCAGCTCGTCTCTCATTTCTCTCGTGTACGTTTTTCTTACCTCTAGTAATGAATGTGAATCTGTTAAGAGACGCTGAGGGACACGGGCGGCTTTTCATCGTTGAGATCAATTGCGTTCACCGGTTAACCCAGGCTATCCTACGCCGGGTCCCAGCTGCTGCACGTCATTCCTGTAGGGTGTGTGCGCTTACGCACGGATCATGGTGGGTGTCTAGGACAATTGAAGTGGTCAGCAAGGTCGTGGGGGAGGTTCCCGAGGGTGCGGTGGGGCTCATAGATGCGTTTTTTTGTCCTCGATCATCGATCAGCGTAGGTTGGAGTCCAGCCTCTAATTCAGAGGAGGGAGGGCGTCGTGTCTGAGGGAGCTCAGGGGAGGGGAGGGCGCCTCTGGATTGAGGTTGGGACGGATGTCTAGTGATGAGGATGAGGACGACGGCAAGAAAGACCAGTGAAGAATACAATATTCGCCTCTGAGCCGTGCGGTACCCGCGACCGTATCTCTTCCATATACTACACGTCTCTATTCCCCTTCTGTACACAGTGTTATACCCTAAATACTTTATGTGGATTCGAAAGAGATGTGGAAAGCCAGAACAGCGACTCGCTTCCGTCCCGTGACAGTAACAGCGTGACTCCATCACACCATACCGCTCCCTGCTTGCTGCGACCCTTGCGAAAGCATCTCCGTCTGTTCTCTTCCGTCATCTAGGCTTATATCCCTTTCCGCAACCGGCGGAACTGGTGCTTCGACCACTTTACCCAACTATTCGTTCTGCGCGATTCGTGGGACCGCCGATATACGCCGCCTCACGAAACGATAACCGGATAAACGATATGGCCGGGCCCATGGGCTCGCTCTTGGGAGGAAAGGACATGCAGCAGGCCTCCAGGGACGTGATTGTTGGCCTGCGCCAGCAACTGCAGGTGATTGAGAAGAAGGAGGAATATGCACGGAAGAAGATCGAGGAGAATTTAGCGGGGGCAAAGGCCAACGCTGTAACGAACAAAGCGGGTATGTTTATCCAGACCTCTCTAGATAAAACTGACCGCTTTGGCTCGTTATATGATTGCATTGTCCCGATGTGTATATTTGTGTAGCCTCCCTTGCTGCGCTGAAACGGAAGAGGATGCTGGAGAGCGAATTGGAGAAGCTGCAAGAAACGAAGTTCCAGCTGGAGATGAGCGTGAATACAGTCGAGTCTACGAAGATGAACCAGGAAACCATGGTTGCGATGAAGACAGCGGCCGATGCTCTGAAACACATACATGGGGGCTCGTACGTTCCTTCCCCGATACTATCGGGGTGTATCCGCTGACATGTGGATGTCTAGCACGATTGACAGGGTTGACAATACTATGACGCAAATCCTGGAACAGACACAGCATGTGTCTGGGCCCCTCGGTATTGATTTTGATGAGGTGCGTTATTCCTTTGCAGATCCCCCGCCCGGTCGTAGATCTTTGGGATTCTCACACGTTGTATTTAGGATGAACTGAGGAGAGAGTTGGAGGACCTTGAACAAGACCAGCTGAACGATATGTTGAAGGGTGCGGAGCCAGCACCAATACACCTACCACCAGGGGCCACAAAGAACACAGAGGGTACGTTCTTGGTGTATTCGTGACTGTGACGAGATGTACTGATCGTCTTTGTAGTCAAGAACACGGCGGAGATGGACGAGGAAGCGATGCTGAAGCAGCTGCAAGCTGAACTCGCAATGTGACGTCGTTGTTCGGGCATCCATTCCGGTTTTTCATCTCTTCCGTAGTCGCTGTGCAGCTCATTTCTCTCTTGTACGTTTTTCTTACCTCTAGTAATGAATTTGAATCTGTTAAGAGACACGCTGAGGGACACGGGCGGCTTTTCATCGTTGAGATCAATTGCGTTCGCCGGTTAACCCAGGCTATCCTACGCCGGGTCCCAGCTGTTGCACGTCATTCCCGTAGGGATGCGTGCGCTTACGCACGGATCATAGTGGGTGTCTAGGTCAGCAAGGCCATGGGGGAGGTTCCGGAGGGTGCGGTGGGGCTCGTAGATGCGTTTTTGGCACCGACCGCTCTACTAAGTGTCGATGACGAGGTGGGTTATTCACGGATACTCCGGATCCCCGAGACTCTCACTTGTTGCGATTTGGATAAAGTAGACGGAAGAAAGTTCTCCCAAGAGCAGTTGGAAATGTTGGATGCGTATCTCGGACCAGCACACTCTCAACCGGAAGCCCAGAAGGCCACAGAGGGTGTTTCCTTGGTGTGTTCTTGACCGCAGCTAATCCTCTCTGTAGCTGGGATCGATGCATGGAGAGGTTGAGGGAGAAGGGATGTGAAAGGAGCTACAAGCTGCACTGGGAGAGTGATGACGTTCGGGAACTCATTTATGTAGTTTCCTTATCTGCACAGTCCGCCCCCCGTTCCCCTCGTGTGCGGTTGTGTTGGCTAGAGACACGTTGAGGGACACGGACGACATGTTGTCCTCGATCATCGATCAGCGTAGGCTGGAGTCCAGCCTCCAATTCGTTCAGAGGAGGGAGGACGTCGTGTCTGAAGGAGCTCAGGGGAGGGGGGGGCGCCTCTGAATTGAGGTTGGGACGGATGTCCAGTGATGAGGATGAGGACGACGGCAAGAAAGACCAGTGAAGAATACAATATTCGCCTCCGAGCCATGCGGTACCCGCGACCGTATCTCTTCCATATACTACACGTCTCGATTCCCCTTCCGTACACAGTATTATACTCTAAATACTTTATGTGGATTCGAAAGAGATGTGGAAAGCCAGAACAGCGACTCGCTTCCGTCCCGTGACAGTAACAGCGTGACTCCACACCATACCCCTCTCTGCCTGCTGCGACCCTTGCGAAAGCATCTCCGTTTGTTCTCTCCCGTCATCTAGGCTTATATCCCTTTCCGCAACCGGCGGAACTGGTGCTTTGACCACTTTACCCAACTGTTTGTTCTGCGCGATACGTGGGACCGCCGATATACGCCGCCTCGCGAAACGATAAACGGATAAACGATATGGCCGAGCTCATGGGCGCGCTCTGGGAAGGAAAGGACATGCAGCAGGCCTCCAGGGACGTGATTGTTAGCATGCGCAAGCAACTGCAGATGATTGAGAAGAAGGAAGAATATGTACAGAAGAAGATCGAGGAGAATTTAGCGAAGGCAAAGGCCAACCTTGTAACGCACAAAGCGGGTATGTTTATCCAGACCTCTCTAGATAAAACTAACCGTTTTGACTCGTCATATGATTGCATTTTCCCGATTTGTATATTTGTGTAGTTTCCGTTGCTGCGCTGAAACGGAAGAAGGGGCTGGAGAAGGAATTGGAGAAGCTGCAAGGGGTGAAGGTCCAGCTGGAGATGAACATGAATACGCTCGAGTCTACGGGAGTGAACCAGGAGACCATGGTTGCGATGAAGAAAACGGTCGATACTCTGAAACATGTGTATGGGGACCTGTACGTTCCTTCTCCGATACTATCAGGGTGTATCCGCTCACATATGGATGTCTAGCACATTTGACGAGGCCGACAAAGTTATGTCGGGCATCCAGGAACAGAGACAGTTTGCGGTTGAAAGCCTGGATCTGGCTCCGTTTGGGTTCGACATTGATGAGGTGCGTTATTCATTTGCAGATCCCCGCCCAGTCGCAGATATTTGGGATTCTCACACGTTGTATTTAGGATGAACTGGCCGGAGAATTGGAGGACCTCGAACATTGAAGGGTGCGGAGCCAGCGCCGATACACCTACCACCAGGGGCCACAAAGACCACAGAGGGTATATTCTTGATGTGTTCGTGGTTTTGACGAGATGTACTAATCGTCTTTGCAGTCAAGAACACGGCGGAGATGGACGAGGAAGCGATGCTGAAGCAGCTGCAAGCAGAACTCGCAATGTGACGTCGTTGTTCGGGCATTCATTCCGGTTTTTCATCTCTTCCGTAGTCGCTGTGCAGCTCATTTCTCTCGTGTACGTTTTTCTTACCTCTAGTAATGAATTTGAACCTGTTAAGAGACACGCTGAGGGACACGGGTGGCTTTTCATCGTTGAGATCAATTGCGTTCGCCGGTTAACTCAGGCTATCCTACGCCGGGTCCCAGCTGCTGCACGTCATTCCTGTGGGGGTGCGTGCGCTTACGCACGGATCATGGTGGGTGTCTAGGACAATTGAAATGGTCAGCAAGGTCATGGGAGAGGTTCCAGAGGGTGCGGTGGGGCTCGTAGATGCGTTTTTGGCATCAACCGCTCTACTAAGTGCCGATGACGAGGTGGGTTATTCACGGATGCTCCGGATCCCCGAGACTCTCACTTGTTGCGATTTGGATAAAGTAGACGGAAGACGGAGGAAGGTTCTTCCAAGAACAGTTGGAAATGTTGGATGCGTATCTCGGATCAGCACACTCTCAACTGGAGGTCCCGGGGGCCGCAGAGGGTGCTTCCTTTGTGTGTTCTTGACCGCAGCTAATCCTGTCTGTAGCTAGGATCGAGGCACGGAGAGGTTGAGGAAGAAGGGATGCGAAAGGAGCTACAAGCTGCACTGGGAGAGTGATGACGTTGTTCGGGGATTCAATCATGTAGTTTCCTTATCTGCACAGTCCACCCCCCGCTCCCCTCGTGTGCGGCTGTACGTTGGCTAGAGACACGTTGAGGGACACGGACGACATGCTGTCCTCGATCATCGATCAGCGGTGAAACCAATCACGTTCACTCGTTACCCTTCAGCCACCTCCTCCACCTCTCGCACGTTCCTCATCCGTCCGCCCCCACCGTCCATCTCCCGGAAGTAAGCATGAATTCCTTGTCATATCTATCTCGCCAGTTCGACGCAATCGTCGCCGCTTCTTCTTCTTCCGCCGCATCCTCGTCCTCCAGCCGCCCACGGTCGGCCTCGTCGCCAGGGCCTTCGCACAACCCTCCCCGCCGGGCCTCTCTCCCTTCCTCTCTTCACCCCCCTCGCTCGTCGGTGCGTCAATCGCGCAGGATATCTGCCACCTTTCGTTTTCTCGACGCTCCCGCCTCGTCCACCGTTTCAATCCCGACGCCCCAATCCCCAACAGAACAGACGCCTGCCGGACCTTTCGTCCCCTCATCCCAATCCCCGATGTCCCCGTCCACCTCCCAACAGATTCGCCCAGGGTCGTCCCCGGATCTTATTAGTCAGCTCGCATTCGTTCGTGTCCTGCTCGCCCTCTGGACCCTCGTCCGGAACCTCTGGAGATCCTTATCGATTCGGGCACGTCATCCGGTTCCGGAACCTGAAGTCGAGTCGGAGTCTGAGTCGATTACCCAGGGAGTTACCAGGTCCGAAGAAGGCGTTGACCTGGACGATGACAGTGGCGAGGAAGGTATCGTCATCTTGCGGAAACACAAACCAAGTCTTCTACAGCAGTACCGGGTCCAAGGTCTACATCTAGAGTCGTTGCTATCGCCTTCCGCGAACACCGGGAGCGATAAACTGGTCAGAATGCCCGCTAAGGAATCCTCCAGTCCGATGAGGTTAACACCGACGCCACCCCCGATTTCACAACATCCACTCCGACCCACCCCATTTCATTCCCAGAAGACCCTCGTTCTCGATCTTGATGAGACCCTAATTCACTCGACTTCTCGCCCCTTCACCAATTTCTCCCATTCTCCCTCAAGTCTCTTCGGTCTCAAGGCCTTTCGAAGAGGCTCTCTGGGTAATTCTCATACCGTCGAAGTCATACTTGGTGGCAAGAGCACGACGTACCATGTCTACAAACGTCCGTTCGTGGATTATTTCCTCCGTAAGGTGTGTTCCGGTGGTCGCATCGGGTCCACGCGGCTGACTGTCCCGCGAAGGTCTCGACATGGTACACGCTCGTGATTTTCACTGCATCAATGCAGGAGTACGCGGATCCCGTCATAGATTGGCTAGACGCCGGAAGGGGTATCTTAGGTAAACGTTTCTTCCGCGAGGTGAGTTGCGCAGTGGCCTACAATAAGGAACTGTTTCTAACGTCCGGTCGGGTTAGTCTTGCACACAGTTACCCAACGGCTCATATACCAAAGACCTTACTATAGTAGAGGCTGATCTGGCTAGAATCTGCCTAGTTGATAACTCGCCGATCAGTTACAACCATAATGAAGGTACGCAGTCTCGCGTTTCGAGTGCAGATGGGGGCTGAGGTGTTTGTGGCGCAGCGAACGGGATCCCAATCGAAGGGTGGACGCACGATCCGCACGACGAGGCCCTCCTCGAACTCCTCCCGGTCCTAGACTCGCTGAGATTCACTGGTGACGTCAGGAGAGTCCTGGGGATCAGAGGCTTCTCATGACCTCTTCGGGCCGTCCTCGCTCTCACTGCCGATTCAACACTCGGACAGTTGTGTTATATCCGTTTTTCTGGGGTCCTGACTTGCTGTTTTACTTATTGTTTCCCTCATTCTGTGTCTTTTTGCTTTTTCCGCGTCTCGCTCTCTTGTTTTCGAAGCGACCTCACCGGTTCTTCCCCCTCAACTTTGCTCTACGCATGACCTACCCCCATAATTCGCAATCCCACAAGCCCGCTCGCAATATCATAGTCGTCCGTTCTCATGCATCTGGCCCAACGATTGGACCTTGTTTCCTTTTCGCTGCCACGCCCGTTGTTCTGCCTGTATGGTTTAGCTCTTACTCTCTACTGTCGGTTTCTCGCGTTATCCCAGCCAGTTGAGGGTTCTGTTTTGCAAAGTTTAGTCGGGTAGTAGATAACTTATTCTAAATAGCACTAAATATGGGTTTGTTCTTGTTTCATAGTTGCTCAATCGTTATTGGGTGATTCAAGTGGCTCCCCGGAAGGTCGTAGCCCCGCACGTACGGGTCCGGATGAATATCTGGGGTATTTGAGCGGGGCGCGGGGGCCCACGACCTGGGGACCGGCAACCCTCTGCAAAATTTGCTTCCGACGTGACACACTCCCACGGGGGTCCATGGCGTGAGACCTTCACAAACTTAATTAAACCCACGAAACACATGTCTGGCCGAGAGTCGGGGCACAGTCTGGGGCGGGATGTAATGCACCCTTAAATGGCTTTTGGGTTTCGTACATATTTGTGTCTAACGGTATAGAGGCAAGGAACATGAGATCGGCCGTGTTTTTGGTGGTTTCGGCTCTACCCCCGGAGAGGGGTAACATGCGCCACAGCACCAGATCGTCAGCCCGGGAACAGGCCGAGAGAGCTGATGTCTACAAAAAATAGGTGTTCGCTCCTGGTTCTGTGTCTGGATGAGGGGCAGTTGTACTTGAGCCGCAAGCAGCCAACGCCCTCACAAATCAGAAGAGGTATGAAATATGTAACTACTCCAACAAACGGGAACAAAGCGGGGACACCAATCAACCAATCTCTCACGCAAATCTCCCATTGGGAAAAATTCCAAAAGCGCACCGAAACTCACCAAGCCCAGATATCGATCCCGTCGGTTTGATGGAGCACCCGGTATGAGGTGAAAACTTTATTCGAGGTGGTTGGGTCCCCTGCGAGGAGCCCATACCCAACTGTACCGCACGTGACTAGAGGTTGGTGGTCCCCACACGACCACTCTGTGATCGCCCGGTTTGATCACCTGTTCGAGGAAGCATCTCCCATCCCATAATTCCCAGAATTGTCTCTCAGTTATGGAGCTGTTTGCTCCTTTGCCCCAGTGTTTTTCCCCAAAGATAGTGGTCTGTGTCCCGATGATATTCTCTCTCAAGGGAGCAACTTGCATATAAATCCCCACCGACAGCGACACTTGCCAAAGACCTGAGAGTTCTCCAGGTAGTGTGTCCATCCAGGAGGCTGAGGTTGCTCGACATGCTTTTCAGGTTTGTCAATTGTAAAGCCTTGTGTCCTCAAAGGTTAAGGGACACCTGAGCAACCCTCAAGATTACACCTATCAAGGCAGGGTAGGAGCCTGTTATTGAGGATTAGTTCAAGGGCCTGGGTGCCCTCATTGAGGAAGAAGTTGAAGAGCCCGGATTGACCCCTGTCGCTCATACAACCAACCACCAAATGAGGGGGATCTCGCTGAGACCTTCCCCATTCTTCACACGATTCTTGTCTCTCCCATTTCGTTCCTTGGTACGGGTCAGTAATGTGTGACTGGGTAACTATCAGTAAGGCTACACCATGTGTACATGAGTCTAGATGAATGTCAAAGGTCTTGTAAGGGAACTGTCAGGATATAGTCCGCTGTTTTGGGTTGCGGGCAGCGCAAACCTCGGCCACTGGCACCTCTCCATGACGTTTAGAGATACACCACAATATATCTGGTCTTACAGACAGTCATATATTACAGCGAATGGTGTACACACGTCCCAGGTATCTACTGTTTCTGCAGATCCTTTGACAGTTGCTTCATCTGGGCGGCAGTCACCAGGCTGACGTCAGGGAAGGAACTCTTTGCACCCTCCATGAGGAAACTGCCCAATGCCCCAGCTGTTGAACCGGAGGCTTCCTTTAGCCCTACGGTCCTTAGGTCACATGACCGGGTAACGCTAATAAGCGACCCGATGTCCGGATCACGCTCCATAGCGACCCGAAGGCCGGATTATATTACATGGTCCGTGCGTTTGATGAAGGTGGTCCGTGCACCATGATGTAGGAGATGATGCGGCCTTAAGCCTTCCATCGGAACATCAGTCACACTGTCACTCTGTGACCACAATAGATACCCTTAGATATATATACCATAGGATACGGACCAGAATAAACAATCGCTCTTCTTCTCTCTTCCCCCACCAGCAACGCACCCAACACTCTCCTAAGGTAAGATTTAGAGTACCTTGTGGTAGTTTAGAATATACCACCGCACCTGCTCAACAGGTTATGAGCCCGGGCCACGCCCGTCTCTCTCTTCAGCGCCCCTCAAGGCTGCAGAAGATGATGAGAAGGCTCTAATCTTACCTTCTGTCGCCACCATGGCCGACTAACTGTGCTGCCCTTGCGCACAGGAAGGAGAGTTCACCAGAACGACTAAATGACGATGAAAAAGCTGCTGGCAACGCCGCGCTCATTCATGTTCGTAGGGCCCAACGACGCTATCAGTCTAACTGTAAGCCTCTGACGGGAAGGTCTGTAGCTGTGCCCCCATGCACACCAGGCGACGGCATGAACAGAGCAGCAATAGCCCCTCAGCCACGAGTAATCTCTGATAGTCGGCGGTGTTGAACCACTTTCCTACGTTGCAAGCGATTCACCATGCTGACTCTTGTTTACTTGGTTGTAGGCTTACCACCTCACCAACAAATCTCAAGAATGTCCAACAATGCGCTCCAGGCATCCGTCCCTCTCCTCGAAGGCCCCAACTACCATATCTGGGCCCAGAAAATGACGATGTTCCTGATGAGTCAAGGCCTTTGGAGAAAGATCGCCAAGGTCAAACCCACTGCCATAGTCGCAGGTAAGGAGAAAAAGGAACAAGATCTCGTAGACACCGACGTCATCGACAACGACGACGTCAGGGAGGAATGGGAGGAGAACAATGCCAAAGCTCTCGGCATGATGCTCCTCCGCGTTCATCACGCCATCGCCAACAAATTCGAATCCGAGATTTATGCCGGAACAGTTTGGGCCTCCCTCAAGAACCTTTACGGGAAACCCGGCCTAGCCGGAACATACCTAGAGTTCAAGGGTGCCATGGAGACCTATATCCCAGGCAACCAGGATCCATCCTTAGCGTTGGATAAACTGGAGACTCATTTCGCGCGACTCCACGCCGCACATTGCCAGATCCCGGAACACTTCCAGGTCATGATTGTCCTGTCGAAGCTCCCTCCCTCCTATAACATGGTAGCCCAAGCGGCATGCCAGAACCCGGTCATCACCAGCTTAAAAATGGCCGAGATTAGGAGATCGATCGTTCTCTCATGGGAACAACGAGGATTCAAAGGCCCTGGAAATCACAACAACCAGGCTAACAAAATGAGCGCTGTACAGCGCCATCAGAATCAACCTCAGTTCCAACAACAACAACGAGAGGATGGTCAAGACAACGGGAGAGGAGGTCGAGGAGGAGGACGAGGAGGAAAGCGCCCTCGCGGCCGACGAGGAGGACAGAAGCAACAGGCTAACCAGGCTGCCCAGTCTGAGGCCGGTCCCTCCTCCACCAGAGCAAGTTCCCCTGCCCCCGCCTTCGACTCTCAGTTCCAGTTTGCGTCCATGGCCACCATCCCTCCCCACAAGTCGGTCTATCCCACCTTTGGTGCAGCTTTCACGCTCGCCAAGAGAATCGGTGTTACCCCAACCATCGAAACTCTTAAACGACTTGAACGGGTTGAGGAAAGGACCCAAGACCCTCGTCCGCGCAAGAAACAGCGCAGTACAACTCCCGATGACGAGGTGGTCTCCTTAGGATGGTCTGAGAACGACGCGGATCTAGTTGACGCGTTCATGGCGGAGTCCGCAGATTTGCCAGATCTGCCTGAAAACCAAACTGGCATCTTCGGAAGGTACGAAGACAACAAAGATAAGGAAGTTGTTGCTAACACTCTCCACACAGTGACTAAGAGTAGTTGTACCTCTAATATAGTCCTTCCAAATATATCTCGCTTGTCTCCTTCCGAACGTGAGAGCCACGAAGCAACATGGATCTTAGATTCAGGAGCTTCCGTTCACTTTACCGGCTGTCTAGATGACTTCATCGATTATAAGGCAATCGAACCTATTGTCGTGACTACAGCAACCAGTCAGACAAAAATGATCGGTAGAGGAACAATTCTCTTACAAATAGAAAACAAAAGGGTCAGGATATACCCGGTCTTCTATGTGCCAGATTTAAACTCCAGACTACTTTCGTTAGGAACGTTCCTAACAGGCGGACTTCATATGAGGGGAAGTGATCGCGAAATTATCCTATACGATGATAAGAAGGAATTTCTATCATTCCACCCTCGTACGGCAGGAGACACAATCTTTACAGTCTCCACCATAGCCGGGCTCCAGATACAGCCAAAAACTATCTACAGTATCGATTACCAGACAGTCCATCGACGCCTGGCGCATCCTTCCGATGAAGTATTGCGACGAGCAAGGAAACATATCAAGGATTTCCCTGAAATCCAAATCCCAAAAGAGCATATATGCCCCGGATGTGCACAAGGAAAAATGCCACAAAAATCCTTCACACCATCCGGATTAAGAGCATCTAAGCCGTTTGAGCTCATTCATTCGGACTTGAAATCCTTCCCTATTGAATCATACAGAAAGTTCAAGTATAGTATCGTCTTCTATGACGATTACACTTCACATGCCTGGACTATGAACTTGCGCACTAAAGATGCTGCCCTCCATGCCACCAAACAATTCCTGGCTATGGTTAAAAATCAGTTCAAAACACAGATTCAAGGATGGATGTCAGACGCTGGAGGTGAATACACTTCAAAAGCCTTCCAGGAGATGCTGAAAAATGAAGGGATTAGGATTCTTCAGAGTGTTCCTCACGCTCACCAACAAAACGGACGAGCTGAGAGAATCATTAGAACCCTTACAGAAAAAGCAGAATCCATAAGATTGCAGGCATGCCTACCTCAATCTTGGTGGGAATTCGCCCTTGATCATGCGACTCATGTCTACAACAGGACACCCATACGTCGCCTAAACTGGCAGACACCTATCCAGCTACTGTATGGAGAACGTCCCACTGTAGACAATCTCAGAG
>Ga0307513_10000632_pt1 | contig 50497 bp, 45 predicted proteins | sample 15_EM_MG_FD_202174 | JGI IMG/M metagenome (GOLD analysis project Ga0307513, IMG submission 202174) | Populus trichocarpa ectomycorrhiza microbial communities from riparian zone in the Pacific Northwest, United States - 15_EM | ecosystem: Host-associated > Plants > Roots > Unclassified | place... | reverse complement strand
TTTGGTAGGAGTTCTGGTTCTTAATTATTCCAAAACAGGTGGGCAGTAGCAAGCTTATTTATACAAAAGTGTGCGCCCATATGTATGAAAGAAATATAGGGAAAACTATGTAAGAAACATAAGTGCAAACATGTTTGACCCTGAGATCCTGCCAAGTAATCCTAAACAATGTGCGTGAAACTATGAGGGTGTGATGTGAATATTAGAAATATCATGACCAATAATAGTGCATAAGAGATGCATAAAATCCTTAACACCGGATAGAAAAGCACATGTTAAATCCCCAAATATTATCCTAAAACAATCAATAAAACACCATAATATATATCTTAGCTGTAGTAATGTAAGCGGTGTACAGGTGAAGCCGAAACACAAACTAAGTAAAAGAATACACGGTAGTGTTATGAAATGCACATAGGAAATATAACGGAATTTCAACAACTTTGGCAGCTGCTTTGTGGTACGGCCAAGTCTAGAATGGCGCACTCTACTCGGTAACCAAAATACTTGTACTGAGAGGACGTTTGTGAATGCGCCAATTATTGCACATAGTAAAAGCTCTTCAAATCCGCTATATTTATCAGCCCTGTGATTCCTGGATTCTGGCACGAAAGCTTCTAAGAAGGGTTATTTTTTTGGTGATAGGGTAAAAGATTCACCCCCTAGGCTTGTTAGATCCCATATTGCACATACCACCCAAATGCGACCTTGCCAAGCACCCCCAAAGTCAAAATACAAGATCGAGATCAGCCATTTAATGAAAGCCTTGACGAAAACAGCTTTCATAAAAAAACTCGAGTGTAAACCACTGCCAGAAAATCAATCCTAGAATACTTTGACCCATCTCGTACCGGGCTTAAAAGAGAGACTGATAGCAAGTTATTCCACTACACGGGGGCATTGGGAAGGGCTGGCCCCTTCGAAGTGACATTTGGCCATTCGTATCGCTGCCTCACCACTATTTCCGGCAACCCACAAGGTTAGTGTTTTATCCCACCTACCCATCTTATCAAATTAACCTTTCAACACACTAACCATAGCTTCTCCACTCACTAACACCCACTCCCACCAGCTTTCCCGGTATCGGTGCTGAGGTCAGTGTGCAGATGATTAGGGCAAGAAAGTGATTCGGGGGTTCTCCTTCCGGGAGAGAGTGTAGTGTTTTGAGATTCCCACGGTGAAGTGGCGAGATCTGTAGATTGTTCTTGTGCCCGGCGGGGGTTGGACACGAAGGTGTGGGGCTACAGGAGTAAAGATCCCGGAGAGGGGGGGCAGGAGGTGCCCTTCTGCCAGACCTCCGATGCGATGTGTGAGAGGGAGAGCGGAAGGGAGACCCGGATGTGCAATTAAAGAGAGAAATGATAGGGCTTTGGTTCCTGGCAGACGACACCGATACTGGCAAAGGTGGGGTTTTTGTAAAGTCGAGGGAGCACTGTGAGGAGTTAATTGTATAGCACTAATATGCTGAGTCGGCTATAGCATGGTGGTATATGAACGATATCAACTCTGCCCCATTCACTTCTCCTACGCCTATAGCTGCACAAACCTTATCCTTATAATCTCGAAAGGTCAAAGATCCCCACCCGCTCACTCTGCCCAATTCGCAACCTCGTGGATACTGCGCCGAAAGCTTGGTGTTGAGCCCAGCAGTTGTGTCCTCGCCCGGTAGCGGTCTGGTCATCATCTATTCCCCAATACTCTTGAATAACAAGGACCGCAGCTCAGGCGCATTTTCTCCCCTGGGATCGTCACGGATAACCGCCCGTGGAAGTTTATTAGAGCTCTCAGAGTGGAGAATATGAGTGTCTTAGTTCAAAGTGCTAGAGGGAGGATGTAGCGTGTTGTTACTGGTACCGCCGATAGATATAACAGTCACGTGCCTTATCTAAGCGCAGTTCAACCAAAAGGCTCACCAAACTTTTCATATCAGACTCACGTGGCTGTTATATCTATCTGCCGCGCTTGAAGACTGATGTTATTGTGATGCTTTAGGGTGTGGCCGGTTGTGAACTATCGTCCGTAAGCGCCGCGGGTTTGGATTTTGTTACCGGAATGGGAGTCATGCTCTTGGGAGCGGAATCGGGAGAGACGAAGGGCATAGAGATTCTCCGCTATTCCCTGATTAGCTTGATTCGATCAGGGGTTGGACTCCCAGGGGTGTTCGCTGTTGATTGCAATTGAAGTAGCAAAGTCGGAGAAGAAGGAAGGAAAGCAGTGATGGAAAGAAACAAATAAGTTTGCGCACGGAGGAGACAAGATGCATTTTTTTCGTAAATACCATTTGGGTATTATTTTGTGGTCATGGCTGCTAAGGAAGATTCCGCTTTCCTTTGTTTGGCCGGGTGAGGAGGTCGGGCCTAGAGAGCTCCTTTTTTTTGGAGAGGGGCCAGGTTTTCTCCACATTAGGGGGAGAGATGGGAAAATATCGCAGTTTAGTGCGGGAAATTTTGGAATCAAGTATCTCAGATATATATTAGCTTATCAGGCCTATCTTGTTGCAAGCGAGACGCAGATAAGCAAATTAAAAATATCCCTCTTCTTTAGCAGCAAAACTAAACCGGCACCCTCCACTTTATCTCCGTTTCCCTCCACTGGAGGGGTACTATAGATTCCAGTGGGGCATTTTTGCACAGGGAAATCCTATCCTTTCTCTGGTCAATTCATGATATGCCAATCCGGGAAGGCGTTTATATACCATTTGATTACCGAAATGACTATCACCTTCACCATAACCAGTAACTCTCTGGCTATAACAATGTAAGCACCAAAATGTGTTTGAATTCACAGGACGAAACGCTTTCACAGGCTAACCCCTTTCCCGAACGGCCCCAACAACGCCGGGATTCGAACCTAATTCGCAGTATCATCTCCTCCGCTATCTCCGAAACAACCACAGAGCGATGATTTTCCCTAACTACGCTTATTGACCTGTGGTCTTCGGTAGCAACCTGGGGAGATAACGCAAGAGGACTAATTCCACGGTGTGCATCCAGAGTAGCAGACGGTGAATCACAGTAATCCTTGTAATCTGAGAGAAAGAAAGGTTTACAACCAAATAGAGAAGGGGGTAGTGCCCCCTCTAGTCGGCGATTTCAACAGCGGCGAGAGGAGAGGCGGTACTTCACCCATCACCGAGAGCGGTACCGATCCCCATAGCCGTAATGTGTAAGTGGCTCGGTAAGAGTTTTGTCAACATTCCTAGAATCTAATTTTGTTAGCTAGTTCGGTACAGGCTGGGACCAAGACTTGAGTTACCAAAGGGTGCAATGGTCTAGACTCTCATAGAAGAAAACAAGTAAACAAGCCCTGCAAATTATTAATACTTCGTTAATATAGGGAAAATGGGTAGAATATACCGCACAGAAGATCCAACAAAGGTTAGGAGAAGCCAGAATATGAACTGGAAAACGAATGACAGGAAGATGAAGAACGGCCCAGGCATTTCCCTGAGAATTTTAGAGGAATTGTTTCAATAACAGATAGCAGGACGAAGTGACTAATTGTAAAAGAGATGAAGAACGTTGAATTAGTGTGACTAGCTTTAGAAGAAGACCCTACGAGCTCTAGTAAGGTAGACGAAATAGGGAATTAGAAAGGAGTATTGTTTTTCTAAGACTTGATACTCACCAGCCAAGTGCTAATTGTCGCTTTTTATTCCAGTTAACACGAGTTTACATGCAGTTGGGAATGTGTGTTTACTTCCTTTCAACGCGCCAATGGGAAAGCCCCAATAACCTTAGCCCCCAAGAAATCTCGCCCCACCAACAACCATTTCCTGGGAGTATAACCTAGGTGAAATACCCTGTTCTTTAGAAGCTCCTTTGTATGATCTAAATCGGCCTCATGCGGGCTGCGGGTGTTTCGCGCATAGTTCGCACCGTCCTCGTCCCGGAAAGAAGTTACAAATGTGATACTGATGATAATTGAGGCTGGAGACTACTGTTAGTTAGCAATGATTTATCACAGAGCCTTTGGGACCAAAGGGAATGTAATAATATCGAGGGTACGGGATTCTCCGCAGAACCACCGCGTGGGTAATCAATGGGACAATCGAGGGCCCAATACCGGAGCAGCCTTGCAACATCCCTAGAAACCTGTTAGCATGGCAGAGGTTCCCAACCAAGACACTTGTGGCCGGTCAAACCCTGCGATACCAGATGATATCAAACCCGCCTGTGCAGAAAGACAGGCAATGGAGGATGCAGAGCTAGAAATAAATTTCCTAGTCCCATAGATATGAACAATAGTATAGCACCGGCACAATGACTCCTGAGTAACGAGTGAGTTTTTCTAATCGCGGCTTAGCATGTGGTTTCGTTGAGTCTTTCTCAAACTGCGGATTTTCCAGCTTGGAGTGGTCATCGCAAGGTGCCAAGGTAAGGCACGTGATGAATATATTTGTCAGCAGCACTGCGTATAAGGGACAAACACAGACGCTGTATCATGGCTTTTCTTTCCATCTTTACAACAACCACCGAACCAATTTCTTCTCTTGTGTTATATTCTATTTTAAAACGCCAAGTGCCAAGATGCACATCACCAATATCATCAAACTAGGGAGAATTTCCACTACCAGACCAACTTACTCAGTTCGCTTTCCGGTTCACTATGTTAAACATTCTCTTCACTCTACTAGTACCTCCCGAGTAAGTCACCCTAGTTGAACTACAATTTGGTTTAACGAGTACTAACAAGGTAATTTATAAGAAGAATACCAACTCAGATTCCGAAGGTGAAAGTATCCATGAGACAGAAAGTGGAAAAAGAGCTGCCATTAGCAAGTGTTCTCAATAGGACAGTCCGCCCGTCCTGGGCGTGGACCAGCACGGATGGCATTATGTTGTCCCCCACCGCTACCCACCATCACCGACCGTCACCTGTTGTTCCCCGTCGTCTTATAGTCCTCCGTCGTCATCCGTCATCCCCCTTCGTCCTCCGCCGTCCTCCGCTGTTTTCCACTGTTATCCACCACCCCCGGCCGTCCTCTACCTGAAATTGTCTGGCATCGTGGAGCTCATCGTCCTTCATAATCACAGCCATCCTGCGAATTCACCGATGAGGACGGACTTTCTTGTGCGGTCCCGTCTCGTTCTGGGCTCTTGGCCGTCCCCCAACAGGGCCCAACCGGGGCCCTGGAAGGTTGAAAACACACGACCATTTCCAAGCCAAGCCTCATAATATTATGCTATATTATCCAAAAAATGGGTCTAGTCAAATTCTGGTTTCCACCGCTCCCAAAGGCACAATTTTTACTTTCTCCAGGAATTTTCTTCCAATCAGAATTAATGGCCCGCGCCCATACTGGCTGCACATCCTCGGCAAACAAACCCCGTCGGAAACTCAGGCCCATTACGGCTACCACCGCATCCACTCCCTCCCCATCCAACGCCTCAAACAAATTCGGCACAGTGACAACTCCCACAACTTCCATTACTGCGTCCACGATCCAGCTCGGGGAAGCCTCCTTACATGGAATCCATGTTGACACTGCGCAGGTAATCGACGAAGAAAAATTGTGAGGATAACCGCTTAGTTTTACTCTTCACAGGTGGCTGGGTCGATGGCCAACTCCCGGGTACCCGGAGGGTGGACATCGATGTGGGAATATACACAATGAGCTGGTACAATTTCTCAACTAGGATCTCTATGTACAGTACATCGGTGTAAACATGGAGAAATGCGGCTTGGGCCTAGCAGTATAAACAGGATTGAGAGCAATGCCAAGAAGTCTAAGAATCTAGAAACAGCGACCACCGAGATTCAAGGGCTGGATATCGACTTTGTCAATCTCTGGAGTGAGACCTATTTTGAAGATATCCGGATTCAACATATGGTTTGTTTAACGCTCTCTCCAATTGTTTCATGGGGGATATTGGCTGTGGGCTTGAGAATTCAGAACCCCAGGACAAGAAACCCTCGGCAGTCACTGCACCATTAACGCTCTCTAGAAACTTGCACACTGAAGTAATTGAGGACTTCATAGGCCTTGGCCCACAGGACATTGCCGCCTTCATGATCCACACCTTACTGCGCCCGAAAGAAACCTTCGCCAATGACCCCTTCGCATCCTCCTCCTAATCCGCTTTGCTTCACGCCTCAAGTCCACTATAATTCCCGGAGCAAAATCCGCCTGGAAACTCCTGGTGGTCAAGGCACTCAACTCCTCCTCCATACAGACATAAATTATCACTCACACCGACTCACACTCCCTCCCGTTATGGTCCGTCCTCAAAACCAAAATCTCTTGCGAGCCCGTCAGTAGTAATATCGAAAAATTCTCAAAGGGGGAAATCCCCATGTCACCCTGAGCCTAATCCACGAACTAGAACTCTGCGAAAGATACCCTCGCCACTAGTCAAAGACGCCCCAACCCTCCCCTTGCTGGATATGAAGATCGCCGCTAATATTTTTCAGGTATGATACATGAGTTGATAAACCCGACTGAACGAGATAAACTAATGCAGATTTGTAGGGTGGGCACAGAGAGTGTGCAGATCGAGGCAAGGTACATGAGCTTGAGGATCGCCCATTATAGCCAACCTTCAGCTGAGATTAGACAAACCTTTAGATCAATCTTTTGCCGTTTAGCTTCTGGGCTGGTAGTTCCCGGGGAATCATGTTACTTGGGTTTGTCTGCTTATACGGCGGTATCAATGTTTTTGCAAGTAGCTACAGCGGCCGTGCACACCAGTGGCTTCCCTTCATTGCCGAAGGAGCTCCAGCCTGGGCCCAGAAAAATGCCACCCAAAATCACGAAATTAGCTATTCTGTCGAAGTTAAAGCCTTGGGGGCATCTGTTTAGGGTATTAATACTATTAATTTCCACAATTTCCTACACTAAATCAAAAGATCTTCCATATTCCCGGCCAGATGACCGCTTTGCCACCGAGCACATTCTCCCCTAAGATCGTTACGGCCAACGGCCAGTGGAAATTTATTAGAGCTCTGAGAGTGGAGAAGATCGGCATCTTAGTTCAAAGTGCTAGAGGGCGGGTGTAATAGTGTGTGACGAGCGTGGCTGATTGGTATAACAGTCACATGCCTTATCTAGGCGCAGTACTCGTATGATACAACCAAAAGGCACACCAAATCTTTTCTTATCAGACCCACCTGACTGTTATATCTAACGGCCATGCTCGGAGACCAATGTTATTGTGATGGTTTAGGATGTGGCCGGTTGTGAACTATCGTCCGTAAGCGCCGCGGATTTGACTCGGACATCGATACAGGAGTCACGCTCTTGAGAGAGGAATCGGGAGAGACGAAGGACACAGAGATTCTTCGCTATTCCTTGATTGGTTTGGTTTGACCGGGGGTTGGGCTCCCGAGGGTGTTCGCTGTTGATTGCAATTGAAGTAGTGAAGTCGGAGAAGAAGGAAGGAAAGTAATGATGGAAAAAAATAAATAAGTTTGCGTATGGAGGAGACAAGATGCATTTTTTCGTAAATACCATTTGGGTATGATTCCGTGGTGATTGCTTCTGAGGAAGGCTCCGCTTTCCTTTGTTTGGCAGGGTGAGGAGGTCGGGTGTCTAGAGAGCTCCTTTTTTGGAGAGGGGCTAGGTTCTCCCCACATCCGGGGGAGAGATGGGAAAGATGGAACGGCGATCATTTCCAGTGTAACACATGAAATATTGCAGTTCAGTGCAGGAAATTCTGGAATTAATAGTATTCGTACCCTAAAAAGACTCCTCCAAGCCTTTGATATCAACAGAATAGCTAATTTGTGTTGTTTTAGGTGGCATTTTTTTCAGTCGCAAGGTAGAACTCTTTGGCCAATGAAGGGATAACACCGCCATTCACAACCACCAACAGTGTTCCGAACCGTCCGGTCCGTCCGCCCCGGAGGTAGGACCGGAAGGACCGCCGGTGGTAGTCCGTCTTTTTCGGGTCTATGGGCGGACTGGGGGAGATGGATGCAGGGCCCTATGGTGTTTTTCTGTTACATCTCTTTGGCTGGTATGCTCAGGAATTTCAAGCTCACGATTTAATCCCGCTCATAGTTTATGGATAGGCAAATCATGTGCTATATGCGTAAACTAATAAGCATGAAAGAATACATCTTTAAGAAATAAAAAAGCTAAAAGTGTTTTCCAAATTATAACACAAAAACCACCGGCATGAATCTACAACGCAGCAAGCATATCCCCGCCGCAGAGGGCACTAGTGCTATCGCCATAGGAAAGTTCTGATATTAGTTGCGGATATCCGGATCCCAGAGGATCGATTGAGTTTCTCAGTAACTCTTCTGGAAAATCTCCGGCACTGTGTTGCGAGCCAACTGCGGCTGCATCAATGCTTTGACTTTTTTGCAGCATCACCACCGTGACTATAGTTAAAGCAACAAGACTTATGGAAATATTTAAAGGTGACAATAAGGCTCGTAGCAGATGATTGGCTCAGTCTTATCTTAGGACTGTGGGGCATGGAAAGTGGTTTTATCAGATAGCACTTTTCTTGATAGCTAGTTCTTTCATGAAGTACGTAGATAGGTAGTTAGCGTAGGAGACCGATTTGGCTAGCTTAGATTACGTATTTCGAGGGCCTTAAGCGGTTTAGAAGTCACTGTAGGTAGAGCGAAAAAACAACACACGAACAACCTCAGCGTGAGGACGATTTCTTAACACTTCTGTGATTTTCTTTTTCTTTTATCATCGGATCATCGATGATCATCTAGGGATTTCAGTTACTTCGGGTTGTGAGAGCGGTGATTGCCCCTCCCGGAAGTATCATCGGTCATTTGGTTCTTTCTTTCGTGTTTGTTCAGTCACTTCCGTTCCCGGAGTTGATTTTACTACTATCTGCTCTTAGCGTCAGCAGGACCCGAAATCCTCCTCTCAGGACTTGGAGTACTTGACGATCTATTTAACCTTCTTCTCTTTCTTGTAGGCATATCGTTTATTGTGTCAGTTACAAACCATCACCATATATCACCCATAGTTTGTCTGCAACCCCGGGCGGTCCTCAGCCATCCCTGGCCGTCCCCCACGTTTTTTTTTCCACATCTGCCCGGCCGCCATTCCGCCGCCTGCGGGCCCTCCCCGCAGTCCTTACTTGCACCCTACAGGCTTCTGGTACTGTGGGGTTGAAACTGGGCCTGCTTATTTCTTTCTAAATTGTTTCCTGTACTTTGATTTTTTCCTATAGCGGGCAGCTTAGATAGCTAGTTAGTTCGGCCGGTGGAGTGGGCAAGTGATTACTAAGGAGGGGCAAGGATCGTGGGTTCAAAAGGAAGAGGAGAGGCAACGCAGACAAGACACAGAACACACGACACGCGCGAGAGGCAACCACATGTTCATAGACGACTCCGATCTTGTGTTTGATCGATAGTTTTACTTCTTTCTTTACGGGTTCTTTTATCATCGTCATTGTTTTCTTTAACTCTACCCACTGTGCGAGCGGCGATTGCCCACATCGGTACTGTTTCGTTTCCTGATAGTGATATCATTTCTCCGTTCAATTCCTTTCGTTCTTTTTCTTTGCTTTAGGGTTAGTATTGCTCACCGGAGAATACTATCTGCCTGGACCAAAGTCATCGTTTCAGTACCCCCCATAGTCCCGCACTCAACCCCGGCAGTATGCAATCCCCGCCCAAGCAACCGCTTTCCTGTTTGCCTCACTATACTAATAAAGGCCTAGCGTGTAGGTCCTGGCGGCCCCAGCTAGCCCGGCAGTCCCCCGGGTAATTTGCCCCACACAGGACCATGGCTATAATAGGGGTCACGCCTCGTCCCGTCTTCTTGGAATTTTCCCCGCCGTCCCCGTGGGGTCTCCGGGCAGTTCGGAGCACTGGCCGCCAACGTGCTGGAGGGAGATTTTGGTTTTAAGGCCATGCTGAACGGGGGGCGAGTTAGTTGGCGCAAGTAACCTGTGTCTGCCGGGAGGAGGGGTTGTGTGCCTTAATTTCCGCGAGTTTGGTGGCTGCCCTAACTTAAGACAAAAAAAGAAAAAAGGTACCAGACCCTACCAGAAAAGTGAACCCCAGTGCCCTAGCGCCGGGTTCCGCCATCCGTGCCCCAACAGAGCGGAACCAAGCGCACAAGGCGAGCAGGGAAATTTTTAACACGGAGGCGCCAGCTGAATAAATTTACAGTATTGTCTTTGCCGCGCTCTCTTTTTTTCTCTCCTCCCTGCACCTCCACCACCCCCCGCCCTTTGGAACCTGCGGCACTTTGCTTATTGCGGACCAACCACAGCGAATTTTACCTGGAAATCCTGCCCCGAGTTATTACCAATTTCAGAAAGGTCGCCAGTTTGTGAGTTCCCCGAATTCTAAACCATCTCCTCTCTCGATCCTACTAAAGGGCCTCGTATTGGCTTTCTAGCTGGGAGAGGTAAGGTTCACAACTAAAAGTAGGAAAGCGAGTTGTGTTTAGATGTGGGAAAATTTCTTTGAGAAATTACAGCACTGACAACCCTTTCGGGATTGGTAATATATAGGAGGTACCAGCGGTTTGCCTTCCCACGGCCAGCTACCAGTAAGTCTCATTAGCATGCTTCAATGATTGCTGCAACTGCGGAAGAGCATTTAACTAACAAAAGAGAAGCACCTCTCATCCGGGATCCACACGTTCCAAGGAAAAGCACTACGGTATGCCGAGGAACCGCAAGCGTAAAGATGGTATGCATTAACTCTTGTTTTTGCCTCCCCCGTTACCACCCAAAGTGAAACCAATTAATATGAACGGCTGAACCCGAACACCCAGCCCGCCTATCGTGGGATCTTGATTGGGCGGGCTGCAGTACCTTAAAGGGCCAGTATTTGCACCCCCTGTATGGCTACCCGGGGCGGAGCGGTGGTGACTCCGGGTACAATCTAGGACTTACCGGTCTGCGGAGGATTGCAGGGACCTGCCGCCACCCTCTTAGACAGCAGACTTTCCCAAAGGACGGACGCTCTCAGTGTTCCCAACGGGCCAGGCCGTAGGCCGGGCCAAGGCAGGCCGCTCCGGGAGATAGCCTAGGCCGATCTAGGCCGAATTCGAGCGGCCTGCGAAAGCCTACCAGGCCTGGTAGGCGCCTATAGGCCCGGTGATTAACGTTGGGAAGAGATCGCTTTAAGGATATCATGATTCCCCCACCTCTTTCAACTTCTGGGTCCTCGATTTTTTCTACAATTAATTTAATTAATTAACCAATTTTCCAAAGACAGGGACTCATATATTAAAGATAGCTGGTCAAGAAAGGGAAAGAAAACAATATATGCCTAGGATAAACAACGCCAAAAGGAAATACAAAAGAAACTGTTGTCCGCATGAAGATGCTCGGTTTGCTGGTTCCACTGGCGGAGGCTTTGGTGCTTGTGCCGCTGCCCTTGCCATGGGAGGTTGTTACCGGCGCTGGATCCCAATTTGAGGCAGGTGGCCGGGTTGAAATGAAGCCTAGCCTGCCGTGCGGTGGTAACATCTCACTCCCATCACAAGGCAGGCTGCTATGGGCCGTCGCCTGGTCCAGTCGTCTCGTGGCCCCCCCATGTGTTGTGTTGGAAGCGTTTGGATAGGGCGATTCTTTCTTCGCAGGAATATTCAATATATAATTTATAAGCGTCAGATTTCCACCGGCCCAGGGTTTGGATCTCAGTGTCCGACATGCCGGCCTCGGCAGCCCACGTTGCAGCCCCTCTGCGAAAGGAGTGGCCATTCCATGTTCCTTGGCCAAGGCCGGCAATAGAGGCTAGCTGTTGAAGTTGTGCTACTACATATTCCCTTATTAAGGGATGTTGATCATATTTGCCGACACAGAACAGTGGGGCTGGGTTGGGTCGGTGGGAGTCTATTCTCTGAAGGTGTTTCATGGCTTCGATGGGGCATCCTTCGTCTCCAGTTGCTGCGATTGTAAGCCTGATTCCTTTGCGAAAGGGGTCGGTTTTGGATCCCGGTAGGGTCAGTTCCATATACGAGCTGTCGTCTGCTATATTGATGCTGTTTTTCGTTATAAACCATTTAGGAAACAAACTGCCCAGTTGCCTATCTGCTTCTCAGTATGTAAACTCCCCAACTCGGAGGAACCCGGCAAAGGCTAAGGTGAACGCAGCCCGAAGAGTAATGCTCTCATAATCAGCTGAGCTAAGGTGGCGAAGAAGACAAAGAAGGTGGGGTCGCGTGAGAGGGCTTCGTATGCGGCGTGCCGGTTCGTTGTGGTCCCGCTTGATCCCCTGAATCGTTCTCTCTAGTCGGGCATCTGAAAACGCAGTGCAGTCAATCCCGAGGTCAAGTTGGTATGATTTTATACCTGTAAGATATAGCTTTAAAGTTTTAACTTTAACCGTTCCCGCTAGGGAGCAAAGCCATTCTATTAACCAAGTGACCTGGGCTGGGAAACATCTGCCGTGGAAGTGGCGGTAGTTTGAAAGGGAACAAAACAGGGAGAAGCGGGATCGCGGTATGTCGTAGTTGCGTCGGGTGGTTGGGGCAAGTCAGCGCCAAAGGTAGTATGCTGCTGCTGCTGATAGCCCTGATTGCTGTATATTGGTAACCCATGATTCAGGAGGTTGCATGCTGGGTATGACAACTGTGGTGCTAGGTCAGCGACTCTGTTATGGTCAAAGCGCGAGAGGGCGTCAGCAAGGGCATTGTCTTTCGTGGAGATCCATTGTGACTCAAGGTCTAAGTCGTAATCTGCTGCAAGCAGCAAGCATCTCCGTAGTACTTTCATTGAAGCTCCCCGTATCGTCCTGTTTGCTAACCCATAGGAGACTGCCCTGTTGTCGGTATGCATAACTACCGTTTTACCTTTCCATTCGCTTCCCCAGTAGAGTAGGACTTGCTCAACAGCTCGCATTTCCTGTGTGTTGATATGTTCCTTTCTGCCGGCAACTGAACTCGGTAGGGCTATGGAGAGTATCGAGGTCGGTTGTGGGTAGGGTTGGGATTGGGAGGTATAGTAACCACCAAGGCCTCGTGTACTGGCCGCATCAGACCAAGTTGAAATTCTTTCTCGGGTTTGTGAGGTGATTGACCTTTCCGGGGCATTTGAGAGCACCTCAGCCCACCAGGCAAGGTCTTTCTTAGCCTCGCTAGAGATACGCCGCCTGTAGTTTCGACTCCCAAGGGGAAAGTGTAGCTGCATGTTATAAAGTCGTCAGATAAATGTCCGCCCAAGAGGAACCACAGTGGAAACAAAATTGAGGTATCCGGTAATCCTTTGGAGTTCAAGCAGCGAGACAGAGGTCCTTTCCGTTGTACACTGTATAATAGACCGTGCTTTGAGCAGCTTCTTTGTTGGAAGTCGGATAACCATCCGTCTGGTGTCTAATTCTATACCGGCAAAGCTTACGACAGTCCCTTCTTCATTTTTTGACTCTTTAATGCTAAGGCCGACCTCATAGCAAAGTCTGGTAAATATCGTGGTATACCTCTCGAGTTGGGAATTGGGGGGTAGGATCATGAGAAAGTCGTCAAGGTAGTGTATGATACTTGCCCGAAGGCCTTGTAGCTTAAACTCTTCCTCCAAGATCCAATGGAAGACTTCGGCGAACAGGTTGAACAAGAATGGCGCAGTCCGCAGTCCGAAGGGTAGGAAGCACTCTGCGTAGTACCTGCTTTGCCACTGGAATCCAAGGAGAGGCGAATCCAATGGTGAGACCGGTATGTGGCGGAACACAGACTCGAAGTCTCGCTTTACCAGTAAGCAGCCTCTGCCCATATTCTGAATGGCCAGGATAGCGTCTTCTATGCCGCTATAAGTAATAGTGCCATTGTATTCTGGGATACCGCCGTTTATTGAACTGGTGCCCGGTGCAGGGTATGAAAGGTGGTGAATCCTCCTCTTGCTCCCGTCTGCTTTATCGGTTAAGCCTAGCGGGGATGCGGTATAGTATTTGGGTAAGTCCTCCTTATTCAGGTATACTGAGAGACGGTTCCTGCTGAGCTCGGTTGCAATATCCGCAGTTACTATAGCAGTATCCGCATGGGCAGTGGATAGGTTGGGGGGGATAGTCGGCGACTCCTTAACCCCTTCGTACCCAATTCGGACTCCAAATTTGCATATTCCGATAATCGCAGCTATTACTGCCTTGTCTGGAAATTGCACTCCAAGCCTCTCCCACCCTTCTAGTTTTAGCTGCCCTGTTGGCATCGGAAAGTGGTGGGGGGTGAATAATGGGTAATGGATGCTTGTGTTTGGGCGAGCTGGGCATGGATTGGTTGATGAGAGGTGGGGACTCTGTTGGGTGCTACGGGGAGGATGGGATATGTGAGGGGGTGGGAAGTGGGGGGCTGCTAGAAGGGGCGTGAGCTTAGCGATTAGGTTGCAAATGTTGTGATATAAGGGAGATTTGTGGGAGGCATAGTGGGGGAGGGGCTAGCAGAGGTAGTAGGGATGGGAAGGACTAACGTCCTGGCTGGCTGATGCGCGGTGTGTAGGAAGAGTTATTGGTTCCTAGTGGGCATTGGGATGCACGGTGGCTGCTGCCACACGTAATGCAACAGTGTTGGTACCGGCATGGTGCCAACTCGTATTCCCGGTAATTCCAGTTACGGCAGGGCTAGGGTGCAGGGGCTTGTGGCAGTTGACTGGGTGTTATTGTATTGGTAGATATGGGGGTGGGGTAGCTGTAATTGTTCTGGCGATCGGCTTGGGAGTAGGACAGCGTTGTGGTAGGGCGTGTTTGACCCTGTGGTAGCTTTTGTGTTTGGGGCCCGGAGGGTCGTAACACTGCGTGTGCGAAGCATTTTGAGGCTATCAATTGACTGTCTAGCTGGCGCTACTCGGTTGGGTGGTATATGTGCTTCGCGCTGGCGACCTGCTTCCGGTGGAATTGAAAATGGTAAGACTTGACACCCTCCCAAGTGTACTTCTCTAATAAGTCGTAGAGATTCATTGTATAGACACATAGAGCGGTGGCGAGTTCCCCTTGGAGTGCTTGAGGTGCAAGCTTGATGAGAATTCCACAATATGCTGCCCAGGCCTTGAAGAAGGCGCTCACTGGCATGCGGTCTTCACTCTCCTTTCCGTCTCGCTCCGGCTGTGGAAACTCCACCCCGCCGATATTCATGGTTCAGTGTGTTTCTGCACGGTCTTTCTCGCTAGCCAGTAGGCGATAGATATTTCTGGGCTTAAATCGGTTCTCGATAATCTGTACCAGTGTGGTGCGTTCCACACCTGGGAAGATGGTTTCCACGGAGTCGACAATGCCACATGCGTTCCCACCTGCCAGTGCAATGGGAGTTTGGATGGGATGGAACATACCTGGGGCTCTTGACTCCATTATGGGCTGGCAGGGTAGGGCTGCTGCTCGCAACTCGGCCAGCTGGGTTTCCAATTCCGCTATTGGCACCAGTGTGGGATTTGCTGGACCTGGCTGGGTCCCTGGGGCGGGATACTGTAAGGTTGGATGTGGTGAAGTAGGAGCGGGTTGGGGGTTCGGAAGAGTTCGCAGATGAAGAACGACGTGGTCGATAATATCCTGCTTGTGAGAGCGGAGAAGTTCCCTCATGGTGGACAGGTTGATGGATGCCTCAGAGGGGTGTATGGATGAGGGTTGTGTCCCTAGTTCACTCGGTGATCTCTGGGATGCCGCTTGCGATCCTGCCATGTTCCGAGTTGAAGGACTTCTGCTCAATGTTCTGGTATTGCTTGGTGGGGAGTGGCTATATTCCGGGATGCTTGGTTCGGCTTCATCACTATCACTTGCCGTATAGTTGGTCCTCCCACCTCCTACGTCTGTGGAGGCTGTGTCCTCCGGTTGGCCATACCGGGTGGGTGGGTGACGGCTACGTGTGTTTTTCCGTATTCCCCCCGTGGAGCTTCGCGTCTGGCTTCTCCTAGTGCTACCTCCATGTGCTGATAATCTTTTAGGGGGCATGCTATTTATGGTTGAGGTTGGTGGTAGCGAGCAGGTAATATTAGATTGACTATAGGGTGTGTTTTGGTAACAATAGAGGGAAGAGTAACGAAGAACTCGAGATGTGGAAAGCAAGGAAGCATGGTAAGCTCGTGTTCGTAGGAGGTGGGGGAGGTATATGTATAGGGGGGTTCACGGACCCCGCATCGTAAGCTAGGGCCCCGCGCTGGCCGAGTAACCGGCTAAACCTTTTTCCGCCATCCTCCGTGGTTCATCTGCCCTCCCCTGAGCGATGATCCGGATCCTTTGCCCCATTGGCATTGCTTCAACCCACCATCAATTCCTATCCTGAGTACCGTTTGGATTAAGAAAATACTTATGCAATTACAAGTTACATTTAGGTACAAAGTGAATCAGTCTCACAGAGTAAGTTTGATTTTTTCGCATCTCATTTGTACTGTTATTAAACTAATTCAATTCGTGATAGAATGGCATAAGGATCTCGATTTCCATCCTGCAGAAGAATATACAATTCAAGTACATGGTACAGGAATCATATAGAAACTAAGTATTCCGGCTTTGTCCAGGGTCGGACTACATTCAAACAGTCTATTGGCAATGAAGAACTTTCTGAACAAATACCCGGCTAGCAGCTGACAGTGAACTTGCCTCGAATTTACAAGAATAAGAATTCAGTACAATTTCACCGTATACCGGTGAAAATAGGCTCAATCTTGACGAAAACACAGTCGATTCAGACATGTAAATTCTGAATCTTTCGCATAGCAGGGAAGCAAATACAACGTCGGACTACAGTTACCAACTGGATATCCGACTACAGGGTGGTTGATAAGAGATGTTGTACAGCACGACCCGTCTGAAGATGAGAGGTTGTTACCATTGAAAAACAAGATAGACTATGAGCAGGCCCTATGGTTTATTGAGGTGAAGGTACTAAAGGTCCATATCGATAAATATTCCAAGCAGTAGTTGGGGCGAGAGGATCGTACTCTCAAATCTGAGTATTGCATCTTTGATACTAGTGATCAGTTGCAATCAGGTATGGGGATGCAGAGCAGGAAAGAGGGTTTGTATCATTCAGCACAGTGGTAAGTGAATGTATGCGTAGAACGTGTCATTCTAACCGACAAAAGTAACCTCTGGATTTTGAGAAGAGAGACAAATCTTCTTAGAGACAGGGATTCTTTTTCCACAATCTTATTGTATGAACAAGATATCAACTGGGTCAAAAGTGTTTGGTGAAGATATGGTTTACGCTTGTGTCAAAGAATGGAATGGTGAAGAACTAATACAGCAAGTTTATTCGGAGATGCACGCGGCACATTGGTGGTGGGAAACACAGGTTGGTTACGATGCGACATTCCGCCATACTTCTGCAAGTTTACCTCATATTAGGATACATAATTGATAGCCAATAAAGGATAGATTGCCGGATGGAGCAACACTTGTACACATTATATAGGCCTCAGAGGTCACCTTTCTGATAAATTTGAATGGTAATAAGAAAGCCTGGCCAATCTAAATGACCATTGGTAACATCCTGTCAAGAATGAGGAATAAGCCTGCAAAACACACAATAGGCCTTTTGGTGGTTTTGCCCGTCTCCGCGCAGATTCTTGGTGTAGCAGGAAGAGATGCACACTAAAGGCAAGTCAACAATCAGATTGGTCATGATTTCATGGGAACCATCTTGGCGCCAATAGCGGCACGGGGGGACTCTGCACTTGAGAGGGATTGCGGCGATAGAAAGGTCTGATTATGTTTTCTACCTCTCTGCGCTTGCATTGCAGATTACTGGAAAAACGTCGCCATACATGGCATTTCACAAAATCAGTGCGCTGTGTGTGAGATTTGACGGTAACAGTTAGGATCCCATTTGAGATCTTCTACGGCCAAGTGACATTACAGACAATACAAATAACTTTTCAACAGATACGCGGATGGCGACCAGGAAGCTGCAAGAGCATTAACCTATCGTGGCTGGAAATTCGTTCCAAGCATCTTTGGAGGACTTCTCAATGTTCAACAATCCGACTTGCCTAAACCAGATATTCTCCAAGTTCTGTATGTTGGAATATTTGAAACACACCTTATTAAATGGTTAATCGGGTTTGCAAAGAAGTAGAAGGGGTTGCAAAGATTCGAGGCTATCCGACATGGTTTAGCCATTTATCCCGACTATTCAGCACCGAACAAAGAGCACTGTCGCATTTCTATCCTGACTGAAAAACAGATGACAAATCTAGTTAAAGTTATAACATACTACTGTGTTTTGCAGCCTTACTACATTGTCCTAATGCCGTGGAACATCCCATATTCACTCAAGCTCGGACTTATGTCCGGTCGATTCTTGACTTCACTCCCATGCCCTAATACAACAGCCATACCAACAAGATGATTCAATACCTCGCACATTACCTAAAGGACTTTCATGATCACAAAGACCTTTTTAAGGAGTACTGAAAAGATAAGTCCACTACGAGGAAAGTGAGAGAAGTTACGACCAGCATTCGGTGTGAATATAGTTAAGTACTGAATCAACACCGCCTTTCATGTGCTACTGTAGCCAAAAGACGTGGCATTCCAGATGAACAACTTCACGATTTAGATGGCATTGTGGCAGATATATATAAGGAGAGAGTGGACTGTAACTTTGATAAAATATATCTGTTGAGTCACTTCGGAGACCATGTAAAACGCTTTGGGAACATTCAAATGTATTCTACTGAATCCGGAGTGACAGGTTACAAAAGGACGATCAAGGAAGGGTATTGTGGGTCAAACAGGAATGATGCGAGTCATCAAATACTGCCAACCTCTGCTAGACTTGACAGCTTGAAAATTCAGGAAATGACTGTCAAGGTTAGAATCCCACATCCCATTTAGTGAACTACATGAAAAACAACAACACAAACACCAGGTCGGATCGGTAACAAAGCAACTAAGCAGGTTGGTGCCAAACGTCGAAAGCATTTCACAATCGAAAACCATGTTGCGAAACTTGCCATACCTTTTACTCGATTATTATCGCCGGAAAGGGTCTATGCGCCTTGAGGTTCTGATAGGCGTAGGTGAACAGTTCCCAGTCGAGAATTGACAGCTTTTACCTTTCAGGTCAATACCATTCAGGACACGGAAGGGGTGAGTTGGCACCTTCTCCCGTGTACCAGAACTCAGCTTTGGAGGTCGACTGGGCACAGTAGAAACGATTGGATAGGGGTGGATTTGGGCAATAGAATTATTTACAGAGCATTAAAAGGCGTTTATGCAGCTTGTTTGTTATTGATAATGAAACTTCATGAGTTAACAACTGGTTTAGTGGATAGACTTGGATTAGTAAATAGAATCTGTGTTGAGAATTCGGGGAAGCTCAGTGATATTACAGGACTAGTTACCTTGACATTTGGGATGGCTAGAGGCCCAAATTGAACAACCGCGATAGTGGTTTGCATCAAACGAATTATGGCAATGGTACACATAGTACCAGAGGCAGCTGAAATAGATAACCAACCGTGGTATGTAAATAGTCGGATTGATTGCCCAAAGTTTAATAGAATAAATTGAACACTTTTGGTTCAAAGGCAAATTCTGATATTTGAGATTAGGGAGACAAACGGCAGGGCAACAGAGACCTGAAATAGTACATATAGTAACCAAGAACAAACCAAAGATGATACAAGAAAGAGAGAAACATTAAGTGAATCATGAGAGGTCGAGAAAATGACCATAGAAAGGCAAAAATCATCAGTGGCGAGTGGAACAAGTGATGGGAAGAAAGCAATGTGGGTACGTGTAGACGGAAACCAATGGCCTGAACAACAGCTAAAGAGGGACTCCAGTCGACACCAGTGTAACAGACTCTATAATGGTGAAATCAAGGGGGATGGAACATGCCAAATGTGACAAGCGTACAAGACAGGGGTAGGGTTTTCTAGACGTACACAACAACAGAGGAGCCACACAACGGCCAACATGGCTGATGGGAAGAACCAAAAAAAGACAAAGGGTCGGTGTTGGAACACACCTTCCCGGATGTAGCAAGCCAGGGGACTCGGAGAAATCAGAGAAAAGCCAGAGATTGATGACACTGGGAGTATTTTTTGTGTCTGCTGAAGACCTCGTAGGCTCTGAGAAAATGAAGTAAGCGGCAAAGGGGGGGTAGGGAGAGATAGTATTATCAGAGGATACAGGAGGATATGTAAGTAATACATGAGGTAGAATATCTTTTGCTGATGTCCCTCACAGGGCTCAAACTACTTCAATTGTATAAGGAAGACATTTACATTCAGTGCGTGTTATCAATTAATTAACAAGATTTCTGCGCGCTGTACCCCAATCTTAATACTAGGAATAGGCACAGTGTGTGCAATAGGTGCTGCATAATCATATTCGGGATAATTTCGAAACAGATTTTCTCAATAAGCATGATGATATGTAAACCTTGAAATTGGTACTACCGTAATCGAGTAACATTCATATCTCTTTATCCAGAAAGCTTGACCTTATATAATTAAACCTAATATCTCCTACAAATACTGGCATTATATTAGTAATAAATTTTAATCATACTTCATACAATAATTAGCCAAAGGTTCTTGAACCATATGCTCCTACTTCCTAAGAGAAATAAATATCCACCACCTCTGATTTTACAAAATGTTCCATAAGGTGGTCAATCATGCTGTCGCTTGGATATATGACCAGACTAGGCATCCACAGCTTTCCTCAACCCTTTTGAAACACCCTGGATACAATACTTTTAGGCATGTTTTGCAGAGAGGATTCACATGCCAAGACATGTATTTTCTGTTCTCACTAATAGCCAGTTACCCTGCTATTTGCTTGGCTCATAGTTGGGAAAACCAAGCGTTAGGCAAAAGCAAGGGTTACACACCTGTTTTTTTTTACCACCGGATCTTCCACATCAACCAAGGCAAATCTACCGAAACTCGAGTTCCTACAGATCATTTCTCATCCACCCCACCAATCATCCCTCCTCCCACAGGCAATTATTCACCATGTTTCAGTCAAACCAACGCTCTTCTGGCCCAAGCACTCCAAGTGTCCTGTCCAGCCCTGACAGCCTTCAGCTCTCTTTCAGCCAATCCCCTACCCAAGCCCAACTATACCTTGGCCAGTCCTCTCCCATGGCAAATCCTACTTCTCGGCCAAGTCAATCTGGCACTGAGGCATGCCAGATACGAATAGGTGAGCCTCTTACGCCATCAGATAAGCTCCGTCAAATCACGGTTTCGGATTCTATTGACAAGCTTGAGATGAAGGAGCGATTAGGTCGAGCTATGGAGTGGCTAGAGAATGAACCAGGTGCAAAGGCAAGCAATGCAGCAATTATCTTCCAAGTCAACCCTGAATCGATCCGAATGCGCCAATAACCCAAACGCTATCAAGAGAGAAACTCCTGTGGAACTCATAATCGCCATGGGGGAAATAACCTTATCTTAACTGAAGCCCAAGAGGTGGGTGTTTTTCGATTCTGCCTTCAGCAGTTAGGGGCTGGGTTAGGAGGAACACCTTCTATTATCTATGCAGCAATCTGCCACCTACTGTCTCGGTCCCCTGATAAGATAGGTGTTGGGATAACTTTGGTGTTCTTTCTTTTGTTACACAGTTGCTATGAGGGATTTCCTTTGTAAGGTTTACAACAAATTGTATGGTTTGCTTGGTTACGCGGATATGCGACTCATACTGGGGTATGAGTCGGGCGGCAAAGGCTGTGCTAGCATTTCCTTCAATATAAAGGGGGGGCTCCGCCCCCGATTTGCTTGCTTCTTTACGCTACCTGGTATTTCTTTCACAACCCTTGTACTTCAGAAAATAACATCCTCTAGTCTGATATCCAAGTTCCACGCCAAGAACCCACTAACCCTGACCCTGATCTATCGTTACACGATCAGCCTTGATCTGAGATTGTCATCTCCGAACCCTCACGCTAAACGAGTGTTATCTTTTAGGACCTTCCTGTCATTGTGTGCCTTGGACTCATGTCCAGTGCCAAGACCCCGTTACATAAGGTAGCGTCTAACAAGGATCCAACCCACACAACACCATGTCTCGACGTGTCGAACTTCCGACCGCTCCGTTGACTGCCTTGACCGAATTGTCCGCGGTTACGAACGATGAGTTTGATCAACGGCCCGAAGATCCAATTAGACAACAGCTCCGCACTGCGCGCGATCTTGCCACTTCGCTCAATTGGCTCCCGGCACTCCCTTCCATTTCTCGACAAGGCACCCCTGCACCCCTCGAACAAAACACTCGTTTCCAACAGCTCCAACAACGCGTTCAAAACCTAACCAACGAAACGGAAGGGCTTGCTGAGGTACGAGATGGACTTACCGAAGAACGAGATGCGTTACTTACCAAGGGACAAGGACTGGAGGCAAGGTACAGAGCCATCGAGACTGTCCTAGAGCACGTCAGAGCCACCATAGTTACCCTTAACACCGCGTTGACCAACACAAACACTGCCCTGGCAACTGCAACTGCTGCACTTGCAAACGCAGGGGGAGCTGCTCCACCAGCAGGCGAACGACCCCCTCAGCGAGAATCAATCCCCAAGCCACAAGAATTGGACGGATCCCAAGACCAACTTCGCCCGTTAATTGCACAATTACGTACCACGTTCCTCAGAGATGCCCACAAATGTGTAGATGTCCAACATCGGTTGGCATATGCGGTTGGGTTTCTGAAAGGGAAAGCTTACGAACAAATCCTTCCACTTATTGATGAAGGAAACATTAATATAGCTAGTGTGGAAGCCCTGATCACCCTCTTCGAGAATGCCTTCGGTGATCCTGATAGAGTCAGTACAGCCGAAAGGAATCTACAAAGCCTACGTCAAAAGAACGGTGACTTCTCTGACTACTTAGCGGATTTCCAACGATATGCTGCCGAGGTATCTTGGAACGATGCTGCTAAGCGAACTTCATTGTACGAAGGATTAAGTGCCGAACTCAAGGACTCTCTGGTGACCCTGGACACCCCCGACGAACTTGAACAATATATCATATTGCTCAATCGTGTGCATAACAAGATCTGTGCTCGCGCAGTGGAATGAAAGGGGTCATCTTCTACATCGAGATCACCTACCACGACCACGACCATGCCACCAAAACCGGCAGCCCATCCTACGACGAGCACCACCGCTACAGGTACTCAAGCAGGCCCCATGGACCTTTCGGCTGGACGACGCCACCTGTCACAAGCGGAACGTGAAGATCGCATGCGACGTGGCCAATGCTTCTACTGCGCGGGAGCAAATCATATGGCTCGACAATGTCTGAACAGACAAAGTCACCTCAGAGCCAATGCTGATGCCATTCGTGCACCTGCGCCAGTAGTTCCTGACGACTCCCGTCCCGAGTCCGAACACTCGGAAAACTAACTGTCCTATGTACAGTCCAAGGCACTGAAATGGGACAAGAATTGCCTTCTTCGTTACTTTCTTTATCTGGTTTATCTCTTGACGACATGGAGAATGGGGTTGAAGCTAATCATCTGGTAATGGAATGTACGATTGTTGACAAGAATAACGAGATTAGATCCCATGCTCTAATAGACTCGGGACCAACTGGATACGCATTCATCGACAAGGCTTTTGCCCAGCGGCATAACTTTCCTTTATTTGAACTTAAAGAACCATGACCTTTAACGGTCATCGACGGACGGCCTGTGAGTTCAGGAGCAATTACTCACATTACCAAGTTCGGGTTGTCGATTAACAACCACCATGAAATGATTCCTGCTTTTGTTACCACGCTTGGGGGATACCATCTAACACTCGGTATACCCTAGTTAAAACACCACGATGTCAAGATTGACTTCGCTTCCAACTCCCTGACTTTTGAATCCAAATATTGGTTGAAGAACTGCGTTAACGACGTTACAATGGCCTACGGGATTGAGGAAAAGTTGCCACATTTCCTACAGGCTTATGCCGCACAATGTGCTCTCGGATATAAGGTGCTCGACAAGGACCAGGTCCTTCACCTACTTCCCAAACAATACCACGAATTCCTTCCATTATTCCTCGACAAAACCCAAGATCAACTACCGCCTCACGGAAGGTTTGATCACGAGATACCACTGCGCCCGGGATTTGTCCCGCCCTTTGGACCAATATACGGTCTTAGCCTCCCTGAGTTATCAGCCTTATACGAATGGCTAGACGAAAATTAGGATAAGAAATTTATCCACTAATCATCCTCACCTGCTGCTTCTCCGATTTTGTTTGTTAAGAAAAAGGAAGGTTCTCTACGCTTATGTGTTGACTATAGAGGACTTAACGAGGGAACGATCAAAAACCGTTACCCTTTGCCTTTGGTCAAAGAAACCTTGATGCAACTTTAACGAGCAAAGATATTCACTAAACTGGATATTCGCGGAGCCTACAACTTAATCCGCATGACAGCAGGTGAAGAGTGGAAACCAGCTTTTTGTTCAGGATACAGGCTTTTTGAATCCCTCGTCATGCCCTTTGGGCTTACCAATGCCCCCACTACCTTTCAAGCATACATTAATAACGCGCTACTCCCATTTCGGGATAGGTTTTGTACAGCATACCTTCACGATATCTTGATATACTCTGAGAACGAGGAACAACATATCGAACACGTCAACCAAATCCTGGAAGCTTTAATGAAAGCTTGACTACAGGTAAAACCTCAGAAATGCGAATTCCACACCAATAATGTCAAGTATCTTGGTTTCATTATCACAACGGGAGGCCTACGAATTGATCCCGCAAAGATCACCATGATCATTGAGTGGCCCATCCCCAAGAAATTACGCGATGTCCGCTCCTTCTTAGGATTTGGAAACTTCTACAGGCGCTTTATCCCAGACTATTCTCATCTGGCCAGGCCACTAACCCATCTAACCAAAAAGGGTACACCATTTTTATGTGTGGATATTTGTCAAGCTGCATTCGAAAGATTGAAGGAAGCCTTTACAACAGCCCCCATCCTAATCTACTTTGATTTTGATAAGGAGATAGTTGTAGAAACCGATGCTTCCGACACCGCCTCTGCCGGTATACTATCCCAACCTGGATCTGATGGGCTTTTGCACCCCATCGCCTTCTTCTCAAAGAAACACACACCAGCCGAATGCTACTACGACATTTATGACAACGAGTTGATGGCTGTAGTACGGGCCTTTGAAGAATGCAGAGCTTATCAAGTTGGACGACCTGTTACCGTACGGTCGGATCATCAGAATCTGCGATACTTTACCAGGAAAAGGTTACTCAATCAACGACAAGCCCAATGGTCAGAATTCCTGTCACAATTCAACTATACGATTGAATTTGTTCCTGGTAAAGCACATGGGAAGGCAGATGTATTGACAAGGATGGCGGGACAAACAGAGGAAGAGGTATTGGTGGACGAAACGCATAGGACACAAGTGGTTCTCAAGTCCCAGGCTCTGGGTTTGTTGGCGGATATCCCGCTTCACTTTGAAGTGTCCCCTTTAAATGAACTATGTACGGAAGCCTAGCAAGCTGACCCCCTCACAAACCAGATACTCACGATGCTGGAACAAGGGGTACCACATAGCCCCTGATATCCCTAGCCGAATGTACGAATGATGGTAATCGACTGCGGTATCGAGACTGTCTTTATGATCCATCTTCCGAATCTTTGAAACTGGCTATCATTCACGAAAATCACGACGTCCCTGCTGCTGGTCACCCCGGAAGATCCAAAACACATGAGCTAATTACGCGACAATACCATTGGCTGAGTATGCGAAAAGAAATCGCACAATACGTGGCCAATTGTCATATCTGTCAACCAAGTCGAACAACTCGTGCCCCTCCGTTTGGTATGCTTCGACCCCTCTGTATTCCATATCGACAATGGCAAGATATATCAATGGACTTTGTAACCGGCCTGCCTTGGAGTAACGGTAATGATGCGATTTGGGTAGTGGTAGACTGGCTAACCAAGATGCGTCATCTTGTCCCTGATTGTACAACTATTGATGCACCATCTCTGGCCAACCTATTCGTGGATAACATCTGGAAACACCATGGGCTACCACTGGCGATTAAATCCGATTGAGGACCTCAGTTTGCTGCTGAGTTCTGGGAAACCGTCTTTCGCAGACTAAAGATTGACAGCCGTCTGTCTACTGCATTCCATCCTGAAACTGAGGGTCAAACAGAACGAATTAACGGTATCATGGAACAGTACCTACGGTAATATGTGAACTACCAACAGGATGACTGGTGTCAATGGTTACCGATGGCGGAGTTTATGGGAAACAATCATGCATCTGAGACTACCGGCACCTCACCTTTCTTTGCCAACTACGGCTATGATCCTCTTATGGACTTTCTCGATGAACAAACCCTCCCGACCAACGACCAAGAAGCACGATCTTTCGCTGTCACTATGACAGAACTTCATGCACATCTTAGAACTGAGATGGGTTATGCTCAAGGAAGACAACCGGAAAACGCTGACCGACACAGAATCCCAACTCCCTCCTTTCAAATCGGTGATAAAGTGTGGCTGAACGCGAAAAATATCAAGACACGACGACCTTCACAGAAGTTGGACAGCAAACGTCATGGGCCCTACGACGTCAAAGCCAGGGTAGGAACACACACTTACCGTCTAGAATTACCAAATACCATGAAGATACATAACGTCTTCCATGTGTCACTGTTGGACCTGGCAGCCAACGATCCACTCGAAGGACAGATAATCCCACCACCTCCACCTGTGGAAGTTGAAGGAGAAGAGCAGTGGCAGGTTCAGGAGGTTTTAGATTCCAAATTCGTGAGGAACCGACTGCCATATCTGGTGAAATGGCAAGGCTATGACGAAGCGACATGGGAGCCAGCTGAATCAATCAACAAACTAAAAACCGTTGACGAGTTCCACGAACGGTACCCACTTAAGCCTGGAGCATTACCGGAGGATCCGGAATAGGCCTCGGGAACTTCGGCCCTGGGGCGGGCCCTGCTCTCACGGTCCCCTGATGAGATACGTGTTGGGCTAACCTTGGTGTTCCATCTTTTGTTACACAGTTGCTATGAGGGATTTCCTTTGTAACGTTTACAACAAATTGTATTGTTTCCTTGGTTACGCGGATATGCGACTCATACTGGGGTATGAGTAGGGCGGCAAAGGCTGTGCTAGGATTTCCTTCTATACAAAGCGGGGGCTCCGCCCCCTATTTCCTTAATTCTTTACACTACCTGGTATTTCTTTCACAACCCTTGTACTTCAGAATATAATGTCTTCTATTCTGATATCCAGGTTCCACGCCAAGAACCCACGAACCCTGACCCTGATATATCGTTACACGATTAGCCTTGATCTGAGATTGTCATCTCTGACCCCTCACGCTAAACGAGTGTTATCGTTTAGGACCTTCCTGTCGTTGTCTGCCTTGGACTCACGTCCAGTGCCAAGACCCTGTTACACCTACGCCAGCAGGACAAACGGAATCCACCCTCTCTTGTCTGGTTCCGACAATGGTTGAAGAAGAATCCCGCTCTTCATACTATCAAAACCAAGCCACTTGCCCATATTCGTCTCACTACCCATAGTGAGGCTGATTTGAAGGCCTTTTTCATTGAGTAATAAAATACTCTTACCAAATATGGTATCCGGTGGGCCAAATATATCTACAACATGGATGAGTATGGAGCAAGAGTTAGCTGCCCCACTGGTGAGACCGTTATTGTCCCAACTGAGATAAAAGTGTTGTATACCGCCAGCCCAGAAAATCGCAAGTCAATCACCATTATCGAAACAATATGTGCCGATGGAAGCCCCCCACTACCACCAGTGGTTATTTGTCCTGGAGAGAACATTATAGAAGATTGGTTTCAGGATAACCTTACTGGTGCGGAGGTAATTGCGGTTTCTCAAACAGGATATACCAATGAGAGCATTGCTGTTTCATCGCTTGATCACTTTATCAAGCATGTTGATGCTGGTCCAGAAGTGCATTTGCGTATTCTTCTCCTTGATAGTCATACCACACACCATAAGGATGACTTTATTCTCAAATGTCATGAGAATCGTATCGTACAGTTTGTTTTCCCCTCTGACCTAACTCAAGTACTTCAACCACTCGATGTTGGGGTCTTTCGCCCTTGGAAACACTATCACAATAAGGCACTTCATAATGCCTTCCACAGTCTCGATATGGAATATACTATATGGTTCTTCTTCCCCGACTTGAGTTCTATACATGAACAGACCTTTCAATCTCATACGATTAAAAATTCCTTTAAAGATGCGGGGATGTTTCCAGTTGCTTACAAAGTTGCCTTGAAGAAGATGTGCTATTATAATGTGCGAAGAGATGTTAAGACAGGAACTCATTTGCCTATATCAGAGAGATCATGCTCCCAAAGCAACGGAAATGCAGAAGCAACCCCAGCCTCTATAGATGAGAGTGAAGAGTTGGAACTTCTTACACTTCCTAGTACCTATTTTGAGTGTCAGAAGGGCATAGGAGAATGGATTGACAAGGCAGAAACCTTTAGTCCAAATTCAAAAGGAAAATTTCAACAAGGGCAAAGGGAACCGAAATCTGCATTGCAGAAGCCCAGCTTCAACAGGACTCCTCTCATTCTGTTCATCCGGGTATTCTTGAAGAGGAAAACCGGTGCAACACTAAATCCCGTCGGGTAATTCAAAAAGGAGGTGTCAGTACCCTTGAGGCAGCACGACTTAGAAAGATCGTAAAGGATCAAAAGCAGAAGTTAACTGCTATAAAGAAGGCCCAAAAAGACATTCAAGTTGCTTTAAACAAGGCCAAAGTAGCCTTGAACCGCCGTGGAATTGATGCTTGAAAGTCTGAAAAGGAAAGGAAGAAATATGTGCAGAATATACGGGCTCAGGGAGGTATTATCCCTTCTGAGATGTTGATTCCAATCCCCGATCCTGAAAGGAATCCCACTCTAGACGACCTTGAAGCACCTCAGGCATCTCCTGATTTATTGCAAGCACTATTAATGCTGGAGCCAGCCCCTCTTGGTGGTGCAACTATAGGACGACAACCACAACGGCAACTTGGGGATGAGGATGAATTGGAAGAATTTGAGATTTGTCTGGGAGAACAAGATAGGAGAGATTTGGGAGTTGATGGTGTGGAGCTGGGTGTTGAATCTGATTCAGATTCTTGATCTATATCCTGTGACTCAATTGCAAGAAATCCTGATTTTATTACTTTCAATTAACACATATAACCTAGACAATAGTAGTACTGATACTATGGAGAATTGATAAGTAAACCTCTGGGTTGATATATTGTATGATGTAAACCTCTTTGCACCACTTGAAAAAAGAAAAAAAGGAGTGTAACGTGATTCCCGGGGATGTGGCTCACGACAGGGATCCGGCTCACCCATAGCAACCATGGGAAAATCTCATTCACATTTAACTATCTCAACAAATAATTGAGAAACTACCTTGCAAATCAACAGACAAGTACTTTGGAATATGGAGAATCGAAAAATCAAGTTTTTATTTTGTAGTCATAAAGTGTTACTCAGATATCGTGATTTTAAGATTGCCCATTTGATAAATGAATCGTACCCTTTCATTAGCATAAAAACATTGAAAACCCTTGAAGAATAATATTAAAAAATAGATACCAGGATAATATAAGTCTTATATATTAAGAATAATCAGCTTTCAATTTTATTCATAGGCATTTTTGCATGCAGAAGTCATTAAAAAAGAGGTGGACAATACATATAAATTACATACAAATTGGACTAATTTTACCATGGAATATCTGCATACATAGTTGACCTACGCTCCCACTATCTTGGCATACTTCTCACTATCATATCCTAAGTGAGTGTAGATATTTTGAAGAGAAATAAAAATGTTTTGCATAGTAATCTGTGCATTGATCAATATCAAACAATCGCAAAGTAGAAATAAATCCTGATACTGTCTTTAAATTGAAATAATACATTATTTAAATGAATAATAAGTTATTTGATTAGCTCAACAGCCTTAGGGAGTCTAGTCGTACTCTTTAGAGCCAGGTTCAATGATAGTTGTTGATCAGATTCAATATTAATTACCACTAATTACAAATCAACAATCATCTTTCTACCACTTAACATAATAAATATATGTTCTAAACCAACCTACTGAGTGTCTACTCTAGTTTACTAAAACCTTTCTAATTGGTAATTGACTTATAGTTATTCAAATGATTGAATTTTGACTTGTAGATAGTTTGCATGAGTCTTACTTATCATATAGGAATTATCTTTGAGTACATGTGAGAAATATATAAAGCCTGTATTTATCAAACTTCAAACTTGATAGACTAACTTGAGATATCATCATAAAGGTTATTCTGGGATATCGAGTTCATATGTCAACTATGTATGTACATATTCCATGGTAAAATTGGTCCAATTTGTATGTAATTTGTATGTATTTTCTACCTCTTTTGTAACAACTTCTGCATTCAAAAATGCCTATCAATAAAATTAAAAGCTGATTATTCTTAATATATAAGACTTATATTATCCTGGTATCTATTTTTTAATATTATTCTTCAAGGGTTTTCAATGTTTTTATGCTAATGAAAGGGTACGATTCATTTATCAAATGGGCAATCTTAAAATCACGATATCTGAGTAACACTTCATAACCACAAAATAAAAACATGATTTTCCAATTCTCTATATTCCAAAGTACTTGGCTGTTGATTTGCAAGGTGGTTTCTCAATTATTTGTTGAGATAATTAAATGTGAATTAGATGTTCCCATGGTTGCTATGAGTGGGCCGGATCCCTGTCGTGAGCCACTTCCCCGGGAATCACGTTAACGCTTGCTTTTGCGTAACGCTTGGTTTTCCCGACTATAAGCGAAGCGAATAGGAGGGTAACCGGCTATTATGTCAATGGACAATATGTTGCTCAGCTGAGAACAAAAATCCTCTTACCTGGGATTGGTACACTTGTTAACTTATCCCCAATAACACTTAGTCTAAAATAAAAATACGACCAGCAACTTTTTCATGTATCTCAGTACAATTCAAGTAAACGTTTTAAATATAAAATATAACTCTCACAACAGACTGTGGCTAGAGTTCGTTACGGGGCGGGCCGGGGTGGGTTTTCACTTGCCAGGCCCCACCCTTATAACGTGCCGGGGGGGTTATTTTGGGCGTGATTCCCGCCCCGCCCCGGTCTGGGGCAAGTCCCCGCACATTCCCTACATGGCGCCCCATTTCTCCCCACTGGTTTTAACGGGGACCAGTGTGGGGATAGGCAGGGCTGGGGGCATGGGCAGGAAACCCTAAAAAAACAAGCCCCGCCGCGGGCCATTCAGCAGGGAATTGGGCCGGGGGCTCGCGTTTTTCGGGCCCCCGGAGGCCCCGTAACCAAGACTAACTGTGGCGATGGTGAGATTTCAATTACTCATTCTGCTCCTACTGCTTTCCTCTATCATAACCTAGACAGTCCTAACTGTAGCCCAAAGGGCTATCACCTATACCACCTACAAGCCTAAACCACAATATCTGAATCATGACTTCTTTGAGGTATTGTGGTGATAGCCTCACCTGGGGATTGGTGGTGTAGAGATGTGGAGATGTTACGGCTCGGCCAACAGCTATCTATTTTTTTATTCCCCAATCTTCTAGATTCTCAAAACTGTTGAAAATGGGCATGAAGGTTGCATATCTGCGACACGAATTACATTCCCACATGTTTGAACGATAAGAGTTCTGTTTTAGAACGAGTTGTGGAATATGAGAGTTGATGGATTTGTTGTTTGAACGCAAGGTTAGGGTCTGTAGCGAGGTTTTGGGAGGGTGTGGAACTTGTATTACGGGTGGAAAGTGTTTGGAGCTAAGGTTCGTAAGGGATCAACAAACCAGTGTCACGCTACGGTGATAGCAAAACATATGAAGGTATGAGGAATGTTGAGGAAAGGAATAGTTAGGATAATTGTGTGAGAGGGTGAAATGGAGCGAAGAGAGTAAGGGACCAAGTGGTATGGCCTAGAAGGATAGTGAAGGAGATGGAACGAGAGGGCACTTTGACGAAGATAAAGAAAATGTTTTCCGCTTGATTTCCACTGCGCGCATGGTTTAATGCAGATCGTGATTATACACAACCATGTAGTTAGCTTTTGTGTATATATAGGTCACCGCTGGCGGTACAGAGAGAACAAGACTCTTGCCATATAATAGAGCATATTATTTGAAAAACCTTCTTTAGTCGTTTAGAATTAGAGCACTACCAGCCCCAGCCTCAGCCCCGTGGCTTGGTTGTTATTGTTATCTTATACCGGGTGCAAAACCTCCCTCTTGTTGGGCGTCTGGTCGCTATTCCCAAAGGTGTGCCTATTCTTGGGGCGGAGACACGAATAGATTGTCTCTCCTCCGAGTAGCGCCAGTTCTTATTATGGTATCACTCGCCCTCGAACCTTTCCCCGTTTTCGTTCCCCTCGGGACCACGGTTGCAGCCTGGAGCAGCAATCTCTGAGCCACCCCAGTCCTAACGGGGGGACCATGAATCATCTCCTCATCACCACAACCACTTAAAGCCCTAAGCGACGTGCCAATGACCGCACCAGGTAGATCGTTCAAAATGCATCAATAATAAAAGAATGAGCTGATCCAAATAGATGGGAACTACACAATAAGCCAAAAGACTGAGCTTTACGTGTTATGTCTGGGGAGCCATTTGCTAGGATCATGTACTTACGCGATTTGTATTTCTTCGTTGCATACCTAAGTTAGGGATTAGAGAGTTTGCACAAGGAGACTTAGGTGACAGGAAAACAGGTTATTTTCTGTTAAGCTAAAAGTCTTGGACACACAGGTGGGTAACGAGACCTGGAAGAAGTGTAAAATAGGGCTTTTCTGACATGAGGAAATCCGAACGCTGCAGAACAATAAATCAGCAGCAACACAGCGCTCTTTTTGCATCTCATTAAAGGACCCCACTGATAATAATAATGGACATTCAGTTCTAGATTATCACCTGTTCTATGCCAGTCAGTATGGTTAGTGCCCAACCTGTGTATCTGATTTGAGCAGGGAAAAAATTTAAGGCAATGCGATATTACCCTACTCAATTCCCACCTTGCAGCCACCAAGCCCCCTAGACCTGGTGCCCAAACTCATTCAGAGAATTAGGTCTCATTTCCGTTAACTACCACCTAGCTCCTCTTGCCCAAACTCTCTCTATTTAGTGCAGAATTGGCGTAACCAGGGTTACAGCATGGTTTGTAGGTGCTTTTGACCATTTCACTATTCCTGGAACTGGGTTGTTGGATTGATTTTATAGGCTAAAATACCCGAGGCTAAGGATACCCTGATCGGGACTGGTGGAGCAAACCGGCTCCATGGGCAGTGTTCTCTGAAGTTGAGTTCATATCTCAGTCATCGATGTCGTGGGTTGTTCATTCGGCGAGAAATTATTGCCTAGCAATCTGATAAGTTGGAGCCGTACCCCTCTCTCGTTCCGCCCGCCTTCCATAAAACCCCCAGTATCGCTACCATAGTTACCGCTGTGGCATATCTATATTCTGCAAATACTCTGGATATACCATGGACCAAAGGACCATTTGTGGTGGAACGGCACTCGCATCGGCCTCCCTAGGAGGACGCAAGGACGTCGTACACGGGGCATTACAGCAAAAAGGTATCAAACCTAGCAACGCGAACACCCAAAATGACTTAACAGCACTCATGTGGGCTACACAGAGCGGGTGCAAGGGCGCAGTAAAGTTGCTATTCGGACGGGCTGATATCAATTCTGCCGTTTCAGACACCAAATGTGGCCTAGCAGCACGCTTGTGGGCTGGGGGGTGCGCGCATGAGGGTGGCATGAAGTGGCTATTGGGACGGGAAGATATCGATCCCAACACGCCAGACACCGAATTTCGCTGGACACCACTCGGGCGGGCTGAGTGGGGCGGGCATGCGAAAATTGTAAAGTCGTTATCGAAACGGGAGGATATGAATTTCAGCATGGGGGACACCAAGCGTGGGCCAACACCACTAGCGTGGGCCGCAGCCGGTGGACATGAGGGGGTAGTAGAGCTGCTATTGGGACGAGAAGATATCAATCCCAACATAGCAGACACCGAGCATGGCAGAACGCCACTGGTCTGGGCTGCTATCGGTGGGCATGTAGGTGTAGTAAAGTTACTATTGGAACGAGAGGATATCAACCCGAACATTGCGGACACAGAACATGGTCGAACGCCACTGGTGTGGGCGGCGATGAATGGACATGAGGGGGTTTTGAAGCTGCTATTGAAAAGCGAAGACACTAATCCCAAGACTTCCGAGACCAAATATGGCCTAACACCACTCTTGTGGGTTATTGACTATGGGCATGAGGGACTTGTAGAGCTGCGATCGGAAGGAGAGGATATCAATCTGAACATTGCGAACACCAAATATGGTAGAGGGCGATTCTGGTGGGCTGATGATGGTGGACACCAGGGTGTACTAAAGTTCTTATTGGAACGAGATGATGTCAACCCCAATACCGCTGATACCGAACATGGCCGGACAGCGCTCGGGTGGGCTGCGATGGGTGGAAATGAGGAGGTAGTAAAGCTCCTATTGCAACGGAAGGATATCAATCCAAACGTTGCAGACACCGAACATGGCAGGACGCCACTGGTGTGGGCTGCGGTGGGCGGGCATGAGGGGATGGTGAAGTCCCTATTGCGACGCGACGATATCAATCCCAACGTTGCGGACACCAAGCGTGGCCGAACACCACTCATGTGGGCTGCTGACCTGGCCCACGAGGGAGTTGTAAAATTGCTCTTGGAACGAGAGGATATCAATCCCAACATTGCGGAACCTGAATCTGGCCACACACCACTCCTGTGGGCTACCGTGGGTGGAGATATGAGGGTAGTAACGGCGGCGTTGCGTCTGCACACCAACAGCCCGACTAGGGACACCCAAGCCGGCAGGGGGCGATTTTTGTGGACACTGGAGTCTGGGCGCCAGGGAGTGGTAAAGTTGCTGTTAGAACGGGGCGATATCAATCCCAACATTGTCGACCCAGAATATGGTGGAACACCACTTTGGTGGGCTGCCCGGGTTGGGGATGCGGGTCTAGTAAAGTTGCTACTGAAGCGAGAGGATGTCAATCCGAACATTGCGGACCGTAAATATCGCCGAGCACCACTGGGTGTGGCTGCGATATATGGACATGAGAGAGTAGCAAGGTTGCTATTGCAACGCGGGGATATCGATCCTAACCTTGCGGATACTGAAGATGGCCTAACACCACTCTTTTTGGCTGCCAACGAGGTCCATGAGGGGGTTGTGAAGCTGCTATTAGAACGACAGGATATCAATCCAAACCTTGCGGAACTAAAATATGGCCGAACGCCACTCGGGGTGGCTGCGATGGGTGGCAGTGAGGAAGTAGCAAAATTGCTATTACAACGCGAGGACACAAACCCTAACATTGCGGACACCGAACATGGCTATACGCCACTGGTGTGGGCCGTGGCCCGTCTCCATGAGGGAGTCATAAAGTTGCTATTGCAACGGGGAGATACCGATCCCAACAGTGCGTATGGAGGAAATGGCCGGACGGTGCTCTCGTTCGCTGCGACGTTGGGATATGAGGGCGTCGTAGGGTTATTGTTGGAACGCAAGGATATCAATCCCAACACCACGGACACCAAACATGGCCTAACACCACTCATGTGGGCTGCAGATTCTGGACATGTGGGTGTTGTAAAGTTGCTATTGGAACGCGGGGATATCAATCCCAACACCGCGGACGCCAAACGTGGCCTAACACCACTCATGTGGGCTGCAACGTCTGGAAATGTGGGTGTTGTAAAGTTGCTATTAGAACGAGATGATATCAATATGGACATTGCGGACCATAAATATGGCCGAACGGCGCTCGTGGTCGCAGCAATGAATGGAGAGGAGGGGGTATTAGGGTTGCTATTGCAACACGAGCAGATCAATCCCAACATCACGGACACCGAACATGGCCGGACAGCACTGGTGTGGGCCGTAGCCCGTCTCCATGAGGGAGTCGTAAATTTGCTATTGGAACGGGGCGATATCAATCCGAACATTGCCGACGCAGAATATGGTGGAACACCACTTTGGTGGGCTGCCCAGGTTAGGAATGAGGGCATAGTAAAGTTGCTACTGAAGCGAGAGGATGTCAATCCGAACATTGCGGACCGTAAATATCGCCGAGCACCCCTCGCGGTGGCTGCGACGTATGGTGATGAGAGAGTAGCAAGGATCCTATTGCAACGCGGGGATATCGATCCTAACCTTGCGGATACTGAAGATGGCCTAACACCACTCCTTTTGGCTACCAATGGGATCCATGAGGGAGTTGTAAAGCTGCTATTAGAACGACAGGATATCAATCCAAACCTTGCGGAACTAAAATATGGCCGAACGCCACTCGGGGTGGCTGCGATGGGTGGCAGTGAGGAAGTAGTAAAATTGCTATTGCGGCGCGAGGAGACCAACCCCAACATTGCGGACACCGAACATGGCTATACGCCACTGGTGTGGGCCGTGACCCATCTCCATGAGGGAGTCATAAAGTTGCTATTGCAACGGGGAGATACCGATCCCAACAGTGCGTATGGAGGAAATGGCGGGACAGTGCTCGTGTTTGCTGCGACGTTTGGATATGAGGGCATCGTAAAGTTACTATTGGAACGCGGGGATATCGATCCCAACACCACGGACGCCAAACGTGGCCTAACACCACTCATGTGGGCTGCAAAGCGCGGACATGTAGGTGTCGCAAAGTTACTATTGGAACGCGGGGATATCAATCCCAACACCGCGGACGCCAAACGTGGCCTAACACCACTCATGTGGGCTGCAAAGCGCGGACATGTAGGTGTCGCAAAGTTACTATTGGAACGCGGGGATATCAATCTGGACATTACGGACCCCAAATATGGCCGAACGGCGCTCCTGTTCGCATCAATTAATGGACAAGAGGGGGTACTAAAGTTGCTATTGCAATACGAGCAGATCAATCCCAACATCGCGGACACTGGAAATGGCTATACGCCACTGATATGGGCCGCCCGCCTGGCCCACGAAGGAGTGGTAAAGCTTCTATTGGGACGAGAGGATACTGACCTCAACATTTCCTATAAAAAATATGGCCGGACAGCGCTCGGGTTCGCTGCGATGCGTGGACATGTGGGAGTAGTAAAGCTGTTATTGGAACGCAAGGACACCAACACCAACATTGTCGACCTCGAAGATGGTGCAACGGCGCTCGGATGGGCTGCAAGGGGTGGGCATTTGGGGGTAGTGGAGCTGCTAATGGAAAGAGAGGATATCAATCCGAACATTGAGGGCTGTAAATATGGCCGAACACCACTCGGGTTGGCTGAGATGAATGGTCATGGGGAGGTAGTAAAGTTTCTAACGCAACGATTGGATATCAATGGCAGGCCTGCAGAGACCCAACGTGGCCCAACTCGGATATAATAATCCCACCGGTATTATGCCTTACCAAAATTAATCGCACATGGACGGAGAGGAAACATTGCAGCCATGAAAACAGCAGTCCTCTGCCAACCCCACTATCACGAAAATCGGAAGAAAGAAAATGTGAAAACATGGCAGAATACATAGCAGAAATTCATCTTTGATGCAGCGGAATATCTTTAGGGGGTGTTGAAAATCTAGGGGGTTGAGGAGAGTCACGTTGCAATGGGTTGTTTGTGTACTATACAGTGAATTTTGTTAAGGGACAGTGGCGTGTTGGATGAGGAGGAGAGATAAACACAGGCAAAGGGAAGCACACATGCCATCGAGGAACACTAGAGTATGGACAAGTGAATGTTGTAGAGCATGGACGGATGAATAGGGCATAGGTAGAGAGATAAGGCTACATATGCACGAGCAGAGTTCCTATGATACTATGATACTTAGGGTACGGCGGATTATAGCGACCACAACTGCCACAACAACCAAATCTTGAATCTTAAAAATCTTAAACATAAAAAGTCCCTCAACCATCAAAAAGTTTTTAAGTAATGGACTTGGCTGTAATTATCATCATTGGTATGATCGGGCATCAAAAATAGACTGGTGAGGTAAGATAATAAAAGCGAGGCAAAGGAAATGGTTGCAAAAAACAAAGGAACTAAGGGCGTATAACACAGAGTAGACAGAATATAGTTTAACTTATCCAATTTATCCACATGAAACTTGCCGAGGACACAATCTTGGATGAGATAAATGAGCGATTGGAGGCGGAAATTGTAAAGGAGATTCCGGAAACTGTCTCTGAGATGTGAGTATGATCGGCTAAATGAGAACCCATATCCATGATATCCGTTAACAGATATATATCTAGGTTTCTATTAGTGTCTCTGAATCTCGATGCAGGAGACTACAACCCGTCAGCGGCGACAAAGGCTTCGGAGAATGAAGTATGGCTTGGGCCAGGAAGATGATTATCGCGCAACATTAGAACGGATCAGGGCTCACTCTTTTTGCACCGATCGACGATCAACCTTGTCCGGAAATTCTAGCTCGTGTCTTAAACCCACTATTGCCTCCGGGGTCGACGATTAGGTCTCTCCAGAGGGCTCAGCTGGTGTCCTGAAATCTGCGATGCGCCCGGATGTTGTGGGGGTGCGGCTCACTCCGTCAGGTTTATCAACTAGAGACTTTACGGCGGACAAATCCCGAAAGAAGGATATTCGATATATCCACACGAAACTTGCCGAGGACCTAAGCTTGGATCAGAGATTAGAGGAGGAAATTGTTTAGAACACTCCGGAAACTGCCTCCGAGATTTCTGCACGATCGGCTAAATGAGAACCCATATCCAAGATTTCCGTTGGCAGATATATGTCCAGGTTGCTATTAGCCTCTCTGAATCTAGAAGCTATGCTACAGGAGACTACAACCCATCAGTGGCGAGAAAGGCTTCAACAAATGGCGGATGGCTTGGCCCTAGAAGATGCTTATGGCGCAACATTAGAACTGATCAAGGCTCAGTCTTTTTACACGGCTTGACCATCAACCTATTCCAGAAATTTTAGCTGGTGCATGGAAATCCCCTCTTGTCTCGAAGGTCGACTATCAACGCTCTCCGGAAGGTTCAGCCGGTGCGCTGGAAGCGGCGATGAGCCCAAATGTCGGGGGGGGGGCACTCCAGCAGGTTTATCAACTCCAGACTTTACGGCGGACACATTCAGAAAGACTGTTATTGTCCAATATCTCCACACGAAACTGCCCGAGGACACAATCTTAGAGGAGATGGATTTGAGATTGGAGGCGGAATTGTAAAGAAGATTCAGGAAACTGTCTCGGAGATCTGAGTATGATCGGCTGAATGAGAAACAATATTCAAGATATCCGCTGACAGATATATGTCCAGGTTTTTATTAGTCTCTCTCTCAATCTCGATGCAATTCTACAGGAGACTACAACCCATTAGCGGCGACAAAGGCTTCGGATAATGACGAATCGCTTGGGCTTAGAAGATGCTTATGGCGTAACACTAGAACGGACCAAGGCTCGGTCTTTGTGCACGTCTTGATGATCAACCCAGTCCGGAAGCCTTAGCAACTACCTTTAAATCCGCTATGGGTCCGAAAATGGAGGCTCAACTCACTCCCGACGGTTCTGCTACTACGCGAGGAAAAACAGACACTCTCTGCTAATTCAAGGTTACTTGTTAAGCAGACGATCATTTCTAGTGATGGACACGATCATGCTCGAGCAGAAAATTTGGCCCATGCTCGAGCATTGATCGAGCTCGATCACACCAAAAATTTATGATCGAGCATGATCGTGTCCATCACTAATCATTCCCCCAATCTCTCTGTGGCACGAGTCCCACCTAGCTCACTAATCAGGAAGAATAACCCCAAGACGTCACCCGCCACGCTGGGCCCCTATTCCTATTCGTTGGGCAAAGCTTCCCCATAACTTAAAATCAACCCTAGCTCCCGCTCGAGTGAAAACTTTCAAAAAAAATCATTTCCGTGGGATCTCTAGTAGGGAGGAGGAGGAGGAGATATTATGTGAAGGGGCTACGGTTGCCTACACTGGTACTGCCGTAGTTTGAAGCTGGCGATGGCTTTGGGCCCGCTCGCAAGGCGTTGATTTGTCATTGCCCTGGGAGCATATTTTTAGAGCTTTGGGCGGGTCAGGTATTATACCCGTCTTACCCGAAAGTCTGTTGCGGTTTCAGAGGCTTAAAATGTCACATTCGCAGGATGATGAGTTTGGGAGCGCGAAGGATCTGTGGAGTTGTGCTATTACTTGTTGAGCTTGGGCTTCTACTACTATTATAATGCTCTACAGAATCCGCAACCTTGGGTTCTAATGCCTACTACCTCAGGTGATTAGTTTCTTCCTGGTTTCTCCCGCTTTCCCTTCCTTGTTTAGGCAGCCATTAGCTACACCGGCAATAAATTAACATAACAACCTCGACTAGCCCGTGGCCCCAGCTCGAAATACTTACCCACTTCTCGATATATAGACTCCTAAAATACACGTACTGATCGGCAAATGCTGCAATTATGGAGAACCCTATCAGTGTTCCCAAAACGTCCAGTCTGTCCCTCCTCGGGTCCGGAAGGGACAGACGGCCGTACCTGAAAAGGTGCCCGGGACAGACTGGTATATTGGCGCCCCTCCGTTGGAGTACAGGGACGGGGGGAGCTACAGGAATCTCCGGTGGCGCAATTTTCCGGGTAAAACTAGATGACGGGTGAACCCTATTAATCACCGGCAGTTCCCTCGTCCAGATCACCATCCTTGCCCCACTGTTAGAATATGCTAGAAGTATAGCGGAAGCTTCACGGAGGAGATTGGTATTAGGTGTACGAAAGGCGGGGTAGATGCGGTGAAGAAAATAGGGGTAGGTGTGGTGAGGAGAAGCGGGGAAGTGAGGGGTAACAATATCATACGAGTAATGGATATGGCCTGGTGATATAGGAGCCACTCTTGAGCAAGTACTCTTAGTTTTTGTACTTAAGGGTCAAGTTCACGCACAGTTGTGGATGTCAGGTTCTCCAGCGAACAGTTTCTGCCCCTCATACAGTTTTGGTTCTCTCTCTCCCGTGCTTCTTTATATACAATCGGCAGTGATCCCCAATTTACAATATCTACAGCACCACTAATGCGGAATCCTTATTGTTTCACATATTCCAACACACTCAAGCATGACTTCAACAAATTTAACCCCTCCCTCTCGTTCTGCGCAACCACAATCAACAGAACTTTCAATACCTAACCAAGCCCACCCCAATGTCCCCGGATCCTCCTAGCCAACTGCATATCTTTTATCATGATTGTAACCCTCTTTGCATGGATAGCACAATGGTTACTATCCTCAAGCAGATGTACTATGAAAGCCTCCGTCGCCTCCTTCAGCGCCTGCAAGGCGGTCGACTGCCACCGGTAATCGAAATGGCCAGCCATCATGGAGACCCTCTCATTAGCCAACTCTCTAATCTATTTGCCACACACACACCCAACATTAGCTTAGCTCATTGCACGCTCCGAATTGGATATCAGGAAATATAACTGCGCGGAAAAATCAACTTACCAGGCGGTAGAAAGGCGCATTGGGAATTGCCTGTTTAACTGTGCGTTGCATCATGCGGATTTCGCGAAGCGCGCGCTCCCCGGGGCGGTACCTCCTGTTCATCTTAGCTTTGGCCTTTGCTTTGGCCTTTGCTTTGGCCTTGGCTTGCTGTTTGGCGATATATCCTTGTTTGGCCATTTTTTGGATTGGTAGTTGGGGAGGCGGTGGCAGGAGGCCTGCTGCCTTATGGTGTTTCGCGGGGTTGTTCATTTGGAGAATTCGTGGTGGGATGATGTAGAAGGGAAATAATGAATTGTATCTGCTATGCTGTGCTACTAATGTGGCTGTGTGGTGAGTTTGTAGTGAAAAGATGGGGTTTGGATTTGTTTCCGTGGGGGGTAGGGTCACTTATAAGCGTGGGATAACTGGTTGCTTGAATAGTGCTTCCCAGCTTGAACTCCCCCTTATGAAACCTGAAGGGTTCTGGGACCAGTTCTCATATTCCGGTCGCAGTGTTTCAAGATCGGCAATGCTGGATCAAACAGCAAAACTTCCAATCAGGGATGTCAAACTCCCTGACACTGCACCAGGAACTCTCCACTGTGCGGGATAGCACTTGATCCCACCGGAAGAGCCAGGGAAAAGAAGTTCGTCAACACCCGGGAGGGGCCTATTAACTATATTGTGGATGCAACAATCTCCAGCGACGAAATAAAATTTGGTAAACGGTGGTGAGGGTAGCAAGGGTGAGCAGATGGGCCACCGTGAGCTGACTAGGCTTAACTCGTCGGGTTGCTGTAGAGGAGATGTAGAAAATAATGCATGCATAGGTAATGATTAGCGGTGGAGGTTTTGGTTAGTGGTACTCACAGCCTCGGGTTGAGGCGCCGGATTTGGACTAAACGCGGCTATGTCGGTTCCGGAGTTATGTCGGGAACGCAGGTACGCAGGGGAAGAATACTTCGGTACTTGGTACGACTCGAATACCTAGAGTCACATCAAATTGTTCCCACACGCTGCGTATGTCTCTTCCCGACCTTACACACCGACCGACATAGCCCCGGCACTAAGCACGGCTGTCACAATGAAATTGATCGGGCAGAGAGGGTGATATCTTATGAAACCGACAAAATCTGGAAAAATGCTAAGAAAAAACTCAGATTAAGGTGATGAATTTATTTATTGTTCCGCGATCCGAGGGAGCCTCCTAGGGTTGGGAGACTAAGCGAAACCTAATCCAGAATTCTCTGTGTTCTGCGATGCCAAGATTCCTACCTTCCTAAAATGGAACCACATCAAATATTTCCGATCATGTTGCCTCCAATTTATCACGCATACTCTCACCACACAGTTAAGAAATTGGCACTATTGACAACTGTTAGCCCCATATCTTGGACCACACGTCTGATGGATTCCTTTGGTCGAAAAAATCTATCGCGCTGTGATTGTTTTATTGTATCATACGTGGTGTTTTTTTCTTCAATAATTTCGAAGTGCTTATCGTTGGACTTATCCTTCATTCTATCGAAAAGCATTCAAATTCATTCCAAGACCCGCTGACCCTATCGTGGATCAATATAAGCTTTGAAACTAGCGGTGAGTATTTAATCTTGGCAAGATGGGTTAGTCATTTGAGTAAGGCATCCCACACGATAATTAGCGAGCGCCAGGCGTACTCTAGCGAGCTGTCCACACTAATCGGGGAAGCTTATATATGCAGGCCAAAACCGGAATGAGTTGCTACGATAGCATCCTGAGTCAGCGAATAGTAGCCAACTACACTAGTGGTATATATCTCAAGGAAATAATTTTCAAACACTAAAGCCAAGCGAAAGTCGAGGCATCTGATATAAGCTCCCAGTGCACCCTTTTTTTTTGCCCAGTACACTCGCATCCGCAAAGTTCTCGTATCACCTTCGGCATTCCTACCCCCATAGATCCAAATATCAAGGAATCTACAACCTTTTTTTTCAAGAGGCATTTTTTAAACCGGTAATGACAGATTCCGTAGAGCATATTGACATTTTTCCCACTATAAATAGTTTCCGCGGCCCCCCAGTTCAAGTCTGTCAAGATTCCGCGATACATGAGACGTTGGTTACAAGGACTTTGGAGCCACGAGTGTACCATGTGCTTGAAATTTTTCTATTTTACACCACCCAAGGGGGGATATTAGATACATACAAGACTCACGTGCACGAATCGAAGCTGGCCGCTCTGTATGGGCATTGGCGTCTGAACTGTCCAGCCTCAATTCGCCCACATCAGCATGAGAACGGTACGGCACAGCACAGCACATATTTTATAGGAGGAAAGCTCTCTACTAGATCACAATCTGATCGCAAACATGCTTGCCCCCCCAGACGGTTATCCCCGTCTATTGCTTTTTTACATTACTCATTCATTTCCTCGTCCTGTATTGCATAAAAAAATAAAAATTCAAAGAACGGAAATTTAGGGTTCCACGTTTACCTATAGACCGCCGTCTAATTTATGATAGCACTTCCTAACGGTGTTTTCCGACTGTAAAGGGTGGGGGGGTAGAGTTATGGAGGGATTCGGGAAAGTGCATGGTGTTCATCTAAAGTAGCGTGCCGTCCAGAGCTTGGTGGGATTTGCAAGATCACATCCGCGAGGCAACGTCCCATCTTGAACCTTCTAGCTACAAGAATTTGGAGCGGTGGAAAACAAGGCAAGCACCCCTGCACCGTCTGCCGGGTAGTGATGTCGCTTGTCGCGCCACTGTATAGTTCCACTATCACAACCAAATATTAGGGACAGACGGTTAGGTAGAAGCGCCCTTGGCATTGAGTAAGGGCTTATAAGGTTGAGAGGATGAATTATTGCAGAATTCCCCTTTCAAATGGCCCTACGGATTGTATGGCTCGACTGGACTGGTCAGACAAATCTCAACCGTTGGGATATACTGGACTTTGACTGGACTAGCTGCCGGTCCTCTCTTCCGGCGCACATTCGGAAGTCCGCTTGTCACGTATATCGTGAATAATAGATCGGTGGATGAGAGCGCCGGGTGGATAGTAATGGAGAAAAATAAAATTGAATGGTTTTATCAAGCTCGGGTATTTAGGAAACAAGATCTAACTACATAGCCCTTCTCGGGTTTCGAGGGATGCTAACCCAATAGGATGTAGCAAAAGAAGAGTGACACCACCCAGGGGAGATAGACATAGTTTATTTTTTGCCTGTGGTAGCAAAGAAGAAAACAGGGGGCTTGAGGGGAGTCAATTTCCAAACAGAAAAGGGAGGAAAGAGCAAGCAAACAGAAAGCAAGGGGGATAGGGAAACTTTGTATTAAGGGTATCTCAAAAGCAGAAGACGATTCGCTATGATATGGGGATAAAGGTGTGAGATAATTTTTGAAGGGTGCGATCGGTTGTTAGCTCCAGCTATGAAGTTATTGAACAGATGGGGAAACTGGTAAGCAAATTCAAGGAAGGAATTTAATTCAAACAATTGGGGGTTAATGCGAAAAAAAGGTGTTGAAAAAATACACTCCGACAGTGCAAACTAGCTAGTGCCACTAGAAACCTCCAAACTTGATGGGATCGAGAATCAACGGTGTTTACGAGACTTGGATCTCTTTTTAACAGCCACAAATTCCTGCTCCCTAGATTCGGAGTCATCGTTAAACTCCACTTTACGCATCTTCTTGACAGATCTCCTGGTTTGGGGGCTTGGGGGTGCTGGGTCCTGCATAGGTGACCCTTTCTCGTTCACGTGGTAGGAAGAGCGGCGTTTGACTGTCTGTTTGCCCGAGGAAGAATCCGATGGAAGGATACTGGTACGACTCTTCCGAGTCCCGGAATGAGGCTTCTTGATGCTTCGTTCTCCACCATCCCCGATGAGGGCGGGCCCAGTTGATTGAGTTTTGTTCCGTGCCGGTTCAGTCTGGAGGGTTCCCCTGTGCTTTGATTTGGTACGACCATGGGGTATAGACTTCTGTTCTCTGCTCATCGGAATTGGGGAGTACATGCTCTCGTCGGTGCAGTCGATGTCGCTCTCAGCTTCTTCGGTGTCGTCTTCCGTGGCCTCTGTGGCGGAGAGCGCTGCTGGTCCGGCTGTATTTTCATCTGTAATCGGTCGTTCATTAGTGAGAAGACCGCCACCCCCGTCTCTTAAAAATAAGCAGATGAAAGCCGCGTCAATACCCAGGAGAATATATCGCATACCATAGTTTTCGCCCACTGCCCACGGCTCGGTATGGGGAACACCACAAATTTCCTCTGGAAGCCTCTGCTTGAGCCTCTCGTAGGTATTCGCAATGGAGTCCTTGCGGATATGAAGACCAAAATACTCGTTAAAATGGACATATGTATCCCCGCGGCTGCATCCAAGGTTGTTTCTATAAAACCATATGAATCTGTGCTCTTCGTTGGAGAAACGATGAAGTGTACGTTTGTCGGTTCCATCTTTGCGCTTGGACGAGGTCGTCCTGGTGATGGTTACAGCAGGGCTATACATGGCGACAATTTTAACATAGTCCTCGGTATTGCCTTTGTGGAGACTTGACTGATTACGCGGGCGCCTCCGGGGAGCCTCGGGGGGTTCATCATGGGTCTCAGCTTCTTCCTCTTCATCTGCGTCCTCTTCATCTGCGCTGTCATCACCGTCGGTTTCAGTATGGCTTCGCTTCCGCTGTACCTTGGAAATGTTCTGCGAAAGCCTGGGGTGAACCGGTCGAAAGGCAGTGAGCCGAGAGGGTCCCGCCTTACCCTCGGGGGTGTTCCGAGCTGAATCAAGCTCACTTGGCGATCCGGTGTCTTGTTCGCGCCCCCTATGAGACTTCTTGATAACGCGGCGCATCGGAGGGGTATCAGGAGATGACACTGGCTCGGACTTGAGTTTTACCATTGCGCAATGACAAAAAATTAGGGAGAAAAAGAGGGGGTGAATGGGGGGAGGATATACAATAGGCAAGTGTGGTATCCGATGCCGACAAAAGTAGGAGAGAAATTTAGCGGTAAAGGATTGGGGAGTGCTAACAAGGATTCGATCGTGGTGCCAGGGGATTGAACTTGAGCGGGCGGGCTATCGAAACTGTGGGAGGGAGGAGGAAGATGTGGTGGTGAGCGCGGAAGAGGAAAAAATACTGGTCGGAGTAGGAGGGGAGAAAGAGCCTTCTGCAAACCGCTAGGGGAGAAATAAGGTGGAAACTTTGAGTGTAGGACGAGTTTGTGTTGTAGTCTGTGACCGCGGGGAGGAAAATTCGAAGAAGGCAAGTGAACCCTAAAGAGAAGCCCGCCGGGAAGCTCCCCTCACGATATAGAGACAAGACCTTAGCCCTATCAAGTTTTCCCCACTATTTTACTATATACCGACCTTACTAGTAATTAGAGGGCCATAAATTCCCCTTGTTACCGTCCACTCAGTGGGCTTCTCATATCCCAGGGTTCAATAAAATACGAAGGTACAGCTCCTAAGTTTTGTATGTTCCACAGGAGGTAGGGGCTGCAAACCTCGCTTGTGGAACATACAAAACTTAGGCGCTGTACCTCCGTAGAAAATATCACCACAATTTTCTCCCTTCAAAGTTAGCCGAGCAGGCGGTTAAACACGGTCGCACACCCCTATCTTACTTTTCTAGTAAAGGACATGCAAGAATCGTGCAGCTATTTTCAACACCATCTAAGGAAATTTCTCTATATCGGGTATTAGTTTTTTATGTATTTAACTATGAATTTGAATTTTTTTAAAATTGTGTGCTTTGTCCTCCGTATACTAACTAAACGACCGGTATTGCCAATGCCTAGACGAGTGACATTTTGTGAGTGCTTGCGTCGCCCTCGTGTGCCTAACCCTAGCCCAGGGATTCGTCCCTTTCTCTCCACCCGTTGCCCTTTCTCTCTCCCCATTCCCTTTCCCTTTTCTTCCTCACATTGAATTGTTTCTCTCTCCAAATCTTACCTCTTAAAGCGCAGCGAGCAGAAAAAAATAAATAGAATGTCGGATTTGAAGGAAACACAACTTCACTCTCTTCCCCCCCAACCGCCTCCCGCTGAGGCCGCCTCCACCACTGGTGCTTCCACCTCTGGTGGTTCCTCGTCTGCTGGTGTTCCGGTGGCTCCTGCTTGTTCTTTGGTTTCTGGTACGTCCCCTTCGCCGTGTGATTGTCCTTCTACAGGTACTTAACAACTCGAACCCCACAGCCGCCTCCAATAAGGGTCCTGATACCAGTCCCTCCCGCACCACCACTCCTTCCGCCGACCCTACTGTTCAGGAGGTGCCTGATAATGCTTCTATTCGAGGTTCTTCTTCTCGCCCATGTGTTTGTCCTTCTGCTGGTTGTTAATTAACTGCGACCCGCCTCAGCTTGCGGCGAAGATTCGGATCGGACTGCCCATCTCTCCCCTGCACCCAATTCTCCTGGTGGCACTGCTGTTGGTCAGGGCGTTCATGGTTCTTCTATTGCAGGTGCCTCTTCTTCCTCAAGTGTTTATCCTGATGACGGTGCTCTACTAACACCCACTTCACCAGCTTCCCACGATAATCCGTCCGCCGCCAGTCGCCCTCCTACTCCCCCCCCCGGGGTCTACTACTGATGGTACTTCTCTGGCGGGTTCTTCCCCTGGCATTCGTCTTGCTACTGGTACTGAACTAACTCCTACTCCCCCAGCAGCCCCCGATAATCGCCCTAACACGACTCCCTCCCGTACCCCGCCTTCTGCCGCTCCGGCTATTTTTCCTCTGCCGTCTGGCACTTCTTCTCCTAAAGGTTCGCTTCCTTGGGGGTTTATCCTGCTGCTGCTGCTCAACTAACTGCCACCCCTCCAGCTGCCCCCAGAGACCCGGCTGGTTCTGGTGCCCGTCGCTCTGTTACATGTACTTCTTCCGCCGCCTCTATTGTTGGACAGGCAGCTCATAGTTCTCCCCCTAATGGTTCTTCTCCTTCCCCGTGCGTTTGTCCTACCACTTGTGCTAAACTAACCTGTGTTCCCAACCGTCCAGTCCGTCCGGCTTCGGGGGAGGACGGGAAGGACTACGGCTCATAGTCTGTCTTTTTGGGGGTGCTAGGACGGACTAGGCCCGGGAAGGTGAGGCCCGGACGGACTATAGGGGACCATACTCCCGGCGCTTGGACCTCCTGTACTAGCCAAGCTGAAATCATACACCTCCAAACGAATTCTTTTCACATCATGAGGCATCACTCCCGCAGTCCCCTGCGGTACTCCGTAGTCCCCCACCGTCCCTGGCCGTCCTCACCCTTTCCCGGCAGTCCCCAATAGTCCCCTGCCGTTCCCTGCAGTCCCCCGCCGTCCACCCCCTGCCCTAAACTAAAATGTCTCACCCTGTAGGGCCCGCCGTCCTGTCCAAAGACGGCCGTCCTGCACTTAGGCCGTCCTGGACGGACTACAGATAGCCGTCCCGTCCCGTTCGGGGCTATTGGCAGTCCCCCCGCGGGGCCGCGCCGGGCCCCCGGACGGTTGGGAACACTGCTCTTCTCCTGCCCACACCGGCATTTGCCCCAAGTGTGGAGCCCCTCTTAATCCCGCTCCCTCGTCTGCCTCAGGCCATCTTGAAGCTTTACGGACTGCCGAAGAAGGTTCTGTTGGGGTTGGGCGTCCCGCAGCCAGGGCCGCCCCACGTCCGGAGCCCTGGGAATACAAGGGTGACGGGATATTAACCCTTGCGTTCAAGGGAGCCTTCCTCTTCGTATGCGGTGGCTGGCACATGGAAGATTTCGAGATCCCGTGGTGTGCCAAGGCCTTCCTCCCATTTGTTGAAAAAACCATCCACTTTGGATACATGTTTGTCTTCTCTCTTATTGGCCTGTTTTTCCTCTTTGTTTTCTCAGGGAGGACTTAATACAGGCATTCTGGGGGGTGGGGGGGTGGGGCATGGTCAGCCGGGGCCATCAATAATAAAGCAATAAAACCATGATTCCCATTGCATATAAAATACAATGAGTGACAACATGTACCGTTACTCGGCAAAAGCCTTCGTAAAACTGTGTGAGATTTGTCATCCAGCCTTGCTAAAGTGAAATTCCCACTAAGCTGATCAACTTCGACGCTCAACTTTCACTATTATCTTTCTGATTGCATTGTAGTTTTCCAGTGTCTTAATGGCCGGTCTTGTCTTCCATTTTTATTCCTCTCACTACAAGTACGAGGGTACGAGGGTAAGTCTGCTGTTTATTTCCTATTCCCGGGCATGGCCAACTTTTTTCCCACTTATTGTGCATCAAAAAGCCATAAAAGATATACGGAGTGTTAATTTATGTAATAGATAGTATCATTTAAATTTTAAATTTTATTTTACATGAAAACTATTGCTTGTGAACTCTTGGCCGTGGTTGCAGTGTTACAAAGCTGGCAAGGCAGCAACTGACCAGGGTTGCGCTGACACCAATGGCGCAATCAGCAACATGTCTTGAATCACGAACACTTTGGCCGAGTGACTCTAGTTTGGTTTTACCTAAGTATCATACATTATGTGTTCCCAACTGTCCAGGGGCACCATAGGGCACGGAGGACCGGCTGCCCGGAGCCCGGGACCGGACAGGAAGGCAAAAGATTTGCCGTCCTCTTCTACGAAATCTAAAAACAGCCATCGTTAGCGGGGACGACGGGCCCGGCAATCTGAGATACTGATATGTAGGATGTGCATCAAGACAGCGGTTGTGTTGTGGGAATTGTAGTGGACGGCGGGGCCTGGCGGGGCACTTCACGGGCGCTAACAGTGAGTGGATAACCCGATTGCAAGGTGAGTATGTGGCTCCTACCAACCCTGGGCCATACAAGGGTATGAACCATTAACAGAAACGGACAAGGGTATATTTAGCTAATCAACCTCAAGTAACTGTTCCATAACTTCTTGCTGAGCCTTGTAACATAGTGGATCGGAGACAAACAATGTTCTCAGCCGTCCAGGGCGAGGACGGGACGGGATGACAGGCCCTACAGGGCGAGATATGTTAGTTCAGTGCAGGAGGGGTGGACCGCGGGGGACTGCGAGGGACGGTCGGTAATGGTGAGAACTGTTGAATTTCTGATTATTGTCTGAGTCTTCCATTGTCCTCAAACAACGGCTTTGTCTAAAGCATTTCTTTCCTATATCATTGCGCTCTATTGGGTTGCATCTTTTGTGGTGGTGAGACATCATCAG
>Ga0307513_10000631_pt1 | contig 50540 bp, 62 predicted proteins | sample 15_EM_MG_FD_202174 | JGI IMG/M metagenome (GOLD analysis project Ga0307513, IMG submission 202174) | Populus trichocarpa ectomycorrhiza microbial communities from riparian zone in the Pacific Northwest, United States - 15_EM | ecosystem: Host-associated > Plants > Roots > Unclassified | place... | reverse complement strand
TTCATGGGATGTCGGGGTGTTTTCTTTTTTTCCCCCCCCCCCCCCCCCCCCACAGAGCTGGGAGTGATATTTTTCTTGAAAAAAAAACCCCAAAAAACCCCAAAAAACCCCCAAATCCTCTTCCCCATATAGTGCCAACATAGACAACAAATGCCTTTTTAGCAAACCCCATCTTACCACATCCCCAATACAGTAAAACTCCTCCAAACCCAGCATCATTGCCCAGCTTCTTCCAACACATTGGAGGTGGCATTATTCCTTGCGGCTCTAACCGCCCACGTGCCAAAATTCCAAAGATGACACAAACATTTCCCTTGTACCGTACTCGGGTACAACGCCCGACGTCTCAAGTCCCTCCCGCACCCCCCCTTTATTAGTTCTCTGTAACTCTTTGCTTTCTGAACCCGGTCAGCTCCGCTACGCTATGCTTGCCTACGGAGGTACAGGGCATAAGTTTTGTAGGTTACACAGGGGGTGAGGGCAGCAAACTTCGCTTGTGGAACCTACAAAACTTATGCCCTGTACCTCCGTACAGAGAGAAGGCTTCTGAGAGGCTACTTGTACACTTCCTAAGGAGAGAAGATACTGTCAGCCTCAACCTGACTGTTTTTCCTGGGCTTAGCGGTTTGTGGAAATGTGGTGTAACTATGGGTGTAACTATGCACCACGATGCGATACTCGAGTAAGGTGCCGTACTGTACTGCACTATCAGGGGTAGTAAACAAATGCACAGCACAGGTACCGGCAGAGTAGCGAACTGCAGTGGATACGCCCAGACGTCTAATTCGCTTGTTCGCAATCCCTTAGACAAAAGTCACAAGGGGAAAAGAGAGACACTAGCCAAACCAGGGGGACGTATATTCTTAGGCCTTTCCTCTTTTCATTTTAAACTCCCCGCTCTGTGGAGGACGGGAGAGTACTCGTACTCAAGTAGAATTAGTCGCATGCCCAATAATCAAAGCGATGCTATGGTAGTACAGTCTATTCCAATACAACCAAACAGGGGGAGGGGGAGAAGATAAGGTTTTTCTCTCCCCGGTTGATGTTGGCAGTTTAAATGACAGGACCAGAGCTAAAATCAACACCATCCCCACACCTCGAATCATGTGTCTCCACCATATATCCTTTTATATCGCATCCAAACAGTACCGCATGCCAAGGATTCCCCAAGTGGAGGGGGGGGCTGGATAAGGATGGGTAGTTTTAGCGGTGGAGGAATTTCACATATGAAATAGGCCCAATGATGGAGGAACTCGTGTGTCTTTGGCACCCAATCGGTGGCCTCACAATGAAGCCCAGCTGGATGAGGGGGCACGGTGGAGAAGTGACTTATGGGGGGGTGTTGGCATGCGCTCCGGTGCATATCATATTATCTCCTTTTTTGCTGTTGCTCCAGTGCTCTTCTTTTCCATGCTGGAGAGTGTGGTATGAGTGATAGTGCATGAAGTATTCCTACTAGCACAGAACTTTACTAACCAGCCATGTTTTAGGCCACACCTTTTCTATTTGTAGTTATGCAACCGAGTGCTAAAGTGAAGTCGAGTGAAAATGATATAATAAGTCCATACTACCAGTATATGCCGTACCAACATGTTCCTATGTTGTGAGGCCGCCGAACCCCCAGGGTAGCAACCCAGCCTGAATGAGTCGATCTTGATAGGCTTGAGATACTATCATGGATTCGAGTAGCACGATAAACGGTAGTTTCCTTACTGACAGTGTGCTGGTATAAATAACCCGATAATCGTGCGGAAGACAGGGAATTGGGTAGGGGGGCTCAACGATCTCTCCACACCATGAGTCAATTTATAGAAACCGTACCTGCATGACTGAGACCACGATACCAACGGAAAGTGATCCAATCATTGACCGCAGCCCTATATGCACTATGCCGGCTATTCGATTGGTGGTGTAGAGATAACTCGGGATGAAAGGCGCGATGCTCGAGTATTAGGGACTTTGTGACCCCGCATAAAGAGTGAGATCCTAGCAATCTGGTTGGCTTAGAATTGCACTTGCCTCACATCAAGAGTCTTTTCGCAAAGTCTCTATTGTACTCGACTATCTCTACCGTAGGATGATTAAATTTAATATGAGATCCCTAAAGTAGGGACACGGTAGTTAATGGGCACCCCGGAACCTAACAAGGTACGGATCTGATTGATGTACCGGCCGCGCCAAGCAGAATACATCGATTCAGAAACTCATTGAATACGTCATATGAATGAATCGATTTATCGTTCTTATTGTGCTAAGCTGGAGTTGCGTGGTCACTTACCACATCTCGGGAGATGATCCCAATCCTCACTCGGGCTAGCTAGGTCGCGCAAGAGTGGTTTGTTAGTAGAGGGTATGGGATACTATCTCATGGTCGTAGGGTTGAGAGTGAGCCACGAGCAAGACTCACAACCATGTATTTCCTCTTAGATATGATATCTCGGGCCGTAGCCAAGAGATGTCGTTCCTTGCATCCAGCTACATCCATTCATATTTATTTTTTCTGAATCTGTGGAAAGAAGGGGAGGAGAGGAGGAAACTGCTTCTAAAAATCAATGCACCAATAATGCAAAGGTCAGGCTAGGCTAGTCAAGAAAGCAGGCGGGGCCATTCACTTCTGGAAATGCATCCTAATTGCTTCTGCCGCATTGCTTCTCCTCTCACTGGAAACCGTTTGGTGGAGCGAGTGTCTCTACGTTGCATATCCCCAACACCCTAAAAGTTCCACGCTAGCCCCAAGTGCCCAGTCCACTCTAACCTTATAAGGTTTTAATAGCACATCGCGCGGACTTAAGCAATCGACTCATTGCCTTAGCCTGTCCTGTTGTATTTCGAGGCCTAGCGACAAAGCAAGGTTCAGGACCGACAGCCTGAGATTACCTACTCCTCGTCAGGACGCCTAGTTCATCGTGCATCGTTCGGGAGCCGGAGTTTGTCCCGGGGATCCCGATCTTGGGTAGATAACCGTTTTGCTAGCGGCCGAACAGATTTGGTGAATGGTGGTTTCTGAAGTTGTTTGAGGGTGGATGTATGTTTGTTGGAGATTGGCTTGAAGTTCCGGAATATTGAGGGTTCGATATCTAGTAGGTCGTGTGTTAATGCCTTAGAGGGGTAGAAAAACTTGCTGTGAAAACATGTATTGTTTGCCCCGGGTTCTAGAGTTGGTTCGGTTGGTGCATTGTAGTAAAGTGGGTTGACCAGTTATCCCAGAACAAGCCCGCTCGTGTAACCGGGGTTCAGAGAGATGTGGGAAGCATTGAGCGGTGGTTGCATAGTTCTGCGATAGGTTCATCTCGAATCCACGATGTGAAGATCTCTCGGGCGCTGTGTGATGCCGTAGAATGCTCTCAACCAAACCCAAAGGCTTTGTTTTATGAGCAAGACTCACTACTCAAGCACCTTGACCTCTCGAACAGGGAAAAACAACTAATCAATCTATCCGCAAGTTGGTATAAAATGCGTGCCCCCAATATATTATTCGCCCTTCGTTCATTCCAACTCAAGTATCCAATATCATAGGCAAAGTACACTTGTAGTACCTAAAAGTCCTGAATAGACGCACATCGCGCAGGTACGGTCTGTTCCAGAATCACGAGATTCCGGCACTAAGACAACCCGCACAAAAACTAGGTGGCACCAAAAACTTGACCACTCCCAAAGGCTTGGTGTTGTGACACTGGAACGCATTGGATTCGTACTTGTACTTGTAACTATGCAGCCCCCTCATGCACGTCAATGAGCTCCACGAGACAGGAAAATGACACAGAAAGCCCCCGGAACCCGCTCGGCCTCGCACCCTAGTCGTATCACCAATCTGTCAAGAATGCCGGTATGTTGCCTGTCTGTCGGCAGGAACTCCCCGGGAACAAGGGTTAAAGAAATGTTGGTAAAATGGATCTGTGTGTATCTAAGCGCCAATGCGAAATGTACCCCCCTCTTATTCTCGGCTACTTCTTGCATAAGATGAGTACCCGAAAGGGCCCCGGTATGCGCCAGGCACGTCAAAAAGCTTATTCTCCAATTATGAACTTGTTTCTAGCAAGCCGCTCCTGACTTCCTTTCTCGGTTGGCGCCTAACGGTGAAACGAAATAGCGGCGGAAGGTGTTTGAGGGCTTGATGTTCGAGTACGGTAGGTGAGTGCCGAGATACAGTAGTAATCACATTGTCTGTGATTTTTGGGTTCAAAGCGCTGCCCCATTTCTCTGCTTGCAAGTTATCTTGTTCTCTTTGAGGTGGTTTGTTTTCCTTGGATTACTCTTTCGATATTTGGCTTCGTATTTCTGAGTCAGCATTCTTGTGCGGATAATTAAGGTGAGTGACGACTTGTACAGTACTCGTCCTAGATATAGGGGAGCTAAACGACACGTTGAGGAAAGACGATATATCCTTGAGATGTCCTTATTCCCCCCCCCAATCCTTCGGACACTTGTCTGGTGAAGGAGGAGAATCCAAGAAGGAGCCCGAAAATTATACCAGCACCCTAACAGTTCCGGTGTATATCTTAAAGGATGGAGCATACGAACCGTTAAGAGCTTGTTTGGTTACAACGGTTCCTTTCCGTTCTCCCATACAAATGGCCCTTTTCCTTCCGTTTCAAAATGGAGAGAAGGTCGTTTTCACAGCAGAAACGGTCGTCCAACGGAACGGAACCGTTGTAGCCAAACAGGCTCTAAGTAATTACCACTAATGTCTGAACAATCCTGGACTCCTCCATCCATGGAACCCAGCAGCCATGTAGGGCTCATCTGGAAGCTCAACTTGATACCCCGTTAACAGTCATTTCCAACAGGATTGAGTTGTGAAAGAGAGCAAACCTTCTCTCATAAGTCGGTAGGATCAGCGAGGTGATCCGAGGGCAAGTTTATGTCAGATGCCCAACCGCGGACAAGCCCCCAGAGGCAGAGGTCAGGCGCTTATGCCACAACCTATGGCATTCAAAGATGCAATTTTCTGGATCCTAGGTCTAGTGCTGGAAAAGCTAGTCTTTGGTAAACTGGATATGAAGGTTTAGCTAAAGGGGTGATTACACATACCTACTGGGCCGGCTTGACTCAGGGGCCCCGATTGCTTAGTGGACGAGTGAACCACCAGTGGTTGCATCTCGTTGTACGAACCTAGCGACAAAAGAAATTGACCCCCCACCGGGTTTTCCATACAAAATGCACAAGTTCAGCCACCCACAACCAGGGTAGACAACAAATTTTATTCTTTAAAAAACATTTAAATGAAAGGGAATCATAGAGAATTTAACATATAAAATTTATAATTTTTTCGCACTGCTAAGTGCTAGCAGCAGGCAAGAGGAGTTACTATACCTAGTTTGGTTGCCATGTAGAAATCCCATACAAATTGACTGTCTTGGCAGTGTTTTTGAGCTCTTATCTGAGAACCCTGGCACTCAGAATTCCTAGCATGTTTTCTGTAACCTGGTGTTCAAGTATGCGAATCTCCATGTTGTTTGTGTACGGTTAATTTTGTTAGCGGAGAATATCCCATCTATCTGGTATAGCGGGGGTATGTGCTGGGGCTCGAGCAGGTTACCGACTGCCGGAGGGGGAGAGGGGGGCGAAGGATATATCGATAGGCCCAGATTCTCCGTACACCCTGCAGCATCCGGACAGACGATACTAGCCTTTGGCTGGTGTTGGTACCTTGTGTTTTGTTTTCCAAGCACTGGTACTAGTAGAGACACCCCCCCCAGACCCCGGGACGGCTTTCAACAGGCCCACTTCTAGAGAATCGTTCATGCAACCAAACAGGTCGAGGGACTGAAACCAGTCATTGCGTTGACGCATATTGGTTATGAGACGGATGTCAACCCACCTTGCAAAAGAGTATATTTCGATCATAGCCGGTCACTCGCATACGCTTTTTGGAAACTGTCGGAACTACTACCTTAGTGTGATGATCTGGGACGGATGTGTTCGGCCAGTGGTCAAGCGAGTTGAAGCATGCGGATCTAGGAAATTGTAGTGGTCATCTTGATGTATATTCATACTGCGCACTACTATAAGTATAGTAGTCTCAAGCGCGTTTGTAGTACTCGTCTCTTCCTCTTTTATTCATTTTGATCTGTCCCATTACCTTTCACTTTGACTCCGGCTGCTGCTGTGTGACCTCCAACAGAAACATGAAGGAGGGTGAGGGGAGTCTTCAGACTATTTAGGCGGAAATGGAGAGGAGGAGCCCCTGGGACGCATACCCAACTACACCAGTGCGGCCATCCACCTAACGAACACCACATATCAACACACACATTCACAAGACCAGATTAAAGTATAGCTATGGCCCCATTTCGGTATCAGCAATACAAAAGAGGAGCTGGATAACCCCCCTGCCCAGAGCAAGGATGCTTGTTTGGCAATCTTTCCCTGGGCATTGTAATTGAATACAGTACAATGGCACCCTGCTGTTGACTATTATTAATTAACGCTTAAGTTACAATTTTCCTTATTTCAAGGCTAGGACAACTTCCCCATTGGCTTAAGTGTTTAATAATAAATATTATTATTATAGTAAAATCGTTGTTTTTGACCACAGGGAGGGCGAAAATCAAAGACATTGGGATAAGTATTAGTTCTTGTAGAGATATGGTGTGAAAATACCTAGCTGGCGCAGTGGTTATTATGTTGGAAAGCAAATAACCTCCTGTGCACTTTAGCAGGAGCCCAGGAGTTCAATTCCCCTCAAAAGGAGTTATTCTCACCTATCACGTAGGGTCGCGACCTACAGGAACTGGGAGCAGCAGGTGGTAGCATCCGACTCTAGACCTTCACCCCTAAGGGCCCTAGGGGTAAGGTCCGCGCTCGGCGGACATTTTTCTTCTTTCGTTTAAGTAAAGAAAGGAGTTGCTCTGCCTCCATTGGTTTGGGGGAAAGGAGCAACTACAGATTCTAAATTCTATAGAGATTCCGTGGTATTCGGTTGGTCAGGAATCCACAAGTTCAGATCAACAAATGGGACCAGTCCTACTTTGCCTTCTCCCGCAAAGTCTTTGGCATCAGGAGTACAAAAGACACGGTAGATAACACCCTCCTTCCCAAAACAAGAATGCTCGTTATTCTGTACTATCTAGGGGAATCCCTGGATTTTTCTAATGTTATTGTGTTGAGTAGGCACCTTTTAAAATTGGCCATCCTGTATGGAAAACCCGGTGGGGGTCAGTTTCTTTTGTCACCAAGATCGTACGAAGCCAGACGGCTCGCCCTCAGATGTTGGTAAAGCCGTTTAAGGGTGTGCAGCTTTATGGCGGCCTTGAGCGAGAGCTCCCTGTGGCTGAGACGAAGCTGCATAGAACAAGACCTTTTTGTCGCTGAGGGATATAAGATTCAGAGAGAAGCGCCAGAGTGAAATAGGAGCTTTATTATACAGTAACCTTGGAGAGTCACCAACCACCAACCAGGAAGGTTATAGCGTAACTTAGCAACTTTCCGGTAGTTAGACATGGGGTGACAAGACAAAATTTAATGCGGGATATTAAAGAATATAGTCATAGGCGTACGGAGACCCATAGAGGTGGCCTACCTACGCATCCGATACAAATACTAGCAACTATGTAAGAACATTGGGTAACATAGGAGGGGGTCAACGAACAGGAGGGCTCTGCGAACACTGCACTAAGGGTGACTTAGAGCCTTTTTGGCACACAGTGATTTGAGATAGCCGTGATCTGAAATCATAATTTGAAATCACGATTTGCAAACAGCCCTCCGCCGGATGTGACCACAATTTCCGATTTTCCATGTCACAATTTGGGGCTAACTCTATGAGGAGAGCTCAAGCCTCACTAGTATTTACTATGACAACAAAATACAAAATAATAATAATCTTAGCCCTAAATATTCACACACGTTATGAAAATTTCCCAAACCGTGATTAGAAACCACCACCCAGCCAAACACCATGAATATTTCAAATCATGATTTGCATTTAAATCATGATTTGAGATAGCGAACAGCTCAAATCACGGTGTGCCTAACAGGGCCTTAGTGATCGTTAATTCAAGCGGCCATTTTGCTCGGCCAGTTCGCTCAGCCCTCCTGTTTTTTAACCCTCCTCGTAGTCTAGATATCCTTAACTTTTAAACAAGAACGATTCTCATCACAAACACTGGAAGCGCCAAGTAAGCAGACGCTTACACCGGCGACAATGTGAAAATCTTCCTGTGGGACGGGGGATGTAACCCTAAAGTCCGGTGTCGCAATACCACCGGGGATTTAACATACATTCGGGCTTGTGTTATAGCTCCCTAATTATAGGCTAATCCACAAATTGCGGTCACGGGTCAGGCCCTAAGAAGTAGCAGGCTTTCCGAGGACCTTGAGAGCATGCCCTCTAGGATTCTGAATTCCCGGGAGTGGACGCTTGCCATACGAGAGATAAGAATCAGATACGACTACTATAGGCAGAAATGGCCATCAGCAGCACAAGGTTTCCTTTTACGTGATTGGTGGCATTTGGCTGACGAAACGCTTGAGGACCCGGGTCCTCCACCGCCAAAGGTAAGGGAGGTACGGAGGTGAGGGTCCAGACTCTGTAAACGAGTGATCGATCATGACGGCTCTAGATTATAGTTGCAGGGTGTATTGCAGGGTGTATTGCTACTGCTTAGGATAAATGTTAAAGTGGTGAGTAAACAGGGCAGGAGTACACGAGGAGGAAACGAGAGAAGTGGATAAAGTGATGAGAGGCATTGAAATAATGAGCTCACTGTGTTAGATCCATAGCTTATTCCCCCCGACGACGGTAATAACAGTAAGTGTGAATGGTGAGCTTTAGGCTCACCGATGAAGGAAAAACCAATATCATATAAGAGCCCTTCTCACTTGGCTGATCCTCCTACCGGGGATTGTATTATGGGGATTCGAATCGACGAAGCATCGAGTCTAAATCAATATGCATTCACGCTCAAAGTTGATGTAGGAGTATGACCAGGTCGCACCAAGAATAGATAGGGAGTTAATGACTAGTGGTTTATGTTGAGTATTGAAGACAGCAAGTTGATATGATGCAGCGGTAAACAAAGACCGAGGTGCGAGATCCTCACCCAGAGTTTTTTGTTTTTCTTTCGGTAATCTATCGGCGAGAGGGTAAGGGCCTGCCTGTACTTGTGTATGACTTGAAAGGACAGGGTCTCCGAGAAGGGCAATGTGGGGGGTTGGTTGAAATAGGTGGGAAGGCGAGCGGGAGATTAAGTTCGGAAAGAATGGGGTGGTTGATGTTCCGTGTCACTTCCGAGCTCCTTGGCTTGCTCTATTGATTATAGGTATGGCTTTGGCACCGCCTGTTCTGTTGCCGAGAGAGGGAGCTCTAATCCATGAACCTGAAAGCCTTCTAATACACAAATCCAGTATGGCCCAAACCTGACCAAATGTATTGGGGCCCAGGCCTACTCAAGAAGCGCCTTGAGCCTGGAGGGGAGAGAAGTAAAAGCTGTGAGATATAGGAATCATTTCAAGCCAGTCAGATTAAAGAAGGGTTGGGGCTTTGCGTTCTTTACAACTATGATACTCACTACTGGAGTGGTGGTCGTGTAAAGGAGGGTGGGGAATGTGGTGGAAATTCAATAGACTAGTTTAGTGGATACCCCTCGGATATAAGCACGGACTCCGGTCGGGAATGCTACTACGCATAATATTAATAAGGGTTTTGGACGCTCGTTCATTTCGGCAATCCGGCTAGATACTGTACCACAAGCTAAAATATTCATGATCGCGATAGCGGCAAAAGTCCTAACCATAGACTTCTCGCCTAACTATAGGTATACTGTCTACAAATAACTTAACATCTAACATATATCCACAAGATGAGAAGGGGGGTAAAATAAGAAAGCATAGAAAGAAAGACGGAATACATGGAAAGCGACATATATTGTAAACCAAAAACCCGGACAGCATTAGATATTATAAAAAGGTGGGCCTGGGCTTCACACCGCAGCCACAGCCCCGGAGTGCAATGGCCCACTTTGGCTTACATTATGCCGGGTTTGAGTGTGGGGGAAAGGATCATGGGCCGTTATTCCAGCGCCATTAGATAGTGAAGGGGCTCCCGCAGGAAACATGTGGAGAGATTCTGAAGAGACCTAGAGCGAAAAATCACTCCCAAGAGATGGAAGTTGCATAGCAATCCGGTCAAAAGGGCAGAAAGAGGGGCGAAATCAAGGAGATGATAGCGGGTGCCTGAGAGTTGAACAAGCGCGGAGGGGGTGATGAGGCGACCAGAAGGAAGGTATCGTTGGTACCCCGGAAGGCGGGGAGGGCTAGGACGCGAGGCTAAGAAAGAAGTATTATATTATACCTTTGAGAGCAGTCGGCCATGAGGACAGGGCTTGGAAATTTACTATCAACTTTGTGTCACCCTGGCCGCTCCCTTTAGCAGGATACAAGAGTGCGGTGGGCCCATATATCTAGCCCATTGGGGTTGATGTCTTTGTGCCCCGGTAGCAGCTTCGGCACTGCCTCGCGCCCATTCTAGGTAGCCGGCGTGGTTGGTGTTCGGTCGGACCTGTCTGGACTATTAGGGTTGACGTCTTTCGTTCCGAGTAACAGCTTCACTACTGCCTCGTGCCCATTCCGAGTAGCCCACGAGATAGGTGTTTGGCCGTTGCAGTCTGGCCTACCGGGGTTGACGTCCGCTCGCTCAAGTAACAGCTTTACTACTGCCTCGTGCCCATACCGGGCAGCCCACAGGATTGGTGTTCGGTCCCACTTGTCTAGCTTATCGGGGTTGACGTCTTCTCGCTCAAGTAATAGTCTCAGAGTTGCCTCACGTCCCTTCTCGCTAGCCCACGAGATAGGTGTTTGGCCGTTGTGGTCTGGCCTATCGGGGTTGACGTCTTTCCGCCCGAGTAATAGCTTCAATGCTGCCTCGTGCCCATTCCGGGCAGCATACGTGATTGATGTTCGGTCCCACTTGTCTAGCTTATCGGGGTTGACGTCTTCTCGCTCAAGTAATAGCTTCAGAGTTGCCTCATGTCCCTTCCCGCCAGCCCACAAGATAGGTGTTTGGCCGTTGTGGTCTGGCCTATCGGGGTTGACGTCTTTCCGCCCGAGTAATAGCTTTAATGCTGCCTCGTGCCCATTCCGGGCAGCCCACAGGATTGGTGTTCGGTCCCACTTGTCTAGCTTATCGGGGTTGACGTCTTCTCGCTCAAGTAATAGCTTCAGAGTTGCCTCATGTCCATTCTCGCCAGCCCACGAGGTAGGTGTTTGGCCATTACAGTCTGGCCTATCGGGGTTGACGTCTTTCCGCCCAAGTAACAGCTTCACCACCACCTCATGTCCGTTCCCGGCAGCGCAGGAGAGAGGCGTTCGGACGTTGCAATCCGGCCTATCGGGGTTGATGTCTCCCAATCCCAGTAAGAATTTCACTGCTGCCTCATATCCATTCTTAGCAGCCCATAAGAGCGGGGTAGCTCCAGTTTCATCTATGCCATTTATATCTATACCATCCATTTCTGTCAATGCTCTTGCAACCTCAACAAGTCCAAACATGGATGCACAGTGCAGTCCCGTGAACTTGTAAGGGGCCACGATGGAACAAGTGCTATATCGAGCGAGAGCGTGTTCCAAGAGTAGCTTGGTTGATATATGGCATTCGCAGCGACGAAAGAGCTCCAGCGCAAGTGTTTTCCCGCGATCCGTAAGTTCCTTCTTCATGTGGGTTCCCCAGTACACAGAAGAATATTCCAGGAAGGGTGAGTGTTGAGGGCTCTGAATGCCGGAATCAGAAAGGGCCATCACCTGACGCGAATTCAAATATGTCAAACAGGTCTCCGCAATTGTCGAGTGAGGGCTCTGGAAAAGGTTGCGATGACTTGTCAAATACTCCCGGAGCGTGTAGTGGATGGGCCGAACAGTTGATCCTTTCATATCCATCACAACAAATCCCTGACAACAGCTTAGCACTGTCCGTATTGAGGGAGTATTCCTGTCATTGCAATCCGTCGATCCTATTTCCACCACCAAGGCCTGACATAGCTCCTCCACTCTGAGCAGTCGTTCTGAATGACATACCCACATCAGTGCAGCCACCCCGAGTCTTGATTTCTGACCACCCTGTGCCTTGATCCGATCTAAGGTCCCGCGGTAGGCATCTTCCAGGTCCAATCCATCCGTCATTACCCGAAGCCTTTCTCGCCGCCGATGAATGGTAGTCTCCTGTAGAATCGCATCAATATTTAGAGAGACTAACAGGAATCTACACATATATCTGTCAGCAGATAGCTTGGGCAGGATTCCCTATTGAGCCGATCGTACTCACATATCTGAGAAAGTTTCAGGAATTTTCTTTAAAATTTCTGCCTCCAATCCCTCATCCATCTCGTCTAAGGTTGTATCTTCCGCTAGTTTTGTGTGGATGAATCGGACAATGTCACTCATTGGGGGACATATGGATACCAGCGCTACTCCATTGGGGAGATGCTTTCCCACTTCACCCCCGACATGTGGTCTCCCAGTTAAGAACACTCGCGCGGTCGGGGATTTTCTGATGATGTCCTTGAGTGAGAGGAGGATCTTGGCTCGGTCTGGTGCAGCGCATTCGTCCAGGCCGTCGAGACAGAAAAATGTGCGCTGCGCAGATGACAGATTCTCCAACATCTTCACGATCTCAGAAAGTTGCGGTTCCCGACCACCAATGAATTTTTTATGCCTTCGAAATGCATCTGTTATTTCTTCGGGAATCTGCTCAAAACCACTAACGATCTGTTTCAGAAGAGTGCCCAGCACACTGGACGCAGACTGCTCCTCCTGGGCCGCGGAATTGAAATATAAGCAGGCCACGGCAATATCCTCACCGGGCTCTCTGGGCTCATCGCACAAGGTATCGATTACAAGTGAACTAAAATTGTAACTTGTTAGAGGGAATATCCAACTTTGTGCTTTCTCTCTCTGGTGCCACGCCTCTTACCTAATGTAAGTCTTGCCGACCCCTAGATTGCCGGAGCAGAATATGGTTGCTTTTTGCGATTCACCTTGGCCATCCCCATTCCGCCAGCCTCGAAATTCCTCTGTGCGCAGGAGCCAGCCGCCCACACCGTTAACCCGGTCTTTCCTAATGTCACGATGCCGCAAGTGGGGCTCGAGAGGCGACAACCAAGCCAGGATTTCAGACCGATCATCGGTGACCGTAGTGTCACGATTACTCTGCATGTTGAAGCTGTTGGTGCTGTGGGCAAGAGGTAATATTATGATCTCTGGAGCCGGTATGATAGTATTAAGGAAATCGCGCTTATAATCCTGCTGGCTGGCTGTATTGATAGAAATATTATATTTTGGGGGGTTGGCGTTATGGACGGACTCGGTAACGAAGCTAGGATCCGGAGACGTTTTTCTGCCCCCTGCTCTTCGGAATATAGTAGAGGACAGGTTGATGAGGTTTGGTGGTGTTCGGTGATAAGATTCCAGAGGGTGAGAGAAGCGGGGTCCATCATCATTGCCCAGCCTTGCAAGCAAATTCCTAGTTCGACCATGCTCGCGTGCTCCCACGAAAATCGGAAAGATCAACATCCTTGTCACGCGAGGTTGGTGAGCAGAAAACAGCAAAAGTTGGAAAAAGCAGTTCAAGAACCCGTAGTATGCTACAATGAAAAGAGCATATATTGGTGGCAGAATCCTGTGAAAGAAATTTAATATCAGAAATCTATCCTAGCAATACCAATAACAGAACCTTTCAATCCTAGAACAGACCTTATCCTCTTTTTTTTTTCACCCGCAATCCACACTTTCACCCTTCGGTTCACTGTATATTAGTCTTCTGTCTCCTACTCAGTATGATATGATAATAGAGCTATGATACCACTAATAAAGTTAGCTCCCAAGCCGTACTTCCACTATAACTCAACGAGGAAAGATGAAAATTGAACCGATTGGTTACGCAAATGGAATTTGTGATATCCCGACTGAAAGATGCCAAGAAAATCAGAACTGAACGAGGCTTATACCGTAAGAACTCGAATAATTGGACCTCACGTTAGGACGTCGGAGTTGCCTTTGCTGGTAAGGTCTGGCACTTTTTTCTCTCTACTTTGTCTTAAGCACGGGCTGAAGGGGCCAGTTATCGCTATGCGCCCGCCGCCCTACCCAAGAGCGGGAATTTCGGACGCCTTAGCATCGGGTCCAATAATTCGAGTTCTTACAGTAGTATGGAATAGGGGGCTGAGTGCTTAGTGCCAGTATCACAGTCTGTTTATCTGATGTCGCGGTTTTTGGCTGGGGCGGTATAGCCAGGGTAGAGCAGATAACCCGAATGTCACCCCCCAGAGAGTTACTTGTCCATCAGAGATCACGGCGAATATAGGGCGTGGTAGATGCTGAGTGTAAGTTAAGCCGTATAGATTTACTAGTGAATTACAGTAGTGGCTAGTAAAGGGGTGGGTGATTTCTTTTTTGGGAAGCTGGTGCTAGTGGTTGGGGGAGATCGCGGGTGATATGTGGTGACCACACCCAACCTTATGTCAAATGAGCGTTGTGGGAATGTTTCAAATGTGCTCTTGTGTGAAAGTTAATCTCTCTAAGAGTCGAGCGGGGCGATCATTCAACTTACCAGGATAACTGTAATACGTATCATAAGGAAGATACAACTTTTATAAGTTCTTACACCCTCTTTATTATTTCTATGGTCTCTCCCTGTGTGGTAAGTCACTGTTGTTGTAGGGCGGTCTCTAGATGCTGCGTGAACGTATCATGTCCCGGTCCAGCGGGAATTCAATTGACAAATCCATAGGGTCAATCCCCCCCCCCCTGTAGCACCGGCATATTAAAACGTACCAAGCATTCGAGTACATTTGAACAAGAAAATTAGTAACTTGGCATAGCACTGTACTATGTCCACCCTCAAGTACGGTATTCCGGTAGTTAGTAGGCCTGGTGAAATCATCGAGGGCTATCAACATGTGTATGTAGACGCACGGGTTGGTATGCTACTGTACATAAATGAAACACAAAATTTAAGTCTGAAGGAGGAGAAATTGGAGGTGTAAAAGAGTCAGCGCGCCGATTTTTGTCACCCTAGTATGCATCACCTTACCTCCCCCCACCTCTCTCCCCTTCAAACGGAATAAAACAGGATATATATCTATGGTTTATAGAAGAATTAAAAAGGGGCAAAATAAGTATAGATATATAGGTAAGAAAAAGAGAGGAAAGCCCCAAAGAAGCCGTAACAAGCCACCAATAACCCTGATAACCAAAAGCTTCCCTTCGTGAATTCCCATCCAATTCTTCCGATCCTGAATATATACGCTTCGCCTAAAGAACCACCCCACCAACTGCAACCCCCAAAACCCCAACCACCCCCACCACAACCCACCCCTCCATCCCACCCCTCGCCCTCCCCCTCCCTACCGCAGCACTCACCCCAGTAGCCTTGACAACCCCCACACTCCCGGTAAGCGTTCCCAAGCCTATAACGCCAGCGCTGGGCGTATGCAGCTCGCTCCAGCTATTTGTGAATTGCTGGGTGTATATCGAGGCGACCTTTGTGACGAGGCCGTTGGCGAGGGTTGATGGTACCCTAGTAATAGTTAGCGGGGGAGATTGATGAAAGGGAGAGGGGGAGTATACCAGACTTTGGTAGGCTCGACAGGAGCATTCGTAGTAGGCGTCGGGGTTTCTTGTGCCGCGCCGCCGCCGAGACCTTGTGCCAGTGTCGGTGGTAACAAAAATAATGTTAATGGGATTGTTAAAGCGTGGAATTTCATTCTGTGTTTGTGTAGTCGATCTTGCGGGAGAGAGAGGGGGAGAGAGGGAGAGAGAAATTGGGGGGGGGTCTATTTGCAGATTAGGGGGTGAATGAATGAGTGATAGTTCGAATATTTAGTTTACCCTATTAACTTGAATAAGAGAAGTATGTCTTGGGACGTCGAAGTTTCCCCCTTAAGTAACGCGTCGTTTTTGTATCCCCCCCTGTCTCCGTCAAAATAGGAAACTTAGAGGTCCTGAGACATACTTCGCTTATCCAAGTTAGTACGGTCCTGGGCTTGAACGAGACGGAGGACAGGGGCGGAACCCCTGTTAGACAAGATTACAGATGAGGACGTGGTTTGGAAGGAGGGAGCCGCATTTTTGGATCAAGTGGAAGTCGGGTACAGTGCTAGGACACAGTCCGTTTGGTTTGTTGGCGCTGTTACAAACATCGGATGTGGAATGGGCTCTGTGATCTACGGTACCAGCACGCTCGAGTATCCAATGCCGGCAGCCTATTCCCGGTGGTGGGTGAATGATTTTGCAGCGAGAATCTACGAGTATGGTTGTTAAGGGTTTATCACGCGCTAGGCTTGCCATTTCATTCCGCCATGACGGAGAAAACAACTAGACGGGGCGGGGGAGAATTAAGGAATGGCCTGCACGTGCCGGTACCTTGTCATACAGTTACGATACTGGTAAGGTCGAGGCAGACTATCGGATGTTATCGCCCGCAGTAAGCTTAAGTCTATCTTGAGTATGATAACTGGTACCGGTATTTGTCTCTATGAGGTCAGCTTGATGATCTCCCGAGTGAGCGGGGCGAGTCGTCGTCACCCTGGATTTACTTGCGAGTAAGCGCAGGGCAGGGCAGTGATAGATAGCACTACTGTGCTCAAGTACTGGTACAGTTGCATTCCAAAGGTTCGGCACCCAGGCTGGTACTATAACATAAAGGGCTGTAATACATCCGCCATAAATTTTTGTCACGGCACCAGTCCAGATACCAGAACTTTTGGGACGGGGCTGTACTAGTACGGTGCGAGCAAGTACCATACCGGTAGGGGGGGCGATGGTGAGTGATGAATGCTCTGTGGCGGTGCTCTCTTGTACAAAACCACCAATTGAGCTGAAGGCACATCGCCACAGAGCGCTCATCACCTTTCGTCATCCCCCGTGCGGGTGAAGATTCGGTCCAGCGAGACGACTTACTCGGGTATGGATGTGGGTGATCGGACAGACAGGGATTAGAAACCTATGGAGCTACATAGAATTTTGATCCCTGTCTGTCCGATCACCCACGTTCATACCCTAGTACGTTGAGTTTATCGTGATTCTCTTCTCTTCTACTCCACGATATGATGTTAAGTCACCCCGCCCAGGGATCTGCCGCAGCAAGCCTCTCTCGAACGGACCCCGTTGCCGTCCTTGGCAAGGTTCCGCCGTTAGAACTGCCCTTGATTGTGCAGAAGCCGCCAAGCCTATTTCCTACCTGCGACCTGCACGTACGAGTACTACAACACCAGGCAAGACTCGGAATAGGGAAGTGAGGGCCCGTTCAGTACTGCCATATTCGTGCTTTCTCTACGAATAATATACGTAAGGTGCTCCGTAGAAATTTACAGATATGGGTTGCATTGGAGATGTTCGTGTGCATATACCATTTATCGGGCTTGTTCCCCTGCCTTTCCTACGAGAACGGTAGGTTGCAGTATAATGAACTCGGTTCCTGAGGAGGAGGGTTGTGCGGTAGTCTATTACCTATCACCTTATCCTCGAGTTACCGCAGTGCACTACCTCTACATAGTGATACTACTCGGGGGGGGGGGGCAATGGGGTGTAAGATCATTCGAAGGGCCGCTGGTGATAGGTTACAGGCTACTTACCGTATGCTTGTGTCCTGAAGCTCTGCGTTAACTGTTAACTTACTCGAGCACATTGGCACAGAGTCTTGACGTGAGAATTTTTCTCATGACGGCCATTTATTTTTGGGTGACATTACGCGTCTTTTATTGCTTGTATGTATGATACCGGTATGTATGCCTTTTCGGGGTCGGGGCCAACCAAGTTTTTTCCTGCTAAACTGGGGTTGCCTCTGGGCCAACGGGTGCTTGAGGACCATCACGAGACACACTGTGATCGATAGTATGAGAAATATGAAAAAATGTGAAAACGGTGATATGACACTCTACCTTACATGCAGACAAGGCGTGAAGGGCCAAGTTATCCATAGATAGAGTGTAGTTAAGTTAGCGGCGAGCGGATGAAGAAGTGATTTCTCAGCTAATTAATGGATAACGGAGGATTTCAGCATAGCGTGACGTAACCTATTCATTACTATGGACCTGATCCACACCAGCCACATTGGACTGGGATAACCGGGCTTGAGGTTAGGTGGCGGGTGGCTGCAGGTATGACGTCTGGTCTCGAGACGTTTTTTTTATGTGAGCCCACCCTTTTTCTTTTTCCCCTTCCCTTTTCCCTTGAACACTGCAAATAAAGACCCGGGCGCCCCCTCCCCATCACCCCCTTTCATTTCTCCTCATTCGTTTCAACAACACAAGATACCCAGTACAGTTTTGCTTGACATTCCATCGAAGCTTCCTTCGAACACCTAAAGTTACAGAATACTATCAGCACAACCGCAACCACAACATCATGCCTTTCACTGCCAGGTCAGTCCCTTTCTAGTTACAGGGGGAGAGGAGGCGGGGGAAACTTCAGGAATTTGGGGAGGTTGAGTTGAAAAGAAGAGAAACGGAATACTGATTATTTGTCTAGTGATATTTGCAAGATCATTCTCGCCATCCTCCTTCCTCCCCTTGGTGTCTTTCTCGAGAGGGGATGCAGCGGTGATCTGTTGGTTAACATCATTTTCACTTGCTTGGGTTACTTGCCCGGAATCATCCACGCTCTGTGAGCTTCTCTCTCTTTTCGTGTCCTTTTTGGAATGTCCCGGTTGCTAATTCCTACCTACCAGATACATTATATTTAAATACTAGAGAAACCCAAAGCTCCCGCGATCCCTATTTCACCAAACGTAAACAACACCGGTTAATTGAGGAGGGATGGTAATTTTTGAATTGATATCGTTTGGGAGGGCGATGATTGCCTGTTGGTCGGTCTTTACTTGAGGGGTGTTTTGGGCCAATAATGGGCTCTTTTTTTCTTTCCTTTCCATTTTCCCTCTTTTCTATTATGGCTGCGAGCATGGGTCTCTTTTCGGTTTGGTTTGCTACGCTTTCCCCCTTTTTTTCTCTTCCCGTTGTATGACTACAATATCATGATAGCGATGACTTGAAATCCGCAAATATTTCTCCCGTTGCAGTTGTGCACTTATGAAACGGTATCGTAATGTAGTTGAATTAATTGAGATGGTGTGGCTTGCTGCGTTGTGGGGGCATGCACGCGGGGTTTAGGTTCCGGGAGGCACAGCAAAGTAGATCTTGTTGGCACTGAAGTTTACACACTCATCCGTTTCCTGCCCCACCAACACCTGCCCTAAGGGAGAGGGAGGGAGAGACAGGTTCATCGACGGCCGATATCTAGAGATGTTTTGATCCTTTCACTTTCTAACCTTTCTTTCTCTTCTCACCTTCCTGCGTCAAGTTCCTTCACTCCGATCTCTCCGCCCGGTAACCTGCAATATCCACGGTTCACAACGCGTGGTCAGCCGCAAATCCTGTCGCCTCCCGCTTATCTTATCGGGATAAGGGCAGGCCAAGTCTCCCACTGATTTCGGCACCAATCATTCTCCTTTCTTTTCCGCCTCTTTCACACATACCGGCAGCCAATCCACCAACCGATCCAGCCAATTCAATTTCCCCACATCTACTCACCTATACCACGCTACACTCCAACAATGTTCCTCTCAACCGATCCATTACCCGCCGAATTGGTCCGCGCCCTGACAATCTTCACCGACCAGTTTCGGAAAACCGCAAATACCTTCCTCAGCATTCCCACCGTCCGGGAACATGTCTTCACGCGCGTCTGCGAGCTCCACAACACCCTGGAAATCCTTTCGACCGTCAACCAGCCTATAGGCACCCTCATGCAAATCCTCGGGCCTCGAGTCACTAGCGGCCACGAATCCGCTAGCGATAGCGCGCGAGAATACCTCGGTTTCATGCTAAACGCAGAGTTCATCCTGTTTGAGGCATACCGGATATACGGGCTACGCATGAACCCGTCGCTCGCGCATTGGGTGGATGTCTGTCGGGAGTATGAATCGGCGGAGAAGCAGAAGAAACAACAGCTGGGTGATGATCGGAGTGTAGAATCGTCGGGCCTTCGTGAGGAGGTACTTAGGATTCGGGTTGCGTTTGTAAAGGGGATTCTAGGCGAGCATGGGGATAGGCTGGCAGGGCTTTCACCGCACGAGTTCGCTAGTCGGGGTTTGGAGTTTGTGGTTGATGTGGAGTCTTTTACAGAGGCTTTGTACGAGCAGGGGATTTATGATAAGCCGATGGAGGGGAGGAAGAATCTCAAGGGAGGCGCTGGGGGTGCCGGAAGAGGCCACGGGAAGGAATTAGGCGTTCATGGGACCGGAGCAAGTGTTGGTGGAAGTGGATGTTCCTCGGCTAGTGGATTTACCTCTGGCGCTCAAACGCCGTCGAACGGGCGCCCCTCACCACTGGTCCAAGACACAGCGGCCGAAGTCTCAACCTTCCTCGTCAGAGCTATGTCGGAAGAGCTCCGCCCGAACGTCGTAAACTCCCTGCTGGCAATTCTGAAATCCACACCGTCCCTCCTCACCGCATACCCGTTGGACTTTCTCTCGTCTCCTACCCTCGCAGGCCTGATATCGAACAACCCAGTCTTGGCTCGAGGGATCCTTCTCCTCCTCCTCTCGCCCAATACTACCACTGCTACTCCTACTACTCCTGCTAATACCACACCCACCCCACCGTCAACCACAACCCCGCCATCACAGTCCTCTACCTCTCACCGCCGCCAGGAAATCCTCACAAGCCTCTCCTTCCTAGCCCCCACCCTCAACGCCTTGGAAACCATAAACATCTTAATCACCCAAACCTCGGCCCTCACAAAAGATGAGACAAACTTGTTGATACACAACTTTCTGTCAAACGGGACGCGCTCGGCGGAGGAAATGCTCAACGGCGAGTACCGCGATGGCGGTAGCGGGAAGAGGGCGCAAGCGCGGCAGGTGCAGCTGTTGTGTCTATTCGTGCAGAGCCTTTTGCGCGCGGGAGTCATTTCCCTACGGGATGTGTACTATGAAGTGCAGATGCTGGGTGTTACGTTCATGTACGTTAAGGAGGCGAGGGATCTGTGGAAGGCTGCTCGTGGGTGAATGAGGGGGTGGGGTTTTTATGATGGTATGACGGGATGGTTTGGGGGGTAAGTAGAGGCTTGCTTGATTTTGCTATTATTTGCTTTTCCTTTGATTTAATCCTTTGCATTGAATGGGTATGGGAGCTTGCATTGTTGGTTGGCTGGAAGTTTGACTGGGATTTTCTTTACTCTGTTGTGGGGGCCTGGTTGGCGTTACGATGCTTTGCTCTACTTCACTTTAATTCGCTTTACCTTGCTTTGTATTTTACCCCCTTCCCCTCCATTCCTGTAATAATATCCCGAGCGTATGCACGTATATAATGTTTCTCATTCGCTTTGTTGCAACTTCCTTCCTCTTACATTTTCATCTTTGTCACGGTCGTTTTGTAAAGTGTGGAGTTTGTTGGGTCGATCTGGTGATGGATGGGATAGCATCATACTCATGTGTCGCAAGTATTACTCTTGTTAATGTATAGAGGGAGGGAGAGTCTGTACTAGTATACCACTGCATGGTAGTAAAGTTTAGCTAGCGAGCTGCGAGTATAGTACCCATCTGCTTCTGCCCTGCCGAGCTATCCACCGAGTGATAATTCGTGAATCGCCATCGTGTATTCACATACCGTAAAAACTCGAATTGAACCGTGTGCTATGAAGTCCAGAATTTCCTTCTCTGGAACGGGGGGCAAAAAATACGGCAAAAACACAGCCCCTTCCCCCCTTCCGAGACAGAAAAAATTAAAATTAAAATTTCCCGACCTTACTGAGAGAGGAAAGTCCAACGACATAACAGATGGTTCAATTATTCAAGTTGCTACGGTATCAAATCCTCTAGCATTACACTAGGTCCACCCCCCCCACGGCTCTCTCTTACCTTTCCACCACACACACACACACACTTACCACCTTCAACTCTTACAGCTCTCGCAGGTCTTTTTTCTCCCGCTGGATAGGTGATGGCGCTACGTGGTATTTCAGGCTTACCGCTGTCTGCTGGGTGGATGAGCACAGTCTAGCGCAGTGCAACTACCAAGTCCCCACTCAAGACCTCAAGCGCTGCAATTTCGCCCCCCCCCCTCGTAGGCTTTGCCCCATTGTGATGTCTTTGTTACTCCTCGTGGTGCTCTGCACACAATATAAAATTTCCTTTTCCTTCTCTCGCTTGCTTACCTGGAGCCGGCTCGCTTCTCCGGGTAGTAGTTGTTGGCCGCCTTCGGCAGGCGTTGGGTGGATGTCTATTCCCGGGACGCAAGCAAGCAGGCCAGAAAGAAAGAAGGAAGGAAGGAAAGAAATAGTAGCGTTAGGTCGTGGACGAGGGTGGAGACTGCCAGACGTTGTGATTAATTCTGGAAGAAGTCTTCCTGATTGTTCTTCGGGCGCTTGATGGATTGTTTTGGGGGGCTTGCTTATTCAGGGGGAGGCTTCTCCGGACATGTCTTCTCTTGGTTATTGCGGGAGTGCCCGGGGGTGTGTGTGTGGAGAGCTCTTGCTGAGATAAGTGTGGAGATCCATGGATACTTTGGTTATCTTTACCCTTGGTTTAGTTAGGAGCGGAAGCGAAGTTATTGAAGTCCCCCCCCCTGCGTTTTCCACAGAGTTGACCCCCGGGTTCTAAGTGAATTCTCTCGCTACCGTTCTGCCGATGCGTTATCTGCCCATTGTCACACTTTATAACAACAGCCTAGTCGAACAGTCAGGGAGCACACAATCTATATCCGGGCGGACTATTTGGTAGAATTCTGTCTAAGATAACCCACCGCAACAATCCCCAGAGTATGATACCAGAAACTGGGTATTTTATCACCGAAAATTTAGAAATCAATGACAATCCCGGACAACTGGAAGAGAGAGCAACCATTGGTGGGAAAGATAAAGGAGGTGTACAGTACTTGTGGTGAGCAAAATGATCCGGTTGCCAAGCTAATCTGCTCTTGACATCTTAGCTGCTGCGCCAGCCATGTATTTCACGTAACATCACCATGACCAAGCGAGTGCTTATCCTGTGGTAGGTAAATAGATCCTAGCTCTTTCTTTTATTTTCCGATAAGGTTAGTGATAACCGCGTCACATTTTAAACATCGAGTGCACTATAAGAGCAGATACATCCTAGACATAAGAGAGGTTTTAATCACCGATTGCTGATACCTAGGAAAAGCAACCCCTCTGAGCGCAAAGCATATTGCGGGGGGTTCCTCCCAGACTAACACCATGCTTGGGCTATTTTTATTTATTTTTTAGAAATGGTTTTGCGAGTGATAATATGTGAATATGCACTGCCTGTCTCTCATGGGAAGCTAGGATGTTTAGATATTTGAGCGACTTGATGGGGATAACAAAAGCAGGGGTATTGGGGGTCCCGTGTTGATCAGAATTTGATCGTGGTGCCGGTAAATTAGTGGAGAATGGGCTTAAGGGGTATCTATGGCTAATAATGGGACCACTGCTGGAAACGTGCTTGTCGGAATTACGCGGGGTTAACGGGGTTTGCTTTCCCCTTGCTAAATCCGTGGATTGACCTGGGTACAGGATGCGGGCTCATCCGCTGCGTACAACCTCAAGTTGTGACATAAGGGCCCCATGTACTAACAAAGGGGAAACATCCCGCCCGTGTTCAATGCCCACAAATCCAATAATCCCTCTGGTATGTATTGGACCGACCAAACGCCCTTCTCTAGGATACCGGTAGGCAAGGAGGGAAGAAAGTGAAAGCACTGCCAGTAGACACTACCAAAAGAAAACAAATAACAAGCAATCCACATTTCCATTATCCTAGTCATAGGATAACTGCTAGTAGGCAGACACTTGCCTTGTTTTCAGATCCAAGAAACCTTTGGTGATTCCTGTGACCAGGGCAAACCCGGAAGTACTAGTACTGTCCCCGGAGGAGGCCACCTGTTCCCCATAGCCTAGGTGAGGGTACCGCTAGGAAGGAACACGAATTAGCAATCGGCCCCAGTCATCGCACTTGTGTGCTCCATAGCTCTCTACTACTATAAAGCCTAGTGCCTTACGAGGAAGCAGTGTTTTTTTACCCAGCCTATGAAGAATATCTGGTGGTTTTTCCCTGTATTCATATTCCTAATCAGGGAGGCGAAGGGTAGGAGGTGGGGGTTTTTGGCGGGGAGGGGCTTGAGGGGGCTAGAGAGGGGAGGCGGCGTTAGTTTGAATATTACAGCCGCAGAGCCAGTGGCCATGAGAAGGTGATATATTATACCTTGGGGCAGTCTGGCCAGCGGTTGTTTGAGCCGATCCTCAATTCACTACTGCATTTTGTGCCAAACGCTGCAGTCCTCTCTACACAAAGCTTTGCAAATAGTGTTCTGCTAAATTCCCAGCCAGATCCCGCGTTTTTTCATGCTAATTGCGTTTGCGCATTCACTCCTAATCTTTAAATAGATACAGGAAAGGATCTTTTGTTGATGACGATTGGGGAATTAAGTTTAAAAATTCTAGGCTATAAAGGTTTCTAGTGTTATCTAACTTGCATGTTAAAAACAATCCTGAGAGAAAGTTCATAAACAATAGCGATCCCAACAGTACGGTCGTTTCAAATACGGGTTTTGGCCCAAAACTTGTGCCGAGATGACGAGCAGCTCAAATGGCGGCGAACCAAACAGCCCTTTAGCGCCCGAGGGTAATTGGGGATCTAGTATTAGAGTGGTATTGTCTGCCTTGATCTCTGAAATCATCCCCCTCTAATTCATTCCTCTGCGTAGATTACCTTATATATACTTGCAAACTACTATAATATATCCTGTGCATGAAACTTCACATCGATCATACTAACGCACAACGCACTACTTTCCACAATATATCGACGCGTTCATATATAACTTACCGACTTTCCCCAACTCTACTGCAACTAATTAGACTACCGCAACAAAACAAAACATAAAGAGCAAATTATACATAGCTTCATAGAGGGTGTATAGATGTGTATATATATAGAAAGCTGTGGTAATAACGGCATCTGAGCACTCATGCTTTGCAGGCAGATCAACAAATAATACAGCAACCCTGGAGCTTCTTGATAAGTTTTGGAGTAGCCGTTTTGGCAAGTTCCCCAAGTTCGTTTGGCGGTCCCTGTTGCTGCTGCTGATGCTGCTGCTGCTTCCCATACCTCCCATAGCCCTGCCCTCCACCCCCACCATGCTCCGCCTCATCCTCTCTGAGCGTAAGAATCAACTTCCCCTGATTCCCCGCCTCTTCCTCAACCTTCAGGCCCCGCTTCCTGCACAGCTCTATAACCGCAGGCCCAACCTTCCTAACCCCACCCGCCGAATGATTCCCCTTGCCCACAATAACGTTCAAGTGCCTCTCCCCCCTACCCCTCGCAGCATTGATCCTGTTCTCGAGGATTTCCTCGGCCTCCTCCACGTATAGCCCGTGAAGGTCTATGGTGTCGGAGGGTAAATGCGCGTTGTTGGCGCGGAAGATGTAGTTGCGGGCCTGGGCGTTGTACTCTTCCATAGAGGCTCCGTGGCGCTTGCCGGCCTCGCTCAGGTCGTGGGCTGCTGCACCGTCACCGTTGGCGTAGGCTTCGTGAGAACGGGTGAAGCAGTCCGTGCGCAGGCGGGCTTGCTCGTGGGCGACTACCGGAGCGGAGGGTGCTGGTTAGGCCGCGCGGTGAATGGTGGGGGAGGGCCACTTACGGGCGCGGAGGCGGTCGTATTCGACTTCATCTGCGTCTGTTGCACCCCCGCTATGATGGTGACGGTTCGCTAAGTTGAGGTTAGGAATCCCATTGTAAACCTTCTTTTGTTGTTGTTTTGGAACTAGGACTTACTACTGCTACTACCTCCCGCACCAGTTAACTGGTCCATAACGTATGATGCCATTTTACTTCAATATCGTAGATTATGCCCGGATATTATTGCGCGAAACCGTACGATATGGTAAAAACGTCCCCCCTTGCGATTTCTTTTTTTTGCTTCAATCAGAAATATCAGGGGTAATCTCAGATCAGACCAGGAAATATTCCCGTTTTCTACGATAAACGAGGGCCAAGCTTTATTTCGGGTAGCGCATCAAGAACGCGTTCGATGGCTTGGCTGATCATTTCGGAAAGGTGATGAGTTGGCAACGTTCTTTCCTAGTTAGGAGAGAAGGATGTCGAAACCGATGATTGGGCCTGGAATTTGTGACATTTTTGGCCTTTGTATGGGCTTGATTGCTCTCTTGTTAATGCTGTGATCGGACGGATGGGCTAGGGACCGGTGGACTAATGCCCGAGTGATGAGATATGATGCCTTGCCCGGAAATGCATCTGCATGAGTGGGTGCCCACCCGCAAACGGTCGAAGGTTCATGGAATGATCAGTCAAGAAGTGCAATTTGGAAGCCCGCGATCCCCTCCAGCGAACTATTTGAGCCAGATACTATCTTTTCGTCTATATTTGTCGTCTTTTGGTTCCTTAGAGTATTCCGAGATTAGGAATAGTTCAAACATGACAATCGTGCAGGTGCCTTCCACAGGCCGGGTTGCGGCAGGAGTTCCCCGGCCGGACCACCTCCGGCAAAGATCTTAGGCTAACTCAGAGAGCCATTAACTGCACACAGACTCAGGGATGAGTCCATCCTATTATACATTCTTCTGAGTGGAGAACGGTAGGGATATCGGCAGACACGCCCCCGGTGTACACCCAGGAGTTAAAGGAGATATCGGCCTCGCCCAATTGATCGAGAGTTCCCTCGGAGCAATAGCTGATCCGAGCGGTGCTCATGGATGGGCCTCCACGTTGCGAGATCATGCTATCGTTGCATCCGAGACCCATCATAGGCCTGTCGAAACGGGCTTTCTTTCCCCCGTGTCCAGTCGCACGCTGGGGGGGCTGTAAGGCCTCCCGTCCTTGATAGAGTACTGGTATTCGCTTTGCAGACATCGCTGTTGTTTGTCGTTGTTGCTGTGGTGGTGGTAGTTGTGATGTGTGCTGTCGATGAGGCTGCTTACTATTCTCGATGGGGGCCGCCAGACAGCGGCAGGGGCGACTCTGTGGAGGGCGCAGGACAACTCTAACACTACAATACAGTACCAGCAGTCGTACCGTGAACTAAATTGAAATCTGCTAGAGTGTAGGAGAAAGAAATTGTGTAAAAATTCACAGGTTATTATCACGATCATTCAAGTAAAACCACGACTTTCTTTTCTTTTTCCTCTCCTCTTCTACGGTATTTGGCAATTGCACTTCTGCTTTCTCCTTTCTCCGCTTTTCGCTTCCGGTATTCACGGTAATCAGATACCTTTCCACTTCCAGAAGTCGCACAGTACATCACCTTTTTACTCCAATTGTTTTGCGCTGGCTTTGCTGGATAGCTGCAGGGCCACGCAGTCAGTTTTCCCCCTCCACCAACATCCTTTACGCTTCCCCATAATCACCATCATCATCATTGCAACCCAAAATTGGTAGCCCCGTCACTTTTTTCGCTGGCAAGCCCCACCTTTTCTCATCACAACATCTCACGGGCCCCCTCTCTTGGGAGGTGAAAGACAGCAATTAGACAAGCGAGCGAGAGAGGGTGGAAGGGAAATAATAAAATATATAAACGGGCTTATATGCGACCCCGTCCGGCTTCAGGTCTCTCCAGATTCCTGCAAAGTTTGCGTTCGTGCTTGCTGCAGAGTTACAGCTTCATTCCCTGGAGTTTGTCTTCACACAGCAAAATCTACTGCAACGTCGTACCACATTCCAGTGCCGTCTCTTCTCCCACGATAACCCCCACGAAGATGTCCAGCACCCAAGCAATTATCGCCAGCGTCTATAGCGCTTCCATCTCTACACCACAGAACCTCTCGAGCTCGCCAGAGGGCGTAACTGACAAGTCTCACCACTTGAAGAATGGAAAAGGCTTTACAAATCCCTGGCCGAGGTATGAATAAAAAAAAATTACAAGGACGGGTGATATTCTGAGCTCGAGCACGCCTTTTTCCCCTCATTCTCTCCTCCCACTCTTTCTTGAGTTGTTTGCTTGTTTGCTCCAACGCTCCTGCTATGCAGTTTTGTCAATGTTTCCTGTCAACACAAATTTAAATGTACACAAAATCCCTCCTTCCTGCAAGACCACTCACCCCCATCCCCCCCTCTCTTGCGAAAAAGCAGACTTATTTGAAACTGAGCGGCAATATACTGACATCTTCCAAAGTTGGAGAGATTTAGATCTGGTCAAGGCTCTGAAAGCCGTCGCTCGGTAATATTTTTCCTCTTCCTTAAATTTATCTCTCGTAATTCGAATACCGACCTGACTGGCTGCTCCTGCTCCTTTCCCCCTCCCTTACTAGACATCGCATGGGCCCTGACTCCGACGGAATTTGGGGTCCCTCAACTACCCCGCCAACAGTTCCAGTCGTAGCCCCCCAATTCCTACCAACCCGTTCCACTTCCTCCACCGAATTCCGTGCAACATGGCTCGGTCATGCTTGCTTTTATGTCGAGTTCCCTGGTGGCTTCCGTGTTCTGTTTGATCCAGTGTTTTCAGAGAGGTGTAGTCCCGTACAATTTATGGGTCCAAAGAGATACACCAAGATGCCATGCGATATTGCGGATATCCCTGTTGTGGACGTTGTGGTCATTAGTCATAATCATTATGACCATTTGGATCATAATACGGTTATGAAATTGAAAAAGCGCCATCCAGATGCCTGGTACTTCGTGCCGTTAGGCAACAAGGCTTGGTTTGCCCCCCCCTCTACAACATGCGGCTCACTAGCGAAGATGGCATGTGTTCGAAGCAGGCCTTTTTCTGACAATGCATCTGTGTCGACAGGTTTGCCTGTTCCGGCGTCGAGAAATGTATCGAATTAGACTGGTGGGAGGAACGAGATATTGTGCTCACTCCATCCAATTCTCAGACCTCAGCCGGAGTCTCTATCTCTACCGATTCCAACGAACTACCACCGGAAGTGCAAACAGAGCCCACAGAGGAAGGTCCCAAGGCTAATAACATCGCTGCGAGGATAGGCTGTCTTCCGTGCCAACATACTAGCAATAGGGGATTGACTGATCGAGGTGCGACATTGTGGGCCAGTTGGAGCATAGAAAGCGGTGGAAGGAAGGTTTACTTTGGAGGGTGAGTGGTGATATCATTTCCCAGGGTGTTATCTCTTTGGTGTTGTGTTTCCTTTTTCTCCCATGATTTCTTTTTGCTTGTAGCTCGCCCTTGTGTTGGTCTTCCTCCCCCACGAGGGCTCGGGCTTTTGATAACCAAAATGCCCCTACCGGTACTGCCCGTGCTAAACCCCTCATATTGGCTATTTGGTGGTGGCGGGTTCCCAGATGATACTGGGGCCCCGAGCTATGGGTCGACCGACGGCCCCAATAATCTCAGCAGTAGGCTGTTCATACTTTGGGCATAGGCAAGTGATTTACTGGGCTGGGGCAATGGCTTCGGACGGGTGACGGAAGCCTACAGTTCGGGAGCGGTCAGCGGCTTCCCGTTGAGTGCAATATGAGGCAGTCGACCCTCCCAAATAGAACTGTCCATCGGGTCGAAGCATGGTCCCTTCCGATGCCGGGGATTTTTTTATAATTCTTGCGAACACCCGGCCTCCTCTGCCTTGCTCCCTCTGTTGATCACTTGTTACTCGAGTACCGGTAGAAGGGGTTTGCCTATCCAACCTTATTATAACCCCTAGGCTACTGTTGCCCACTACTTTACCCCAATTTGTGTCACGGCCGTAAAGGCCGAGTTATTTTTTCCCTCGATATTTGATTTTCAAGTCCACCTGGTGTTTTTTTCTTTTTCCTTTTCCAGCTCTGGCTGACAGGATACCATACATAGCGACACCGGGTATCGTGCTGTCCCTCCGGACCTTCCGAAATCTGTCGATGATTATGGCGAAGAGTTCAAAGACTTGCCAGTATGTCCGGCGTTCAAGCAGATTGGGGAGTTGAGAGGGCCGTATGTGTTTGCCTATCCGACAGTGGTATTCTGGTTTTCGTGGATTCATCAAACTGATTACCTTGGCTAGGTTTGATGTTGGACTGATACCCATCGGTGCCTACATGCCAAGATGGTATGCTTCTTCCAACAATGCTTTTTATTTTTTATTTTCATCTCAACCGAAGGCTTTCCTTTTGCTCCTACCCTTGCTTTTCTTTCATCCCTTTGCATGGAATATCCCAGATGCTGCACCCTGTTTGACGCATGAGATTTTGTCCCCCCCCTTGTATGACATTGAAGTGCCTGTAAGGTGTGATTATGTACTCTAAGGTAGACGCGATGCGTGCCGTGCTCGAGTACTTCACCTCAACATATACTCGTACCCAGCGCGACGGCTCGGTCGGGAATCTTCCAGAAATCCCTCGTTTTTGCATGGGTGAAATGAAGGTCACAACGTCCGGCTTAACACTTTCTTTTTCCCACTTTTTCTGACTTTTACAGAGCAGATGATTTCTCGACTCATGTGAGATTTTGAACCCAACTAACTTTGGACTGTGTGCCTAGGGTCATGAGCCCCATGCATGCAAATCCATACGACGCCGTGCGAATTTTTGTTGATACCAAGTGCAAAAAGGCGCTCGGAATTCACTGGGGTGAGTCACCTGGATATAATTCCTTCCTTCCTCATTTCATCCTCATATTCCCCCGTTTTTTTTTGCCATCTCGGGATCATTTTCGAGGTGGAGGAGGTGGTGGGGGGGGGGGGGGCAAACCGAAACCTCCTTCACTTGGTCTGTGGAATTGCCAAATTTAGGCGCCTTGGGTGGTTACCCCGCATTTCATCTCGATGGGATGGAATCCATCTTCCCATCACCAGCATCATCATCGGGGATGAGGGAGAAACGATGTTATGGGGGTAGAGTTTTCCTGGGGATCAAGACGGCTAATTTTGATTATTTTGTTTACGGGGGGTGCGTTTAGGGACGTTTGTATTAACTGATGAGCCTGTACTCGAGCCACCGAGGTTACTGAAAGAAGCCCTCGGGAAAGAAGGGATCGAGAAGGAAGGGGTGTTTGACGTCCTCAATATCGGAGAGACTAGGGAATATTGAGAACAGGGCTGCGATTTGTATGAGAGAATGGGAGCTGAAATAAGTGGATGGGGGGGTGGGGTGTGCGTGTGTGAGGGGTGGAGAGGGGAACCGGAAAAAGGTCTCGCCATAAGAGGGGTCTTAACCGCGGCTGTGTTGCTCTGTGCAGCAGGGGGAAAGGTAAACTCATCCCTCCATCAGTCGATCGGGAGGTCGTGTGCCTGCTCTCGGGAGTTTTGGAGTGTTTGGGGTTTAGCAATCAATCAATCAGTCAAGCAATCAATCAATCAATCAATCAGTCAAGCAATCAATCAATCAATCAATCAGTCACTCAATCAAGGACTGCTCCATCCGGCTGTAGCTTTAGCGCACTGTACAAGTACTTTATCTCGAGCGATTCCTTATTCGAATAAATCGTTGATGCGTAATCCTGTACTGGATCGGACTGTACTTGCAATTTACCAACGGGATGGCGATGGACCGGGGGAGGCGTTAGTGCCGTCAGTACAGTACCGTATGAGCAGTCCGGCGGGATTACTTTTTCGCAGTGCTCTCCAGGCAACGGCAGAAAGAACACTATCCAAGTAGAGTCGCGGCAAGGTAATAAACGGACAGAAGGGGAATCATCCATGTGTGATCCGCGTTGCAACAGGAAAATTAATTCTTGTCTTGTCCGGTCACTACCTTGCCGCCACTGCGCCCAGGAGTAAAGCATCAACAGGCAACAAGCATCTATCCATCCATCTATCAAAAAACCTTGCTGAGTGAGCAAACTAGCAGCAGATCAGGGCAGGACAGGACTGGGTAGGACAAGGCAATGTCGGTGCCTTGTCTGTTTAACCCATCCATCATTTTTGCACTCAAAAGAGGCGAGGAGGCATAGCACCGATGATGATGATGATGATAATAATAATAATAATAATAATAATAATAATAATAATACGGCACTATTCTCCCCAGCTGCTCACTTTACGCGCAAGCACACCCATCTGCAACACACGCGCGCGATACGATACCAAACATCAAGCTCAGGTTGCACCGTGGACAGGTAGGGCCACGAATAACGAAACGCACATCTCCCATCCCATCAAAGGTTCCGACTTTTTGATTTTGGCTCGGTTTGCGAACCACCGATCTGTGAGATGGATATAAGTACTGTACATATGCTGACGCTGATGGTCGGTCGCACACCCGGAGCGGAGTGGGGAGGGATGCATCGTATTCCCTCTGCTCGTTCGTTAGTTCGTACGTCCCTTCCGCGCTCTGCAGCCAGCTACCGGTGTCGCTGGGCAGTGCTGTCGCCGAGTACGTACGGTGGGCAAGGCAGGTATGTAAGTACGTGGGCCTGGGACAAGGTCATGTCAGGTCGGGTCAATTATTAGGCCCTCCACAGTAGATGTCAGGGTATCAGGGGAGGGAGGGGGAGGAGGTCACGATTCTGTACCGGCTCTCGTATCATACTCGAGTACATGTTGATCTTTTACCGGTTTTGTCCTATTTGTCAATCATAAGACCTTACTGTACTAGTACCAGCACACTTCCTTCCTTCCTTCCTTCCCTCTTCCCTCTTCCTCATGACATTTACAAGAAGAAAAGAAAAGGAAGGAAGTTTGGGGCCAGGCTTAAAACGTTACAATAATGGAATAAATAGATGATATTGCCATGGGTCTTTGATCGTTTTTCCTTTTTTTTTTTCTCCGAAGAGCTTTAATATATTGATTGATCACAATTCCAATACTCGTACAGTTGCATCAAGGCAAGTTAGCGCCAATACCACCACCACCACCACCACCACCACAATACGATGGCTCTCGAGATACTCGCACTAGAAACCGGATCCTGCAGTAAATGATATTATTTATATTCCCCCGGTTCTAGACTCCCCTCCTTCCCATCTCCACCTCCCCACCCCCCCCCCCCCCTTCCCCTTCCCCTTCCACCATTTTCCAAAAAGTTGAAAGAAGGCCATAAAAGGTGTGCGCATGACCGTAATTGTCCCCCTTCCCTTTCGCTATGCAACCGTCATATGGGTTTCCGGACGACCAAAAATTGCCCCTGTGGCCAACTTTTTGATCTGAAATTTCTAGGTTTGGAATAGCGTCTTCTCGAGGGTAACGCAGCCTCCCTCTGCGGGGGGGGCAATTGCCCAAACGACAAACTTAGAGCTGAGTTATGGTTTGTTTTTTTTGTTTTAGAAATCTTCACCTCAGGTTTTGTCGAGTGGTTTCCATGGTTGGAGTTGGAAGAGTTGTTGTACGAGTAAACATCTCCTGTCAAAACGGCCCACTGCCGTATGATGGGTTGATGATAGGATTTCCAGTCATTGGTTCCGAACTCATTAGTAAAAAAAGTAAGAAAAAGTGAAAAAAGTGGGATACGGGGAAGAAAAAATAAAATAAAATAGATCAAGATCAAAAAAGGGTTTTTTCCCCCGAATAGTTGGGTGGGTTAGTTAGTTTAGTTAGTCAAGTACCGGTATGTCGGTATACAAGTTACACTTACCGGTACTGTACCGTGCCTATCATGCCTCCGGCGGTGGTCTACCGTAGTTCTGTTCTCTCGCTCGGATCACATTCTGATCGGAGAGATTGACACTTCTTAAAAGAGGCAGGTCGGCGGTAGTTGTTTATTTGTTTATTTGTTTATTTATTTGTTTTGTTTGGGTCCCCCCCACACACACTTGCCAAGGACATGGGCCAAGGTGGGACGGATCCTAGTCGATTTTGGGCCTTTTTACTCGGTGGGTAGAGGATGGGGGAACGGTGCAAGGGGACGCTATCTCGTTCGTTGAATGCCTTTCCGGTTGGATTTGGAAGTTGAGTTAGGTCAAGACGTTACCTACTGGCAAAATAACTATTACTGCAAGTGGTACCTGCGGGCTTACCAATTACTGCTTTACTTGTATTATATGTACTATTGTACAGCAGTGTACTGTGATTGTACTGTAGGGTACGGTACTGGTACCGGACAAATATCTATCAACCCCAATCCATGAATATTTGAAAGCCCAAAAATCTCTCCACTTCCATCCCCCTCTTCCTTCCTTCCTCCCTTCATCTTTACCCCCTCCCCCCGAGAGAAATAGTAACCACCCGGCCTGCCACCGAAAACATGTAAATCCATCCACCAAATACCGACACAGTGAGTAAATAAATTAAAAACCCACCAACACCCCCCTCCGACTTCCTATGATTGGTTCATGATTTGCTTTTTTCCATTTCCATTTTTCTATTACTGTACCGGTCCTATGCACGAATTGAGATTTATGGGCGTAGGAAAGAGGCGGTTGATTATCGGTAGGGTTTTACTTGTGTGAGGTCTGATATTTCCCTATTTAGGGGAGTTACGGGATTGGAATCGACAGCAGGAAGGGGAGTGTTTTTGTTGGGACACACACACATTTTTTTCTCTCTGTCTCTGTTAATTTCGGTTTCGTGACATATGATCTTTTTTTCTTTTTTTTTCTTTTGTGTGTGAGCGGGATGGATGGGTGTGTAGGAATGGTTGAAAGGTTCAAGAGAAGGAGTCCGACTGGCTACGGTATTCTGTTCGTTCGTTTTGTTAGTGGTTTTTCTGAGATGTGTGGGGTGAGATACTCCAATGGCACACTATGTAATGTAGGTGAAGGAGTTTATGAGCGCAGGTACGGTATGTTATGCGGCGCGCTCAATTTGTGGAAAAAGGGCTTTTTGACGTGATGAATGATTGAACGCGTTCGTTTGGGTTTCGTGCCCTTGCTTGCCTTTGCTTGTCAACTTGATTGACAATGATGAGCACCCCCCCCTTTGATTGAGAATTTTTGGCAGAAAAGGGGAGTGTAATCCTTCACGGATGAAGCACTTTTTTGGCCCGCTATCAGTTGCGGGGTCGCACAACAATCCAGATATTCCTTTTTTTATTTTATTTCATTTTTTTGCTTCACTCTCTCCCGAATTCTCGTCCTTTCCCTCTGACTGAAACAGTTAATTCCTTGTTTAGGTCAGGATGTCTCAGGAGTTGAGGGCGGTGTTGGGTCATACATGAATCGTACAATCCCAGCCGGCTCCCACCCCTCCTTATTCAAGACCGTGCTGTGGAGGACTGGGACAATTAAAGATCACAGGCACTCATACATGCTGCGGCAGTCTGTAGAGAAGTGGAGTGAATCTCCCTTCTTTTCTCTACCTGTCTTGCTTTTTTCCCTCTTTTGTTGCTTATTGCCCTAGCTTAGTTTGTATCATACTCGTACAGTAGTTTCGTCTTATTTTATTTTTTCGGGTTTGGAGGGGTCCTTGATGATTTGCAAAGCTAAATGTTAAGCATGACTATGTTTCGTAAGAGGGCGGACCGACTGACACTGGCCGCATCCATTCCTGACCGGCTAATTGGCTGAGGGGATGTGAGTGAAAAGATGTGTGAGTGCCGGGGGGGGAGGCAAGGGAGGAAGGAAGGATGGCGGAGAGAGAAGGGGAGAGCAAAGGGGATGGGGAAGGAAGGAAGGGGAAGGGAGTTATGGAGGGGGAGGGAAATTGACGATGCGTGGTGATGGACCTGATGGTGGGTAGGTTCTGGTAGGGCTCATTTACCTGTGCATATGCCGCAGGAAAGAATGTGCAGAACATAAAAAAAGGGAAACTCCCCTCCCCCACTGGTCCAACCCCCCCCCCTTCCCCCTTCCGCTTCGCCTCTTCGCTCGACCGAGTTCTTTCTCCCTTCGCCGCCCCTTCCTCGTCCTATCTGCTTTCTTCCTTTCCACCAAAACTCTCCGTTGCCGTTCATAGGGAGGTGTTTATGCGTCATAATATGTTAAACCGAAAACAAAACCACAACAACCCGCTGATTTCTGACACTCTGATTGTTCGGCCTGCTGCTGCTCCCATCTTCCCCCGTGTTCGCTCATCGCTGGATCTCTGCATCTGATTTCTGCGCCTCTCTGTCGTCGCAGTTACTTTTTTTTTTTTTTTGCTTGGAGAAAAGGAGAGACCAGGGGAACCTTTGATTTGGATCGAAAGAAAGCAAGGGAGGAACCGCGCGTTCGGTCAGCTAACCTTTTTTTGTGATAACACTTCTTTCTTTTGCTACCTGTGATCATTTTACGATACGGATAACCTTTTGCATCATACCTTTGCCTCTTTACCTTACATATCATACCAGCTTTCACCGTAACTACCCACCTCCACAACCGACCGCTATCTTCTATCCTTGTCACAAGAGAAAAAGACGTTTTTACCGTACTGGTCGGTGGAAGAATAAGGAGAAGAAAGAGATCATTCGCTTGGGATCAACGAACCGAGTGAGAGAAGAAGCATAGAAGGATAGGAAGAAGGAGGGATAATCTAATTATAAAAGGCGCGGAGAAAAAAAAGGCACATCTGCAGTGGTAAGCATGTTCTTCCGCTTCCTTTATTACAGTTTCTTTACATTTCTTTGGCGCCCGGTGCGGTGGACCTAGTAGATTATTGGTGGGGGAGTATTTGGCAGGTTGCATGCAATGTTCATCGTTGCCGGGGGTTGGTTATGGGTTGCAGCGGATGCCTATGGATTCTCCTGGACAAATTGGCTGTTCTCTTTTTTCCTTTCTCTCTTTTGAACTGGGGGCAGGGAAAAGGGCCGTTCCAGTAACAACGACAGTCACGCTAATCGTTTGTGTTCTTCTCACTTCTCAGCTTTCAGGTCACCGAAAGTCCAAAAGACAGGAAAAAGAAAAGAAAGAGAGAGAGAAAACGGACCAAAAAAGAATAAAAATAGGGATCCATATTCCGAACAAAGGAAGGAAGGGGGAAAAGGAAAAGGAGCAGGATCAAGAAAAATAAAATATAACGACCACTTTTCAACGAAAGATTTTTGTTTCTTGCTCCACTTCTGCTTCTTATTTACTCCCTGACTGTTATTTACACCCCACTTTTTTTTCTTTTCTCCCAACACCACCCCCTTTTTTACACCGTACATATCTTTCGTACAGATACATACATTTTAAATACATCCTACATCTGTAGTGTGTTGATCCCGTAGGTTGTTGCCCTGTTACTGTGCTCGCTTCCTTCCTCGCGGGTTGTCGGATCGATGCTGATTCCCTTCCGCTCGTCATTAGGTATCAACAACAACAATAAACAACCCCTCACCTTCCCCATCGCTACGATCGAGAAATCCTCTCAACAACCGAACAACCGCCGGTCTCAGGCGAGGCACCCAGTTCCACGGCGATAAAATGGATCCTGTGGAATGGTCTCGCTGCATGGCGAACATCTTCTTCGCCCACGGTGATCCTCAGGGCGACCTTCAAAAGTTTCGCCATTTTGTTCCTCCTTTCGTGCTGAGGACTTTTTGCAATGCGCAAGACCAGAATGTCTGGGTGGTTTACGACCATAATCAAATGTACCACCTTAACCTCCTCCGAGTGCTCTATTCCCTTCTTTTCGCAGAGGGAGCGAACTCGTGAAAAGGGTGGAATAGAGCACGGATTTGTTACCAGATGGAACTTTTAGTGTTATCTTGATTCTAACATGTTTTTCCCTCAAAATATAGGCCAGCCATGGTTGGAGAATCCGAGACTCTGATCATCTACAAACCGGAAGCAAAGGAGTTCGAGAAGCGACACTGGAGTGAAACCTTTGGTGCCGAGAACATCTACGCTCCGTACTTTGACAACCTGACTACCAGCACTTGGATGCGGGAGGGATTCCGCAAGTTTGATGTTTTAAAGAGGGTTGATCGGGAAATATTCAATGGATTGATGGATCCCATCTGGCAAATTCAGCAGCAACAGCCCTCCGGAACTATTCCCTTAATTCGTGGTGACCTCTATCAGCTGCGGAAATTTCTGTTTCTTATGACTTCTCAGCATAGTAGGGACAAGACCATGCATTTACTAGCCCACGACCCAAATATGGAGGATGCGAGAATTAGAAGGAGGAAATTTATTGAGGCACATGGCATGGAGCATCCTAGGGATGTTTGGTTGGGCAACTCGGAACAGATTTTAGACTCTCAGCACTACGACGTTCAGAACAATATGGATATCTTTGACTTGGATCGGGAGAACTATCGTGTGAACGCGAAGGAGAGGTTTTTGGTGTTTTGGGAGGCGGGACCTGGCGAGGAGTTTATTCTGACCGAGAATGCTTTTGGGGGATTTGAGGGTGGTCAGATTGGTGCAAAGAAGAATTCACAGGTTAGCTTGAGGCCAAAGGAACTCGAACGGCACCTTTACACCCGGGATTTCATGTGGCATCAACTCTATGTTCTTTCACCGACCCTAGTCGCTGCGCTTTGTCATGGTACTTTGATGCATCCTGAGCTCACCCGAAACCAGAGGAAGCGATATGGTCTGAGGCGTTCTATCTTGGAAGGTTTGCCGCATGATATTGCGCCCAAGTATTACAGGGATATGAACAAATCAGATGCGTCGTTCATCAAACCGAATTGGACTTTGCCGGCTGAGGTTGAGAGGGCTTTTGGCACCAATGTGTCGTTGGAGAGGAGGAAAGATGATGAGATCTTGTTCCCTGTTCAACAGTTGACACCGACCCAAGTTGCTCTAGTCAATAGTGTTCTCCTACATAATCAGCAGTCTGGCGCGAAAGTCAAATCGGTCTGTTGCAGGTCCCCACCACAATATCAGTCTCTCTACCAGTCATTGGTTCAGTTCCATCATAACCAATGGCACAAGTACTCCGAGGAAGAGCAGAACGACTATTCCCCATTGACCGACAGACTCCAGGTATACCTCAATCCGGAACCCATGACTGCCCCAAACCAGCTCCAGTATGCCCAACAGCAACAGTTCCCAGGACATCATCCTATGCTCAATCCGCAATTCCCAATGCCAATGCCCGATCCAAGACAACTCTTTGCCGAAGGAAGACACGCTCTTTCTGTTTCCGAAGCCCCCAAGTACGAGCCCATTCATGTTGATATGCGTCCCGCCCATCTTCGTGTCAACAACCATACTGCCCCAAGCCAGACATCCTATCACTCATCCGGGACATCTTCTTTTGCTCCCTCTTCTCAATCTTCTCACGGATATTCTTCGGCCTCCAGTCAGTCCTCCGCTAGCACTCGGACCACTAGCATTGATACCCCCCGTTTCGAGCCTAAAGAGATCACTCTTGACAAGAGCCGTCAGTCTCCGACCCGCAAAGCCGAGCAGCCTCTGGGCCGCCGTCCCTCTAATTCTCAACCTGAGCCTGGACCACGTGGAAGCGACGGTAGTGGGAAGACGAGGATTGACAAAGCCAAGCCAAAGGTGACCAACACAGTCCTCGACCGTACCGAGATCCTGGGGGAGCGTACTGGTGTCATTTCTGAGCGGGGAGGGCAACTCGATCCTCCCAAGATTGAGCAGCCCAGATCAAAGAAGAATAGCCCCAATCCTGGCCCAGACCGCTTGGAGTTTGCCGCACCAGAGTTAAATAAGACCCGTCGACAGGAGCCTGTAATTGAGCACCGCCAACCACATCCCAAGTCTAGCGCTCTTCCCGACCGTCCTATTTACGTGGTTGAATCTGTTAGGCCAAACCCGCCTGAGAGGTCAAGAACCGATCAGCCCGGTGCTCAATGGGGAAACACTTTCACTAAGCAACAACCACAAACCCAACCACAGAGACCCGCTGGAGAGCGCATACCCCAGAGCAGTGATAACGTGAGGCAAGGCAAGTATGAGATTATCCGGCCCTCACAGCATCAAGCTCAGCAACATCAAACTCTGCATCAGCCCCAGCCTCAACGCCCAGCCAATGAGCGCACATCCCAGAGCAGTGAACATGTCAGACAGCGCCGTTATGAGTCGGTCAGATCAGAGGAGCAGCAGCATAATACTCACCCCCAGACCCAACCTCAGAGGCCTACCATCGAGCGCACGTCGCAGAGCAGCGACCGTGTCCGTCGGAGCCAATATCAAACCGTCAAGGTCGAATACAGCCAGCCACAGCCTCAGAAGCCTGTCGAGACTCCGGTTGAGCGGAAGCCCCAGATTATTGATACCTCTAACAGAGATAGAGGAAGGCAGTATGAGGTTAGGACTGAGCCTGGTCAAGTTCAGAGACCCTCCAATCCTTCGACTGACCGCTCCCACCCCGTTGAACGTAAATACCAGGTTGTCATGCCGGAGCAGCAGGTTCATGCTCAAGTAACCGTCAATAATAGCAACACCCGCGGTCAACGTCCGATCACTAAGCCCGATAACTCAAGAGTTTATCACCATGTCTTGAACCCCGAGCAGCCAAAGCAACAGCAGCAACAACCTCAAACACAAGCCCAACAACAGCCGCAGCAGCAGTCCCAAGCCCCGCCTCCGCCGCCGCATCAGCACCCAAAGCCAGTCATCATCTCCCACGATAACCAACCTCTCGTTACGGATGAACATAAGGGTCGTCGATTCGAAACTTCGGAGCAAGTTCAGCAGACCGAACCTCAACGGATTGTAAATTCGTCCACAGAACGAACCATGCGTCCGGGAGTCGAGATAGTGAGACCACACGTTCTTGAACCCACCAGAACCACCGAATCCCGTACTCAGGAGCCAGCCCGTGTTGTGTTGGAAAATCCGAAGATGAAACACCTCCGCTTTGAGACTGCGGGCAAGACCCTTACCCACAAACACTCGGATTCCAGTCTCGCAGGATCCATGGTTGTTGAGATTGGTGAGGTCGAGAGTCAAGTGAGCGATGGTGAGGAAGAGGACGACAATGGTGATGAGGGAAGCTGGGAAGATGAAGGCTTTGGAGAGTTGGAGGAGCTCAGCAAACCCCGCAAACCAACTGTCCGATTTGCTGATCGCCCTCTTTCGAGAACTGGCGGTCGTGGCATGCACATTGAGCGACCATCTTCACGTTTGGCACGGCGGGTGGAGATTGTTAGGCCTTTGTCTAGGAACAGCCAGCGAGTCGAGAATGCCAGAAAGCCCAGGGCTGCTCATGCACATCGTTGATTCACATCTGAATGCGAATGGTTCTTTCGCTTTTCATTTGCCGGATTAACACTTTTCCCGTTTTTCCCGACCTGCATCATCTTTTTTTCTTAATATTTTTTTTACTTCTATTTCCCCGATTCAGCCTTAATTACTCCCATTTCTCTTTACTCCTCTGTTTGTGTTTTTCTTATCATCATTTCACTTAAATTTCCTTTTATTTATTTTTATTTTTTATTAACGGTAACCTATGAGGTCAAAATCTTGTATTAGGCGTTCGTGTGTGGGAAAAGTCATGTATCTCATGGTTAATTATGTATCTGTATGCGATGGAGTATTTGGGGAAAGGGGAAAGGTGGGACGGGAAAGGATTGGTAGGAGCTAGGGCATTTCATGGTTATAGACAGAGGATAAAGAAAAATTAGGGCGAGTTCATTTTTATTGTTTCGGGGAAATGTTTTTGGGAATTTTAGCATTAAGCAGCATAAAGGCGGGGGGTTTCCTGGTTTTGTTTTCTTTTACCCTTCTCTTTGTATTTCCTTATCGTGATTCCCCATTTCATTAATTGTGTGCTGTCATGTAAGAGCTGGAAACACTTTTGATATTCTTTTCCTATCATTATTCCCATCATCTTATTCCTCGGCTAAGAAGAGGTATATGTTTGTATTTTGTTCTATGACACCTTTCTTCCCACATGCGGGACGGGAATGACTTTTCCTTATGCCCACCCCTATCCCATTTCTCTCTATTCTCTCTCCCTACGAATACCCTATCTTACCCTTCATTGCCGGAGGATTTGTTATTATGATTGTGTTTCAGTGTGGTGGTTTAGTCCTGGTGACAATGGCATATTACGGATTTAATGGAATATTGGACTTTTTGAAGGGGCTTTTTTCCTTCTCCAAAGTTCTCGTAGCATCTCGCTCTGGTAATCTTTGCCCTATTCTTCGTTGTGCTTGTATAATACTGTGCTTGCATTAGAGAGATTCGAAGTTGGTGGTTCAGCCTAAACTGGGTATAATATACGGCATGCCACACAAATAGGTGTCCTGCTTTGAACGTTAACTTACCTGTGTAAACTCCCACTGGTATTGCATTGTATAGGTGTATTGGCCTAATTACTATTATCTTTGCTTTGTAAATTTAAGTGCTATCACCTTGATCAGTGTTTTCCATAGCGTGAGAAAGTGATAAGGGCGAGTTCGTCACCCCCATCCATACCATCATTGAAATTCATTCCCACACGCAAGCAACGAGTCGAACCCACAATTTTTATAGATTCTGTGGCCTCTAAGATAAATGATCCGGGGCTGGCTTTTACGATTGGTGAGCTGCACTGTCTATGCTCAACCGGGTTTGCAAGGCATCCTGTAATAAATACTAGCTTGATAGTGAAATTGACCAATTTCGATTTCACGTATGATCTTGGTGCGGGAAAAATCTCTTGAAATCCATTACCATATTGTCGCCGGAAATCGGCTCGTCACGTCAGGCCCGTCAGCAAGTGATTGGTTTGGTTCGACAGGCTAGGAGAGCCACGATACCGGTTAATGAGATCCAACACATCTAGCATGCTGATCCTATATCATGCTAGGGAAACGCTAATCCTTCTTAGGAGGCTTTTTGTTGTTTCTGAATCCGGGGATTGGAGGGCTGGCTGGCGTGGGTGGTGGATTTCAAGAGGGTTTTCACTGTATTTCTAAAAACTGTCCTGTGGAGCTGATTTCCCTTTTCTTCCCTTTTCTACACTATCTCACTAGTGCCTTCTAAGCTCTTCCCCATTTGCCTAGTCTCACGAACTAAGTAGAGCGCTGGTTAGATTCAGCAGGGGTGAGAAAGTAAATGCTGGTTACTTCTGTGCTTAGTGTAGTTGGCACTGGAGCGCCTGCCTCCTCGCAGGAAAGGTTTTACTGATTACCACATTTTCCAAAAATCCACCCTTACCGAAACACACGCACCCTCCATGCACCGATGACCTCGAACCTCCCTATTTGTGGAGCACAGTTAGTGCGGTGCGGTACAGCCCTCATAACATGGAAGAGTTTTTTCAAAGGGTACCCCTCATGCATACCCCTAAAATTTGGCCCTTCTGTCTGGACTTGAGTGGCACGCAATAACACTTCCTTCCAAGAAACCCTCCGATACTACGAGTTTAAGATAAGGGGGCGGAGAGGTATCTATAGCTATTTTTACAACATCGTTACGGAGATATCATAGTTTCCATGGTTAGCACTTTTGTAGTGAAAATTTTGCCCGACCATGCCTTGCACTAGTACAGCACAAGCACAAACTCTATAAGCCGTTTTCTAGAGTCTCCGGAACCCGAGCTACATCTCCTTGAGCCTAGGCTACGAGGGTTCCTGCAAATTCTGATGCTAGTGAAGTCGTGGATTACAACAAATTGAATCAGTTATTTACATCCCATCTTGGAAGACTTAAGCAATGGTGAGTACTTAGTAAGATAAACTCTCTCCTCCCCCGCATGGATGCTGTAAAAAGGTTTAGAAATTTTTTAGAAGGTGGAGGTAAGGTCTCCCATATCAGACTATCAGACTATGTCCTACCCTTACCTGAGAAAGCTCTTGGCGGCCCTTGTTAGTTTTTTTTTGCTGATAAGCAGTTAGTTTCGGGGGCGTAGAAGCGTGTATATCGGCGAAGCTTCACTTAAAGAATGCGGACAACTATATTTGTCCAAGATACCAGGGAGTCTTTTTCAACTCTTCTCAAATCCTCAAGGGTTCCAGAAATAACAATCCTAAACCTAGACTACAACCGCGGGGTGCGAGATGAGAGGGGAAGGAATATAAAACTGAAGTCTGTGCTGCACAGTACATTTTCCACCGTACATCTAGCGCGAGTACTACATCAAGATTGGGACATCCGTTCCGCGACTCCGTATTAAGCGTGCAATAAAGCACATTAACTCGTAACTGTACTGTGCATCCGATACGGCGATACCATACCATTACAATCTCCTTGGTGCCATGTATGCAATGCATCCCCCGGTCCCCGGATAGCCAGACAAACGCCGTTCTACTACGTGTCCGCTTAAGCTAATTATTTAACGCAAGGGGGTGTTTATATCGTGTCATCGTCTTCAGCCTATCATACAGATTCGAGTTAGTTATAAAAAATAAAAAAGGAAAGAAAAAAAACGTGACATCGCGGCTGCGCTTCGCGTCTAAAACGATATTCGCCGCTTAGCTGAAGGAACTTTTTTTTTACGTGGTTCTTTCGCTCCCGTCCCCGGTAGCCCGGTTACCGCAGGGGTTGTGCTGGGGCGCGCCCGCCAGTCACTGCACGGGATTTGTAAGACTGACAGCACACACCGTACCCATTCTGGAAGCACAACCCACAACACACACACACCACCCATCCTCACAAGGCCAAAAATACGCACTACGCACTGGAGGGAGGCAAGTGGTTGCCAGTATGTGGGAGGATGGGATTTGTGTTTGTTTTTTGTTTTGCTTTTATTCTCACCTCTCTCTGGTTGGCACCAATACGGTGGGTGCTTGCCTTGCTTTTTTTTCTCTCTTCCCCTTCTTTTCTTCTTTTATGGAACCGCTGGTTGAGGGTTAGGATATATCCTCTCACTGCCCCGCCCCACCCTTCCTCTTTCCCCCCCCTCCCTTCCCTCTTCTCTGCTCTGCTTACTCGCGCTTGCTGCGTTTGGTGGATTCGGGATTAATTAGAGGCTTATTAAATACGTACCGGTGTCTCTTTTACTTAATCTACCTACTCCCCCTCCCCATCGCCGCAATATCTTCCCTTAGTCTACCGCCCACCTCTCCACATTTACGTTTCCACTTGACCGAGTGACCGATGCGGAGCAGGTGTGGTTTTGGGATTTATTTTATACTCGGTTGCCAGCCCATCTCATCACAGCAGCAGTAGCGCCATCTCTCGCATCCCATCAACATCGCTTCATCCCAGACCTGGTTGTCTTCCGCTTGCTGGTCAACGACTTTGGATCATTCAACGATACACACGACGGGGAAATAACGACGGAACAATACATATATTTTTGAAATATATCAGGAAAGAGTTGGTTATGGGGCAGACACCCAGTTCTGGATTTCCGATTTATCATATGGAGGCCCACACAGTCATTAAAGCATTGGAATACATCAGCCAGAAGTTGTGCAGGAAGGGGATTCACGTTCATTTGATTGTCGCTGGGGATGCGCTTTCTTGTTTATTATTCAAGTCGAGGCCCACAACGTATGTTATTTTGGCTTCGTTTTCATTATCATTATTATTATTATTATTATTGTTACCACTATCGTTTCATCTCCATAGCCTTGGCCATAGGTATTAATTCATTATTATATGCAGTCACTCAATAAGCATCCTCCAAGCATCGGCACTATCGCCCCGCTCATTATCGGTTCTCTTCGACGCCGTCCATCGTGCGCAGAAAAAATTTGGCCTAGCAAACGATTGGGTGAACACCGACCTGGGCCGACAAGTAGATAGCGACTACCTAGACTACGTCGTCCACAAGAGCCTGCTACAAAACGAGATAGTCTTCTCCTCGGAAGGGCTAACACTAGTAGCAGTGGACCTCTGCTTCGCCCTGAAGTCAAAGCTGGAATCCTTAACCAACAAATTCACACAGAAGGACATCGAGGATGCCGTCGTCCTACTTCGCCGACTAGTAGTGATCTACCGGGGTAGGCCGCTGACGAAGGGGTATATACGTATGAGCTATCCGCGCATGGAGGTTTCGGACCAGATCCTGCTCAGGCTGAACGAGCTGTACGAGTGGCAGTATCGCACCAGGGGTGTCGCGGGCGTGCATGACGAGTATATGGAGTGGAGGAGGGAAGGCATAGTGGATTGGTCGTTCGGGCTCGGGGAGTTGAAGCGGGAGGTTACGGTTCGTGTGCCGCTGGAGAAGGGGCTATATTCCTGGAGGGATAAACCGTTGCCTGATACCCCGTATCGGGAGGACTTTGCAGAGATTTTTACGCAGCAGAGGGTTTATTGATTGGCCCGCTGCCCTATCCATATTTGATTGATTTGCGGGCGAACGGACGAATTTTTTCACGACAGAGATGAATGGATTGTGCATATGGTTGGGTGGGCAAAATATCGATTTTTGAGCGTCTTTTATTTTTATTTTTGTCTTCATTTGTTCATTTTATTAACTTTATTTTGTCCTGTTTCTTTTAGCGTTTCATACACTGTATTTTTCTTCTTGCGTTTTCCTTCTTACTCATTTTCCTTGTATTATCCTTTTTTCCTTATTACTATTCCCTTCTTGTTCATTATTTTTTCCTCTTCTCTACATTCGCTCCTTGCCCCTCGGCTTTGATTTCTTAAAAGGGGGGTTGGTTGGTTTATTGGGCGGTGTCGGTGCACGGAGTTTTTGCTTTTTTCCCCTTCCCTTTTCTCCCTTCCATTTTTGTATCCCTCTTACCATCTCCTAGACACCAATCGGTGGTGCATTACGATCATTTTATGAGAATTTCCTTTGTTTACTTTCCATCATCATCATCATCATATTACCACAGCCCTTTCCCGATTCCAAAGGGGGGGGAGCATATCCACAACCTGAATCAGCTCTTTTATGATTCTTCTTCATTTTTCATCTCTCCGCTTTACCGGAGTTGCAAGGTACTTTTTAGTCCAGTGGATTGTTTATCATCCGCACCAACAAATCACATCCAAAACCTCCCTGTACCACAAGCACTAAACACATGGGCATCCACAAAAACTACGTGTCTACCCCGTGACTTATCAATCCCAAAGAACCCCGCTCGCTCCATCCCGTAAAAAAAATAAAAAAAAGTAAAAATCCCCCAATGCACCGTTTCCGAAGATCTTGAGTTGAGGCGAGGGGGGCAGGAGGAGGCATCAAGTCAGCCTTCTGTTGGTTGGTGCCTTAGTTTACGAGCCCTTTCTACAAAGAAAACCTGGGCGGCTGAGGCGTTTGCGTTGCTCCCAGTTAAACCAGCTCCCTCCCTCCCTCCATCAATGCATTAAAGTGGGGGCGGGTTGGTTCGTGACGAACAATCTGGGCAAAACAATTGGTTGGAAGGTTGTTGGGAAGAGGGAGGGAAAAGAAGAAAAAAGAAAGGAAAGGAAAGTGGCTCTTTGGAGTTTTGTTCGTTTGGGATCCCGAAAGAAGTTTTTGCTCTGGGTCGACTAGCGTATGGGAAACCTTGCTTTCCTTTTACTACCTACGGTACTTCCCTGTCTGAGATCGTGATCCTAGTTTATCATACAGTTATCCATACTTTGTGGAACTTGTGCGAGCTTTTTTGCCTCGGGTTTTATAACACACTGTGCTGGTATTACACTAGTACTGGGATTTACCCATACTGAGTTACTACTTTGTAAGAGAGAAAATAATAATAATCGAAGGCCAAGTTATCACAATTGTGGGATGGACGGGTAGAGTTACGATGACTATAAACCTGTTCTAAAGGAAGAAAGACACAGTAGTTTCAACAGCAGGTGGGGGGGGGGGTTCACAGCAGACGGCTGAAGGAAGAAAATGTAGTACAAACGGTCGTACCAGCTCACTATTCCTCTCCTCCTCCTCCTCCCCCGAAGATGATGGTAGTTTAACGTAACGCTGTGTGCTACGACGACACGATACTCGTTCCCGGCATGAAGAACCTGAACATTTGGATCCGAATTTAGTATGGGCGCTCAGATACGCACAGACAATTTGCCATACAAATTTTGATCCCTGTGTTCAGGTTCTACATGCCGGGAACATGTAACTGTGCTACCGGCACTGCATACTGACTGCCAGGCAAAAGATAGCACCTCGCCGTGGGTAATAAGTACCGGATCATACAACTCGCGCCTAAGAGCTCGGTACCGGTACCGACCGTACCACCCAGCCACCGGCTGTGGCTTCCATTACACAACCCCTGGCTCTCTAACCACTTTGTATGACTAGAGGATCAAATTTGGACATGGGTGGTACAGGCAGGCACATATCCGCACAAATACTCGTGCGTCTTTGCCAAGAATACCTCCGTTAGCCGAAAGTGGAGTACTTTCCAGGCTCAGTCCGGATTGCAGGACATGAAGAATACCTACTTCTACAACAGGGTGTTGCATATGATGAATAAACAATCATCTCCTAACCCGTATACCAAACATCCACATTCTGAAGAGTAAGAGAAAACAAGAAACCAGTCGTTATTCTTGATTAGGGTTCAGAGGGGTGTATTGAGATCCAAGGGAATATTGGCACTGTGTATGCAAGACGATTGGTACAAGTATTCTTTGCTCACTGAAGTTGCCACTGGTTGTTGCTGTCGTCAGAGTCCACATTTAGTGCACAAGTACCTAGGTATCGGCTAGCGGAGGTATTCTTGGCAAAGACGCACGAGTAGACATTTGGAATTACTACCCGTAGTATGACAATCTCTTTAAGGGAATAATAATAATAATAATAAATAGATAAACAGAGTCACGGGGGGGGGGAACCGGTTTCCGGGTGCTCAGGCACGAGTGGAGAAGGAAGAGGAGATAGTAATCTGGGGTGGAGCCGCCTATCAGAGCCTTTGGCGGCTCTGCACACGGGTTTCAATGTGTTTGGGAATGTTTCGCGGGTCCGTTTCCGGTGGAGTGGTCTTGGCCTGTTGGGGTTGTTGCTGTGGGGGAGAAGGTAAACTTGTGTAGATCTAACCTTTTCGTCCCTTGTCAGAGCAGAGTATGTGTGTTTTAGCTGCTGAATATCGGGTTTACGGTAAGGTGCTATGGGGGTGCACATGGAAGGGCGTGCGGTTGTGCATGTGGTGGTGGTGGGAGCGTCCTGGGTACCGGTATTGCTATTACTATTGCTAAAGTATGGTACAGTATGTTATGCATGCTACTATTACTTACTGTGATTGATCAATCAATGCGCATTCACCGAGGCTTCTCCTGGCATTCCCTCCATTCACGCGGGGGGTATCATAGGAGAACACTTGAGAAAGCAAGACGGGTGAGACCTGGGTTCCATACCTCCGAACCAACAATTTGAGCCGCAACAATTTGAGCCGCAAAGCCTGTTTCAAAGTATCGTCAGGCAAACATAATGTGCTTAAGCCACCTTACCAACGTCTGGAGGCGCAAATCCGGGGTATAGCGCCGGACAAGTGCTTCTACTATACAAAATCTCGTGGTGCAAGAAGGTGAAGTTCGTTCTCTATCCACACACCACGAGCAACTCACCAGTGATAAAATCAATACCAAAATCGCCACCCTTCATGACAGAAGCCACAGGCAGGGTTCAGGGGATTATGGATCGCAATTGTGGCTTGCATGCGAAAATGGATTTTTCAACCATGGGCGTGAATAGGGGTGATGAGCCCCACCCCTGTCACCTTCTGCATGCCATACTCCCCAGCAGACAAAAAAAAAAAAAGGAACTTTCCAAGCGCAAAGGCGCTTTTCACCCTCTCTCGCTTGATCCTGAAGAAAAGGAGAAGGGAGCACAGTCAACCTATTTATTCTCCCACCCCGGCTCCCGCCCCCGAATGGGTAATAATTTAACCCCTAACCACCACAATCCGTTTCGCATAGTGCCCAGAACGGTAGGCGGTGCAGGAGCCACAATCCCGGGGTTGGAAAAGACGGCACGCTAGCCACTATTTTGGGCATATCCGCTGCGCCACGAATCGAGTGAGGATTGGTGAAGGGGTCGTGCTGTTGCGGTATGTATCATAGGCGCTTAGTAAATGGCGGAGTAATGCGGAGGAGTAGGGTAATAAATCTCGGGGTTGATTATGGTACTGTGTATGATATGTAGGAATTAGTGTGGGTATTGGGTAAGTCGGGCTCGTTGAGGGTACGATATGGTGGTGCGGGGGGGAGGGAGTAAGCCGGCGGCTAAAAGTTCCATTCTCCTCAGATATCTATATGAGGGTCCTGCTATGTCTGGGGGGAACTTTTGGTCGGATTGCCCCGTTTGGGAGCGGAGTATATTCGTACCTCTGACCGGTGTTTAAAGTGGATGCCTTATCCCGCCTTACGGTGGCTTTTGTGTGGATTCAATGAGACAGAGTCACTATGGGGAGATATATCCTATCGTTGTTATCCAAGGCGCACTGTGTGGCTGCATATGATAACCAAATTTCTTGCACTCTGGGCTAAAATTACCCTGATAGGCTGCGATAAAAAAGCCCCCGTTCAGTGATGGAAACCTACTATGGGCACACGTATTTTCTCGCCAGTGGAGGGAGGAGCGTAGGATCTGGACATTCTCTCCCGATCCTCCACTCATATTGCGCCCTTGACACACACACACTTGCCGATTAAACCGCCCTAGAATTTGGCTTTCCTTCTCTTTTTTGGCTTCCTCGCGGGTGCGCTTGATGCTAAAGACAATTGGGCAGGCTGTCTCTGGCAGCACCCTCCCACGTCTATTTCCATGGGAACGTTTCATCGATGAGAATCTCAAGAGGTGGGCTGAATGTGAAAGCAATTCGCTCCAGCCACTGTGGCATTGGGGTTGCGCCAATTGAAGGCCTATGGATGATCTTGGTGGTAATAGCTAGCCAATTGAACGCACCCTGGCAAACCATCGGTTCGATACGCACTGGCCTTCAAAACTCGCCTTTTCACGTATCATTTGTATGGTTCATGCCATTCAAAACGTGCACCAGATTTTCAGTGCTTTTTGAAATAGAAAGGCTCTACAGCCAATCACATTATTGGGCAAAAAAAACCTCAGAAGTATAGAGAAGAGGGTGGAGAACA
>Ga0307513_10000630_pt1 | contig 50571 bp, 46 predicted proteins | sample 15_EM_MG_FD_202174 | JGI IMG/M metagenome (GOLD analysis project Ga0307513, IMG submission 202174) | Populus trichocarpa ectomycorrhiza microbial communities from riparian zone in the Pacific Northwest, United States - 15_EM | ecosystem: Host-associated > Plants > Roots > Unclassified | place... | reverse complement strand
TTAAATTGGGGTTTTGGTTTATCCCCATTTTTTTTTTTTTTAAACCAAATACACAAAAACCCCCCCCCCCCCCCCTGTCCCGCCCTATCCTGACAGGGGATTGGTTCCTGGGAACATAGACTACTCTAGATCTTTCTTACTTGTGGGCACAACGGGTGACCTCTACTCACGGATAAATCCGCGCAGTAGAACTCTAACACGGAGAGGAGGACGAGGAGTGATGAGGTATGATTTATGATCAGGTCAGGGGAGGGGGTGCGGGTTTCAAGCTTTTAGATGTGATATCTAGATTTGTTTTTTTATTGCTTCCCGGTAGTACGGCGTTATGCAGATTAGATTTCCCTGCTTTGCTGGGATTGTTGCGGGTATGAAGTACAGATGTGGTAATTGCATGCATGCGGCGGTGGGTTCTCGAAGGGTGAATGCGGCAGTGGTGGTTTCTGCCAGTCCAATCATTTCCATCTTTGTTGAAAATTTTTCTTCGTGAGACCACCATAAGTATTGGAGAAATTGTTGACGGGGTGAATGCTGATAGGGCGCTTATTACCCGCGGGGAGGCGAAGCGACTGCTTTGCCACATATGCTGACGTAGGAGTGGGTGAGTGAGTGAAGAGTGTTAGTTTTTTCTAGTTTTTTTCTTTCTCTTCTCCTTGTTTCTATGTAAATCTTGAGTGGCTCTGGTCTTTTTTCTTTTTTTCTTTCTTTTTTTGCGAACTAGAAGCTAGGAGAAACCTTTTCCGGTTCCCCCCTTGTCCAATTTTTCCGTTGGCGGGAGTTAGGCTCTTGTGATATTGCCAAATGAATACTGTGATGCCGGTATCACCCTGTGTTATAGCCTGATGAAGTGGCCGGAGCTCTTCACAAATTCGCTGTATAACTTCTCCCAGTCGTTTGTCGTCGTGCTGCGTCCTAGCACCGTATTGGCAGGTATGATGCTCTAACAGGCGCTCAAAATCCAGTCGTCGATGCTAGGATTGTGCATCCCAACAGCGAAACCCATTGTAACCACGAACCCTAACAAGTGGAAACATTAGCACATCACTCCAAAACCCCTTACTCATCTCGTTCCAACCCCGCAGCCATCTTATCTCCTCTCAGGCCATCACACATCCTCACTCGCCGTCTAATCGGGCAAAGATGCGCTATCTATAACACCGTAGGTGGACAAAAATTACTTACCATAAGTAAGTTATATAATCCAAAAGTATTCTCAATCGCCCATATCAACGTTCTCCAAATGCGCGAATTTCAAATTCCCCCACCGCCGCTCTCGCCGCCGTCGGGAGATGTAACAATAATCTTTCGAGACAAGCCAAGTAGGTGAACACGCATCACACCCCCCCCCCCCCTCTTCACCCCGCAATATAGAAACGGTTTGCTGCGCTGCTCGTCGGCTCGGTTGGTTGGAAACACGTCTGGGCTGGCGGTGGAGGGGGAACCCGGACCGGACGTATGGTCCGCGATGACACAATTCACCTCTTTTCTTTTTTTCCCTCCTCCTCAACGTCGAGTGCTACGGTACCACAGCGGTGCTCCCGGGTTTGGCGAGATATATAATAAATAATCTCCATTGCGCCAGACATTGTTGATGTAGCGTAACGTGCCCTGCCCTGGTTTGTGTTATTCCCAAGGGATGGGCTGGGTATCAGCTGATGCTGATCCGTGAAGGCGGGTCTTCGTAAGGCTGTAGAATATGGGGCTCCTTCACAGGAACCATGATGATGATGATGTGAAAAGTAAAGAAAGGAGGGAGAAGGAAAAAGAATCCTGGGTTTTACGGAAATGGATGTTGCGGTGTGCAACAACAGCGGCAGGAGCAGCTGTAGCGCTCTGTGAATGAGTGAGAAGGGCAAGGCCAGTTTGATATAATTTTATTTAGGTCCGGTGGGGCTACGTCTTTCGTTTATCTAGGTGTTTTGGGAATTGAGGCTGCTGGTTGGTTGCATCCTACAAATTTGCTTTATGCAGGGAAAAAAAAGTAAAGTAAAGTGAAAGGATATATATATAAAAAAGCATTATGGTAGGGCAATGGAGGGGCATTGTGCATAATGTAGGATTTGAGGCTGTTCGCCTGGAGCAGGTTCCTGCGCAACCTGTGTTCCTGGTGAATACTCGAGCGTATGGCTCTCCGGCGGCAATAGTAGGAAGGGGGGGGAGGAGGAGGAGGAGGAGGAGGAGCAAGCGGGGGAGGGGGAGCGGGAGGGGGAGGAGAAGGTTTGCCATGCAGATAAGATAACTATGGTGCACGCATCAATTGCGACATATATGCAGCGTCTTTTGGATGAAAAACTTCTTCATAACCCGAATTGCTAAGGATGAGTGGATTCACAAGTGTAAAAAGTAATATTAACGCGTTTGTCTATGCTTGTCACGGGAAATAACCGAAACAACAAGGGTTCCTGGCCGTCGTCGTGGGAGTTCATTGTCGGGTATCCCCTTGGGAAATTGAGGCATATATGGTGCCGCACTCTGGTACGGCCGGCGCCACGGCGTCCTGAGTTTAGGCAGGAAGAACGCAGAAAAAAGAACTTGTCCTGCGTCCTCCTGCAAACGTTATCCAATCTTGAGAGATTTGTCCGGGATGACGTCCGCACGAGTACTCGAGTAGCCGTACCCTGACACATAGTCCGCCATGATGGTAGTCGTACCTGAGGCCACACACTGACAAGGAATTTGAAAGGGATCCCTTTTTTCCCTGGACCTTCATTAGACCATGGCTCAGTCACTAAACACTTCTCCGGTCTCACTCACTTACCGGCGCTGTAGCAAAGAAACTCTACCGCATTGATTATATCCCCTCTCCCTTCGATGCCTAGTCTGACCACTTCCATTCTCGCACGAATACTAGTGCCACACCATAGCGGGATTTAATTTGACACCTGTCCAGTATCACAAATACCCCCGGTCAAAGTATTCTCACAGCAGCTTCTCGTTCGTGGAAGGCCCTTCCTTTTTTCAAGCACCCTGCCTGAGATCCTCCCCACATAATGCGGGGGAAACGGAAAACATCCGCCCTACCCTGCGATAGCCAACCGGCCAAACAGACCCCAAACCCCATTCTTTCCTTTTTCAAAAGAGCAGGGCCATTTTGAAATTCTCCACCCCACGTGCATCTCAAACGCGACCGACCCAAGACATTTTCCTTTTTTATCCAGAAGAGAGAAAAAGAAACCTCGGTGGAGCTAATTGGCTTCTACCCCCACTTGCTCGAATAGAAGTGATTTGTTTCGTTTCGCTCCTCTTCCCCGCAATGAATAAAATCAATGCTGTCGTCAGATTCTCTCGAGACATTGCTTTTCTTTTTCTTTTCCCTTTGAGCTGTATGGAGAAGTGGGTTAGTCTATTTTGGACTTGTCTGGTTGGTGCCTCGCCTCGCCTCGACGCTGGCGAGGCAGTCGAGTAGCTATGCGGGAAGAGGGGGTTGGCGAGAGAGGCGCCATTGTAAACTGCGCTGGTGAGGCTTTTGGATGAGGAGCAGAAACGGTCGGTTTGTTGTATGGTACGGTACAGATACTCTGATAGGCTTCTTTCATATTGGGTGATACTACGAGGTAGATGGTGCGTACTTGCCCCGGGAGAATAGTAGTAAAGTATCCGGAAGGAGGGGAGGGAGGTACAGTATTTTGCATTGGTACCGGTACTCTATATACGCACACATTCTTCATCACAAACATCCCTCTTTTCGGGTGGTCTTTGCACGCAAATTCGCAGGGGGACGGAAGTTCCGTACCTTGGCTGCCTTTTTTTGCCCCCCCCCCCCCCTTTTCTCTTTCTCTCAGGATGCCAGTGCTACCTCGGCATCCCCCCGTCCGACTAGGAGCGTTCCACGAAAGGAATCATTTTCCCCGTATTTTTTCTTTCCACCCTTTTTGGCAGGCTGCTCTGATGTCGTTACTCAATTCCTAATACTGGTAATAGGCGCTGCTTTGTGACTCTCAGCAGTGAAAAATTGATCCGGGCCTTGTGGATCTCAGAAATAGAGGGGAACTAAGCAGTTGGCCTAGCAGAGTACCGGTACCGGCACCGGTAGTAGAGTTGAAAGTCAATTTTCAGGGTCTTGTGAGATGCTCCAAGATGCAGTACCGCCCAGCAAGACAACGACAACGACCGGGCCTCTTGGAGACCATCGCTGTGTGACATACACACCTGCTACATTGCTCCACCCACCAACATGGTTCCCAAATATCCGTAGCACACCACCATCACGGAAATCTTCTCGAAGGGAATTACCCATTCCTGTAATTTGGACAAAGGACCCAGAGTAATCTACTCGAGTAGGTCAAGCTCACGTTGCAAAAGGCGTGAAGGACCGGCGAGATAGCGGATAACTGATAAGGGTGCATAAATCGGGTTTGATTGGGTGGGTTCAGAGATCAACCGGCGTGCTCTTTCCTCTCTGGTGTGTGCAGTGGGATGTTTTTTTTTGTTCTTGTTTTGTTTTCTTTTCCGCCTCCCTACCTCTTCCCCCCACCCTACGTATGATGCGGGCTTGCTGTCACCGTCATTGGGTTGCTGTGTTGATCCTTTTTTTAAACCTTTTCTCTCTCTCTTACTACTGCTACCTTGCGAACCAGGGGGTCTCTGCTGTAGTCACTTTGGCTCGTAAACAGAAGGCTTGAAGTGCTCCAAATGTCGCGGCCTTTGTATTATAAACCGGACCAATATTGCATACCCACCAGAGCTCAGAGGCTCTGGCCAATCTTTGGATGTATGCAATAGTAGTCCGTTTTACAAACGTCACGGCATTACCGGTACCGTATGACGATTTACCCTTTGGACATTTACTAATCGTGCTTCTTCCATCTGCTCGCACATTGCACTCGAGTATCTCTACCTGTAATCCTCCTATCCCGTTGGGGCCTAAAGAGGCATAAAGGTCCAATCGGTTGATATTTCAACAAGCTTTGTTGACTGCTTATGGGAGATGATGAAAGAAATTGAGCATAGTCTACCGGCAAGTTTCCCTTAGCGTGGGGATCAATCCTATTCTATTCTGGTCGGGAGTTTGGCTGGGTGAAGAAAGCGAAAGAAGTGTGCTGCTTCGGGGAATCTCAAGGTTACCGTACTCGAGTACTACAGTGGCTAAGTTCCCCTATCTCTGCCATACCGAAACCTAGGAGTGATTGATCCTACGACTGGTGAGATGTGGAATGGGTTTCCATCATACCTTATTGAGTATTCCGATACCTTTCTTGGGAGAGAAAAAAGCAGGCAAGGCAAACAGGGCAAGTATGGGAAGGGAGAGCAGAGATGGAGCGGCTTTTATTTGCTTTTACCTCACAATCTGAATGTGCTGTATGTTTGTTTTTCCCTCCACTGCTCTGCTTTCTTTTTCTTGTCCACTTCCAGTGCACTGTATGGTAGGTATTGCAAAGTTGGCGTGTCCAAAAATGTCTTGCAAAGGTTTCAATCTGTTAGTATCATGGTAGTATCGTGGTGCGGGTATTTACGAGCTGTACGGGGTTTGTGTGAAGGGGAGCATTTCAACCCCTGGCCTTTCTTGCGGTTGCTGTGTGTTCCTTGCCTCGGAATGCCCTGCTTTTGCGGAAAAGGAAAGGAAAAATAAAATAAAAATAAGAGCCTGGCCAGACAAAAGTAAACCGGCTAGCTAGCCAACAATCCTGTCCAAATCATCACACACTCTGTCCCCCCAGCACGGTTACTTATCTATCACCGTCCGTCCCTGCTTGCTTCCTGCTGCGAGTCAATCATCCAGCACTGGTGCTCGAGTACCGTACATCCATATACCCAGCCATCCACACTGCTCTCATCTCACACCATTTCCAGTAGCTAGAGGTGTCAGCCTATCTGTCGTCCGATATATTTTACCCATTTAGAGGTGTCTCGGAGTCCGCTCACTCGTAACCCTTTCCGTCAGTTATCAAATCAAGCAAAGAGAGCTCGCACACCACTCATCTCCCTCCTACCGTATCTCGAACATACTATCCTTCCAACTTGGTATCCGTTATCATAGAAAAAGCCTACAGTGTCTGCCCTCTTTCCTCATTTCGACCGATTGCCTCCTGTCCTTTCTCCCTTATGCCAGTGAATCGCTCCGACCACTGTTACCTTCAACCATCTCAGACAGAAACATAGAGGGCGAACATTTCTGGTCACTCATCTCTCACCGGGTTCGGACGGGCTGCCGTACTTACCTTTTTTTGATCTCAACGTGGGACCTCGACACCTCGACACCTGGGCTATATGTGCACGGTCGAAACTGATCATTCGGTCACGAGCTTCACTTCTACACTTAGACTAGTTGAAGCTTGAAGGAGGCGTGTGTGGCCAGTGAGTGAGAAGGGGTAATCCAAGAGTGAAGGGAACAACCCCAGACCCCAACAAACCTGCTTCCGCGCAACCCTCAGCTGCTGTTTCGCTCCGATCACAATTCTACCCTATCAGGGCTGGTTACAAGTAAGCAGGATCCCAGCCCCAGCAACCAGACACCCAGAGCTTACCATCCGCCAGCTTTCCGATATCTATAAGCCATCTATCCGCCCTTCTCCGAAGATGGATCACCTTCCTCGAACAGCCTCTCCTTCTACCACTACAACCTCTACAACTACAGCTATCGCAACCTCACAGCCCTCCTTTCGCCCACCACCGCCAAGTTTGTTCACGGAATCCCATCTATCACTCCGCCATCACTTCGACGATAATAACATTGCTATCTACGAGAAAATGGATACGTTAAGAGCTTCCTCGAGAAAGTTGTTGCCCATGCCCTCGGCTTCCTCCAGGCCCATGATTATTCCAACCAAGGGCTCGGGACTCACTAGGGAGAAACAGGGCACACAACGGCATGCCGGAGTTCCACCAGCAGTAGCAGCATTATTAGCTGTAACAGCCATTCCACCCCCAGGTTCTAGGAAACAAAGAATTCTGCGAGAGCAAAAAAGTGCTTTGGATATCTTTGTTGAGCCACCAACACCAGCTCATCCTCCACCCTCTTTTGATGATGCACTCGAGGAGGAGGAGGAGGAGGAAGAAGAAAACCTAGCCCTGGAGTCGGTGGAATTATCACGAGACCCATCACGAGATTCAATACGATCAGTATTATCCGCTCTTTTGGGCCCCCCTGACGAGGAGCATTATGAGAGCTCCCCGCTCGAGAAATCACTCAGCGACAGTCAGTTGTCGCTTAGATCAAGCTCAAGCGAGTCCGTTCCATCACTAGACAACGATGACGAATCGACATTATCATGGGGCAGCGCTTATTCATCACCACTGTCGCGACGATTTCGCGGGCTTTCATCACCGCCAGAGGACTCCCAAGACGACCATCCTCTCATGTGGGATTCTGATGACGATGTCTCAAATGTGCCAACCCTCGAGCCGGAAATCGGTTTCTTTTCCGAAGACGCGCTGAAAAGGATAACCCGTCGCTTGAACTTCAAATCAAACCTGACAGCGTCCATCCGCGTGCTAAAGTCGGCTGCTCGAAGCTTCTCGTCCATCTCGGTATCAACACCACTCATTCAGCCAGATGACTACCTTACCCGCAGCATCTTGTCGATAACCCCCCAATTCACCGATGAGAAACGACCAGCGCCCACACTAGACACCCCAACGCCTGCTCTTCGCCGATATCTTAACCCGACCAATCCGGCCCCGGACATGCCATGCACCGGGGCCATTCAGATGCAAACGTACCATAGCAACCGACCCGACCTCACAGAGAACAAGCGTTCATCCTCCTCACCGTCATCTACCGATTCCAACAGCAGTCCCGTGACAAGGCCGAGGGAAGTTCGTGAAAATGGAGACTTTCTCCGGGTTATCGTGCTGGAAATGAACATGAGGCGAGGGGGGAAATTGGCTGACACCGCTGCTGGGAAGGCGAGGCTTGTGTTGCCGCCACGTCAACCCTGCAGACTCAGAGCTGTTGGGGATCCCGGTCGCTGGGAGGCTTGGGTGTGTGTCTATGATGAGTAAGTAAGGTCGCTGACTTTACTTTTTCCCTCATATTCGAACCGGAATACAAGACTCGCACGCGGGCGGAAAGCGCCGATTGCTTTGTTCTTTTCTTTTCTTCTCACCTTCCGTCCTTCCTTCCTGGCCGCTCGCCGCTCCGATCTGACTCCGTCTGTATGACGGATCTGCCAGATTCAATATCGTTTCCTTTCAATCTTTTTTTATATATTTTGTATCATACCTTCTTCCCATACTACCTTCGACTTCATCACCATCTTCGTCAAGATCTCAGTACCCCCCCCCTCCCAAGGAAAAACCGCCGATCCGAAAGTTCCTTTTTTCCAGAAAAAAACCCCCCCCTAAATCAATTTCCTTGGTCTGTGCCCCACCGTCATTTATTACCTAAAACTTTTCCCTTGCGCGCGGGGGGTCACAACTGCAACAACAACCCACAAACCCAACCAGCCATCACATGACCTAACCTATTACTTCCTCCTTCCATTGTGTTCTCTTTTCTACTGGCCTTATCTCCGGACTGGTGGCCGTGCTGCCCAGTCTGATTTGTTACCTCTCTCTTCCTTCCCCCTCCGAACGTTTATATTGTAGGATCGAGATTGTCATTTCTCTTTTTTTCCTCTTGCTTTCGTATTTCATATTTTATCTATCTCCACTTGCGTTAGTTAGAGGTGATGTGCGGTTGAGCGAGGTAGGCAGACATGGAGGGGAGGTGGGGGTTATGGATCGTGGGGTCCGTGGATAATCTGCCTTTTTTTATATTTGCTTCCTTTCCTACCTTTCCATGTTTGATTGTGATATATAGCCGTTTCTACAGTGTACTGTATGGAAAGGGAGGGGTGATGAGAGGTTTCGTTTCGGTTAGAGGTGTGATGGACGGTCGTGTATGACGATGGGTTCGGATTTTTTCCCCTTTAAAGTTAAAGTTGTTGTTTTGTGGTGAATTGCTTTGTTTTGTTTTACCTTTTCGGGAGTAGAAAAAGATGAGGGGTTTTATTTATTTTATACTTTATTTGGGTTTTTTCTTTTCATTTTATTCGGAGGCTTTTATTTATTTTTGACTTTTGTGTATGTAGTGACTGGCGCTAAGGGTTATACCTTGGCGGCATCCGATTGTGGGATTGTTGTATGATACCGATATGGTGCTACTATTATATTATTATTGTGGATTCCACTATCGAAGCAATAGTAACCTCGCGGCTTGAGTTATTGAATGTGTGAATGATTTACCCACCATATTCATCTATTTAATCATTAAGGCGAGGCTATTGTATGGTAAAAATTTAAAAAAAGGAGAGTACCCCCCGGACCGATTAATGCTTAACTTGAAAGTTTTCTAACTATCATACTTCCAGATCTCACGATCCCCCTTTCCCTCCGCTTTCAGCTCTACTTTTCGTAACCGATCATTCCCTCCTCTTCACACCCAACCTCCTGACGCTCTCCCAGACTTCGTCTTGCACCTTCGCGGGCAGTTTCCGCCCCTTGAGACATTGATCCACCAGCCAAGTGCCGACAACAAACTCGTCGCGACTCAACCTGGCTTTTCCCTCCCGGCCCACGAGCTCCCATATCTCTGCCAGCTGATGGTCGGGCAGTCTAGAACGCCGCCATATGTCTCGCACGATGAGCGAGTCGACGCAATCGGATAATGGCTCCGCGTATGTGGGAGCAGAGCTCCATTCGTGCTGCTCGTCCTCGAAGTTACGGGCTGCGGCCCTGCCACGGGGTGGTGGAGGCGGTGGTGGCGAGGTGGGCAGTAGAAGGCCTTTATTGGCGGCCCAGAGCCCGTCGTAGCGCTTCCGTTCGGCCTCTGTGACGAAGTGTCTCCAGCGTCTGCCTTCTCCTTCGCTGTGTTTGTGAGGGTGCTTTACGAGGTGGGGTTTTCTGCGGTGAGGAGATGGCTCTTTGGGCGGTGTTCTGGGTTTACGCATTGTTTCACGGAGCCCCTTTGGTGGGGGAGGAAGTGATCGGCGACGGCGGGGTGCGGGCGGTGCGGGCGGTTTTCGCGGAGAGGGTGAGACGACTCTGGAGTGGGCAAGGGAGGCTGCTAGAATGGAGTCCCCGGTCCGATGGCGGGGGATTGGGCTTGGGCGTGTGGGCGACCGACGGGATGGGGAAGTGGAGGCTGAGTGGGTCTTTGGTGACATTTGGGCGGCTTTCGGGGCTAGTCCATCGCCGGGCGTTAGTTGGGAGATTGATGGACGTCGGGGGAGGGGCGGAGGTCCCGGGGGGGCGAACAATTGTGGGAGAGAGATGGTGGAGGCATCAACTTTTGCATTGATGCTCATTGATGTTCGAGCAGTGCCGTATCGTGAACCAGAGTCAGAGTCGGTATTAGATACGTCCTCCGACTCATAAGGAGTTTCGCGAACCGCCACCTGGGGTTCCCTCTTGATCTCCTTTCTTCGTGATGGAGGCGGTTGCGGGGGCTGTAGTCTATCTGGTAGCTTGGGGCTTGAAGCCAATGCAGCAACCAAAAGTGTATCTACCTTGCCATTCTCTACTAAGGATCTAGGCCGGTCACTCTCCCTAGACACACTAGATACTGTAGACCCCCGTGAAGGCGGAGGAAGCGATAACACTGGCGCTATATCCAGAGGGCCAAGCTTCCCCACAGCATCCTCTCTTGGAGGGAAGGCCCTATTGGGCGCCTTGTGCACAGGGCTACCTCTCCTAGAGCTCTGTGTAGAAGCGCAAGTGGGAGGAGAGAGCTGTGTAGCTAATATGGCTGCTGTCAACGATGCATTCTCCATTCCCATTCCTCGCACTGGCTTTGGGGCATGTATAGCCGGCCTCGACGTATTCGAGCTCTTCTTCTCAAATATTGACTTTAATGAATAAATGTCATCAATATTAGACGAATCGACGGCAGGGTCAGGAGTATTCGTCCGACTCCTTTCCGGCGATATCTTATGCAGTCCCCCTCCTCCACCTCCACCTCTGCCAGGCGTCTGGAACAGTTCCTCTTGAAAATGCTTTCTTCGAGCTCTCACAGAAACACTCTCCTCCTTCTCTGAGGACTTGCCCGGCGAAGTGCTGTGCCGAGATGCTGCGAGTGTTGCAGCAACCATTGATGGGTCGAGTGGCATGGGACTGGTCGTATTCTGCTGTTTCCACCTCGCGACACCTCGTTCCGGGGCTATTGACGATCCGATCTCCCCAGGTCTCGGCCTGATGGGTGACCTGACTTGTGCAGCCTTGGTTGCGGCGGTAAGTGCGCTGGACGGGGATTTCGGTGGTGGTGACTTTTGATTGAAACTGAGGGTGGCAGCCCGCAGGGCTTCGGAGGAGGCCGTAAGTGACATGTCCCCTTTTGTTCTTCGTAAGCTCGGCCAAACGGGGCGAAGACAGAACGAATAAACGAACGGGAGGAAACAAACAAATGAACCAGCGAATGTGTCCTCAGGAGGTTTGGGGGCCTAGTAGGGTGTGGGCGGGGATCATGCTGTATCATAACTCGGAGGCATTTTGTAGACAATTGCTGGGCAGGGTTTTGGAAACATGGGAATGGAAATCGGGGTTCCGGACACGTGAGCTTGAGCCTCAAGCACGCGTTTGATTGGCGCTCAAAGTTTGTGTCCCGGCATCGGGTAATCGATGGGTAAGGGTTCGTGGCGGGAAGAATTTGGGGGGGTAACAGCCCCATATGGCGCGCACGACTATCCGAGATACTCGTGGGCGATTTCGAGGAAGGAGTAGTTTTAAAAAATAGGACTCGTGTTGTATGATAGTGCGTATGCCTCCATGTCTCGTCCTACCTTTTCGATCTAACCTCGCCCTTAATCATCACCGGTTCTCACTCGCCACAGGCCGCCAGCAGGTTCTTCTCTGCTGGGGGACCCTGTTGCCCAATGCCTGGCTTTGTTCTGGATTTTTTGCCCGGATGCCTCCTGTTCGCAAAGAGTTATTGGTTTCGTTAGCCTGGTGTCTAGCACACGACGCATGGAAGGGTTATTGGCTGATGGAACCTTTCTGTTTTCCGCAACTTGCAGTCCCGGTTTTGTGCTCGGATGTGCCGATGGAATTAACGGGGAGGGCGTCTGTCTGCGCTTGGACTGGTTTCCACACTGACATGCCTTACTTAGGCTTGGTATCCCCCTTGGTCGTGGTAGTCCGAATGGCTCGTGATTTCCGGGAATTCAGTCAATGAAAACAAGGGCCCCTGCATGTCAAGTGATAAATCCTGGATATCAACTCAAACCGATGCCTGTAGTTTTCTTCATGAGAAGGTTCTCTAGGGTTGGCATTACCATTAGCCTTGCGGGGTATAAGCTTTGTATTGTTATCTCCTGCCGGAGTATATGGAACATCATAATATAACTTTATACTCCAAGCCAAACACGAGGATCTCGACAAGTGATATTCCTCTAGTCCTAGATTCTGTAAATGACCTTGAGGCCAATTTGATTCCTCCTATCTAGGCCTTTCCCGTCACTCGAATTCTGGAATCTCTGTGATCCGAATGGAAGACCTCCCCTGACTCAACAATCGCCATGACGGCTACCGAATGGAAGAACCGGCATTATCCGGTAATAGGAAAGGGCGATTGCTCCGAAGGAAAACCAGCAGTGCAAGTAGGATATTCAACGAGCTGTAGGTAACAAGCCTTATGCCAACTAGGATTCCCGAATCAATCTGAGGCTCCGAAAAACAGAAACACGGGCCCGTGATCAAGAGGATTTGGAAGCTTGGTCAGGGGGAGCATCGCGAGTGTTTACTACAGTAACTTATACTAGTGACCCGTATAGCTTTGTATCTGGTGCTTAACGGTGACTACAAGCCGTGCATCTACTCCAAGCTAAACCCGGAACCCCCCAGGAGGTGTGAGTATGGGCCGGTCCCCTATTATGAGGTAGGAACTGGTTGAGCAGTTTCCCTTTTTTTCGTTGAAACTAGTATTGCAGGGGCATGGGAGGCAATCTTAGAATTTTAGCTTCTCCCGTGTCCCCGAGGGGCAATGTCGAAGGATTTGAAATGAGTAATTGCAATGAACGAAACTGCGCTGTGAGGTGGCTAGGGGCTTTGACTAATAGCCCGCGTGATCGTAGTTGCCAATAATCCTTGGCATTAGTCCCTTTGGAAGAGAGGTGAGTCTGGATGTGAGGTGGCTAGGCTCTTGGCGGAAATATGTGGGTGAGGGTTTGTGTGAGTGAGGAGGCTGGTGAGGTGTTTGGACGTGGTTGGAGCAGATAACTTGAATACGTGGCTTGTGGATCGTTGACAGGGTATAGATATTGCTGCTCCGTAGTACTCGCGGGTGGTAGAAGGGGTTGGGAAAAGGTACGGAAGGTATAAGTATAAGGCCTTGCAGGGTGCTGGCTAACTTGGACAGTCAATTTAAGTGGGGAAAAAGACGACGTCTGACAGGCGTGGACGACCGGGAGTATACGCCGTCACAGCACCTCACCAATAGCAAGATATCGCATGGTAAGAGTTGCAAAATTGGGGTCAGCATAGGCTGGTTTCATATGATCCACTCGGGTGTGTGTCTGCAAGCGTGAGAAGCTCCCCGGATGTCTAATTCGCGTCTCCGGATGAAAGTGAGTGGCAGGCAACTGTTCCGCGATTCTGACATCGACAATCCTATGTTTTATTCCACGAGGTTTTTCGATTAATCAGCACAATCTCCACTTTCACCAGCTTCCGCCCCCTTCTTCCCTGTGCGAGTAGCTTGTGCACGTCTACTATGAGCTCATCGGTCGACTTTTTCGCCTCCCATCACTCGTTGCATGTGCAATCATTGGCAAACCGGGTCACGTGAGCTGATCTGAATGACTGATACCTACCGAAGGAAGCCAGGGCTCAGGGCATAGGTCAAGGATGCAGGCACCGAGAGGGGAACCAAGTTCTTCCCATGATAAGCCAACCCTGACACGGTTCAGGTAAGACCAGGCACACACATTCTTCCCCCGGCAACCTTGAGACAGATCGATTGGTGTCTGCCTGATCATGTGAGCATATGTCCCTGAACCTTTCGCACTTGAGAGGCCGAGTGCAACCTGATTTCGCTCAAAGTTGCAATAGAGCGCCGGTATGGGTACCGTACCGTAGAGTACTCATACTCGTAGACTACTGTACGGTAGTACGCGTGCAGGGCATGAAGGGTAAGTCTGTCTAACTTTCCCTGGTTGGTTTGGGGACTCAGAGAGGGGTGTTTGCTCCAATCACTGCGCCAAGGTTTAGACACACCGAAGGCTATTGTAGCTCAACTGGCCTATCTCGGTTGCATACCAGCATTCGAATTGCACACCCCGAGCTTCGATGAACCAGACCAGAGTCAGACAAACTTGAGCGCACACCTAGGCACACGCAGCCTGCCCAACAGTGACGATGAAAGTGGGCGGGTGACGGACAGGGATTTGCATCATAACTATGATAGCACCATAATTTTGTTTGTTACCCTACTTTTGACCATTTCCCTTTTTACCCCTACCAAATGCCCCTGTTCGTCACGCCCACTTTCGTCGTGGCCGTTGTGAAGACTTTAATCGAGCACTCGAGTACAGTACTGTACGTACGAGCGCCGTACTGATACAGTACAATGTTTCCGTACGCGGGAGCCCGGCGGAGCGTTAGCTTGCAAAGTTCTTATGAACCACGGCTTGGAGCCACACAGCCTACCCAAGGATGGGCTGGTGAATCGTGAGTGGTCGGCATGCCGAGGGCTCGGTTTTGTGTACTAGTACTGGTACTCGTACAGGGAAAGATTCTGGTGTGCTCGCGCGAGACGTGACCTCAAGTTCGTCACGGTGGACACGCTTTCCCCTTCCACTGCCGCTATTAGGGTGAATTCTCTCTGACGATGTGCAGTTTGTGTTATGATATATCGCACAGTATTGGCCACCGCGCCCCTCGCTGGAAGATAGAGTGATTGGGTGGCAGAGGGCCATAAGGAGGTGAGAAAAATTTACCCTACCCTGGCGCCAAATACGCGCGGCTGGCACCGACAAAGCTTGCATTTGCTTTCATGACAGGGGGAAAAAAATAACGGGAGGGGACATCCAAAAGAAAACCACGCGTGCACGAAGCTTCTACTGAGTCTTCCATCAATTCCTTCTTCCAACCCTGTCTCTACTTTTCTTTTCTTTTCTTTTCTCTTGTTCTTTTCGTCTCTTTCACCCCTTAAACCGCAACCCCCCTTCCCTTTTCTCTTTTTTATTTTTTTATTGTCCAGCTTCACTTTATTTTATTTTATTTTAATTCAAATCAACCTGAAACAAACACTTTCTTTCTTTGACTGCTGCCTGTTTGTGTCGTACAGTACGGTGTTCCCACTACCATTACCGGTATTTGCCAGGGGAAAGATTGTAATCATCCTCATCTCATCCCCTTTTGTTCCTTACTCTTCGAGATAATACCGGTATTCCCCACATCGAAACGAGAAAGTTCCTTCGAGAACACCCTAGCAGCTAGGAACGATTTTACAACAAAATCGTCCAAGCCGACGTTTAGCCCCTCATCAATATTTATTGCTTCAAGAGTTAGAGGGTGCCGCCCCGGGTCGGAAATTTGGAATCTGGGGTTGGGTCGGGTTCAGGTCTTCCGCCGTGGTGATTCCTGTTTCCGCCACCTTAGATCTGCTAATCAAGACCTGAGCAACGTCTTGGTTACTGTTTGCTCTTATTAAACGGTGTAGGTTGGGGGTTTCGACACGATGAGTTTCTTCTCCCAGTTCAGCTTGCCAGGCGCAAAGCCCATCGCTCAAGAAAAGTACGTCGTCAAAACTGTCCGAGCTCCCAGACCACCATCGGACCGCCCTAGGCCCACCGGCAACGTCAAGAAGAAGTCTCGGGAAGATGGTAAAACGGGGAGGGCGACTCTGGAGGTTCCGGATTCCCGATCCCGGAGTAGGGCTTCGTCGACCATTTCCCTAAAGAGAAAACATGTGGATGGTGAGAAGTCAGTCAAGCGGGCTTCCTCGTCGTCTGATCTGCTGAAGCCGCCAAGTCCAGAATCTACGGCCTCGTCGAGAGGGAGAAGAGCCTTGTCGTCATCGAGGTCGCCGTTGTCTCAACGTTTGGAGTCGAGTGATGAGGATGAGGAGGGGAGTAGTGATGAGGAGAGGGGGAGAGCGGTTAAACGGACGAAAGCTGAGGAGAATAGTGTGGTTGGCAACGGGAGGAAGCTGGTGAACCCGGCTAGCTTTCGCAAAGCTTCGCCCACTCGGAAGCCTGAGGAGGGTCATTTTGTCCATGCGGAGATGATTGCAAATATGAGAATGAAAGAAGGAGGGAAGGGTCCATCACGGAGTACGAGTTGGAAATCACTGCGTTTTCTCGATTTGTCACTAATGGTGGTATTTAGTTTTTCGGAAAACGGACCAGAAACTGTTATCGGTCAAGCTCCAATACCCAGGAGTGACATATCCAGAGAGGTATATTAGGTTCAGATGTCCATGGTATGAATCTGAAGCTGACGGCTTTTAGGTACGAGCTTGTTCGCTTGGCAGAACCTGACGAGTTTTCACCCGATCTAGATATCCTTAGCACAGCAGAACATGTCGCAACGTACCTGTTGACGCCCCCGGAATCTGACGAACTACTCACGGGCACTCTGTCGGGCGGCTCTGGCGGAATAGTTTACAACATGCGTAAAGCAATCCGCAACGAAAAAGCCCAAGACTTTCTCGAGAACCTTAATAAATACAACAACCTAATAGCAAAGTACCGCCGGGACGGCACCATAAAGGCGAATATCGCCAGGATGAAATCCCTACCATTCCCTCTTGTAGAACATATTCTGTCACAAGCATATGCTCGGACTGTCGCACCGGAAGTTGAGTCGCTAAAAGACTACGAAGCTTTCACCAGCAATGTTTACGGCGAACTCCTGCCTAATTTCACCACCAGGTTATTTAGGGAATCAGGTCTCGGACCTGGCAAGGTGTTTGTCGACCTTGGGAGTGGGACGGGGAATGTTGTATTGCATGCGGCGCTCGAAACGGGATGCGAAGCATACGGGTGCGAAATCATGAAGAACGCAACGAGGCTGGCGGATAGGCAGAAGGTGGAACTTGCGGCACGGTGTCGCATGTGGGGGATTAACCCGGGCAAATTTAGGCTGGAGAAGGGTGATTTTTTGGAAAGCGCACGAATAGCCGAAGCACTCAAGAGAGCGGACGTAGTGCTGGTAAACAACTACGTGTTTGACTCTGAGCTCAACCAGCGACTCTTGAACCTTTTCTTGGACCTCAAGGAAGGCGCTCGAATCCTGTCGTTGAAGCCGTTCGTTCCAACAAACCACGTTATCACGACACGCAATGCGGAAAACCCGGTCAGCCGGCTAAGAGTGGAGGAGAAGGAGTACTTCTCGGGCTCGGTCAGCTGGACCGATACCGGGGGAAAGTATTACGTCCAGACGGTGGACGGGAGTATGCTTCGGGAGTTTCTGGCTTCCGATCGTTCTGATCGCAGAAGGCGATAGTTTAGCTATGTTGTTTTAATATATTCCTCGTGTGATTGGATGTACTAATATACCCCCAATTATACCCCTCTCCCCCTTACGAGCCGTCATCTGCCAATAGCTTTTGTGCCGTGAAATGATTTAGTCGTTGTTCAGGCGGGAATGAGGGATGAAAGAATAAAAGGGAATGCTGTTGTCCAAATGATGATTATACAGTGGGTTGGTATGACTATGATGATTGTTATTCCCAATTAGAAGCACGATTCATAACCTCCGCCCGAGTCTCTGCAAAGTCCATCCACCGCTGTACCAGATCCTCGTTCTCCTTCCTCGTAGCTTGCTCCTTATCTGCCAGGACATTCAGTTCCATGGTCAATGTCAACATCTCGTCTTGTAAATCCTGCCCATCACCATCACAATCAGCTCTATTCCCCTTCCCTCCACCGAACATCTGGGCCGGGCAAGGGGGGCGAATACCTGAATGGCCCGACTCTTTGCTCGCCCCTCACTCTCTAAATCCACATTCCTCCTCTCCAACTTTTCCTTCTCTCTGGCCACCTTCTCGAGAGCTTTGATCTGCCCCTGCAGCGACACGGCCTCGGCTTGCGCCGTGGTAAGTTGTGATTGTAGTAGCCCTTTCGAAGTCTGGGCTTCCAGGAGGTCGGTTATTAGTTGCTGGTCTGGGGGTGGGGGATTGGTTGGGTCGGAGGTGGAGGAGGTTGTGGTGGGATTGGAGGTGCGGTTGGCTAGGCGGGTATAGGCGCTGATAAAGCTGTCGTGGGATTTCTCACGAATATCGCGGGAGTGGAGGGATGTTAGGAAGGAGGTTTTCCAGGACATTGTGTGGGGAGATAGGAGTTATGATGGCTCTGGTGGAGGTTGTGGTGCCGGTCTAACAGTGTTCCCCTAGTTGGCTGTGATGACAGAGTGCGGGTAACTCGCAGCTGGTAAGTTACAGTATCATACGTATCGTACCGATACTGGAACCACCGCACGGCACGAGCGAGTGAGTGAAATATCGGTACGGCAAAGAAGTTGGGGGGTAATGCCGGTGGTGATGTTAAGTTTTAGCAGTGCCGGTATGATGCTAGGCTCACCTCACCGTATGGAGCTCGGCCTCAGCAGTTCAAACGTGCTGCTATCTGTGATGTGATATCCCTATCTCTGCCATAGTTACAGTCAATGGATGGGGGATACAAGCAAGCACTGTGAATCACTCACTTTCATAGGAAAGAAAGAGGGAAGCTGTGGTCAAGCCTAGCTTCGCTTAGCCTGACTCTTCCTAGGCAACCACTCAATTTAATCGCCAAGAGACATTGATGAGAGGGCAAGGTGATTTACAGTAGACTGGACCCCGTTGCCCGGTATCGCTTATTATAACCTGACTGTCTCCTCCTACCATACCTATACCCGTACCCTATTCGTCCCTCTCTGCCACCTTCTCTCTCCTCAAACTCCTCGACATCCTCAACCCCTCATTTCTACCAACCCTCTCCCCTCTCCGCAAACCTACTCGTACGCGGTTATGGCAAGCAGAAAGAAGTTCCTCAAGGTAAGCCTTTGCATCTATTCCCACGAGTATACGAACTGACAGCCACGGCGTGCGTGGGTGGTAGGTTATCATCCTCGGTGACAGCGGAGTCGGAAAGACATCGCTTATGAACCAATATGTACCCTTCCTTCCCTGGACGCTTGACCCATCGCACATGTGGAATCTAAAGACTATTCCCTAGGTAAATAAAAAGTTTAGCGGGAGCTACAAAGCTACCATTGGTGCCGACTTTCTGACAAAGGATGTTATGGTTGATGATCGACTTGTTACTCTGACTGTATGCTTCTTCCTTCCCTCCCCCCCTCCCATTCACATTGTGGGCTGATCGGTAGGGGGGCACCGATAGTTGTGGGACACCGCCGGACAAGAACGCTTCCAGTCACTAGGCGTGGCGTTCTATCGAGGCGCTGACTGCTGTGTCCTTGTTTACGATGTGAATAATGCAAAGAGTTTTGATAACTTGAATTCTTGGAGGGACGAGTTCCTGATTCAAGCCTCACCGAGGGACCCAGATACATTCCCTTTCGTAAGTACTCTAGCATCTAATTCAATGGCCTCAGAGCCTAACTGCTGATTGTGTAGGTTGTGCTTGGGAACAAGATTGATGTGGACGAGGCTAAACGGATGGTATGCCCACTTTCTCACCGCTTCGGTAGCCGGTGACTGGCAACTGGCATCTGAGTGCAAACGAGGCTAATGAATTGCAGGTGTCGAATAAGCGGGCGCAGGCATACTGTCTTTCCAAAGGCCAGTTACCGCACTTTGAGTGCTCGGCGAAGGATGGTGCAAATGTTGAGGTTGCCTTTGAGGGTATGATGGTTGAATTCCTCATATGATATTTTTCAGGTTTACTGACTGTTATTCCAGCCATCGCGAGACAAGCCCTCGCACAGGATGAGTCTGAGATCGACTACTTTGATCCGACTGTTAATACCGGATTTCCAATAGAGAGTGGTGGATGTAGTTGTTAGGTATTCAGGCTTTTCGATCATGGAAGGGGGTCGTGTGCATCTACAAGGGTGTTCATTTTCAGGCGGTAGTGTAATGTTGGGGTTTTCTATACTGGTAGCCTGCATTCTGGGCCGGGTCATTGCGTACACAGGGCGTTTGCGGGGAGGGGGTTTCATCTTCATCTTCTCGTTTTCATTTCCTTCCTCAAACCAAATTGTAACTGAGATATAATACGGGTAATTTTTCTGCACGTTTGTTGCGTTTGTTGCGATGTTTCGGAGTAGGCCAAGTGGGGTTGCTTTGTTGTGAAGGCATCAAAATCTCGATTACTGGTAGACTGATCAGGTTTAGCCTATAACTTGGACGGGTACCTTAGCTGAGCAACATACACTCGAGTAACAGTACAGCGCTGTACGAGCACAATACGAGCACGGTACAGCCGCAGATCTAATCTGATCCCGCACGCAATTCAGGGTAAAGGAGAGATAATTGTTAGCTCCGAAGCGACTGTGCTCTCTATGATATAGTGCAACCTAACCTAGCCCATGCCACCGCAATCTCGTGTTCTATCATTATCCTTTCTGTTCTGCAAGGGGCTAAACCTCCGAACCCAGGGATTTAGGCATGCGGTAGGTATCGTAGCGAGCTCACCTGCCCTCTCCTCGCTGTGTTCCGATAGAGTATATAAGTAGAAGGGTGGGTGAATGAATGTGAACAAGCTTCCCCTTGTATTCGCTGTTTACTACGACACCTTCTTTTACCCTTCGCCTAATAACCGGGTCACTAAGAGGGAAGGGAAGAAGAAGAAGAAGCAGAATAAGAACGAGAAAGAGGACGTGACACCGACCCTCATCTCACGATGCCCGCTTCTCCACCACCACCGCCACTCTCTCCGAGCTCCCCTCCTCCGGACTTTATCGTCCCGCTGTTACCCCCGCCGCCAACTCGCTCGAACACGCTTCCGCTAATGCCAAAGCCGCAGCCGCAGCCGATTCGTATATGTGTTCCCCCCCGCCGCAAAACCGTCGGCATCCTCCTTCTCGGCGTGGTAATCTTTCTCTGGGTCTTGAGCACCTTCCTGACTTTCGCTATATTCTCCGACGGGAGCTATACTAAGCCCTATTTCGTGACGTATGTGAACACGTGCTCGTTCTGCTTCTACTTACTTCCTGGGGTGTGGCGGAGGTGGTGGGGGAGGAGCGGGGAGGGGGAGCGGAGGAGGAGGGGGGAATATTCACGTTTGGGGAATGCGCCGTTGCCCGGAGCTGGGGGTGAGGATGGGGATGGAGTGGTGGTGGTGAATAAGGGTCCGACGGTGGAGGGGGAGGATATGCTTGGTGAGAGGGAGACTATAATGCTGAGTTTGCAATTTTGCTTGCTTTGGTTTGTTGTATGCGTCCCCTTTATGCCTCCCATAAACCTCGCATTACACTACTAATGAATGGGGGAAAAAGGCAAACTACTTCCAATCCTACTGCCTAAAATGGACCTCTGTCGCCAGCGCCACAATCCTCTCCTCAACCAGCAGTATTTTCACCCTCATATTCAGTGCGCTCCTGCGTATCGAGCGCTTCACTTGGACCAAATTCCTAGCCGTCATACTATCCCTCGCCGGTGTTTCGCTCATCTCCTCCGTAGACCTGAGCCCCTCCTCTTCCCCATCGCTCGCTGCGGAGAATAAGACTCCCGGACAAATCCTCCTCGGGGACCTGATGGCCCTCATGGGGGCCTTCTCCTACGGCGTGTACACAATCCTGTTGAAGGTGCGCATAGGCCATGAAAGCCGCATCAGCATGACCAGGTTCTTTGGCTTCGTGGGTCTGTTTAACTTTCTCGGGCTATGGCCTGGCATAATTATACTACATTACGCGGGCGTAGAAGAGTTTGAAGTTCCGCCGGATGCGAGGATTTGGTGGATTGTGGTGGTATGCTTATCCCCCCCCCTCCCCAAGTTTGCTTCCTGCTGACTTTGCTTGCGGCGGTGATGGTAGATCAATGCCAGCATTACACTGATTTCGGACTACTGCTGGGTGTACGCTATGCTACTCACCACGCCGTTGATCGTTACTGTGGGATTGAGCTTGACGATTCCGCTTGCTCTCCTGGGCCAGATGCTTGTACTGGGGGTTTGGTCTAGTGGGGTGTATTGGATTGGCGCAGTCTTGGTGTTTTTAGCGTTTTTGTTTGTGAATCGGGAGAGTGTGGTTAGCGATGGAGGAAGGGGGGAGGGAGAGGCGGGGAGGTGGGGGAGATAGTGTGGGCCTGTTGGGCGGAGGTATAGGGGATGGGTGCTGTGCTTTTTTCATTTTTTCTTTCAAGCGGTGGTGTCAGGAGTTTGGCATATACAATGTTGTCACATCATCTCGTCTCATTGAAGTTGTGTCATGCTTCTATTACAGGGTTTTCGTTTTTTATTTTATACTCTAAGCTAGACTTTCGAACGTTTTACACCCCTTCCCCTCCGCTTCCGCCTCTGCTTCCCCTCCCCCACCATCCTCCTCCGCAACATCCCCCTGCTTAAACGCCTCCTTCTCACTCGTTTCCTTCAGCGCCGCCTCTAACTGCGGCTCCCATTTTGTTGTGTCCTCGCTCGTTATGTCTTCCCATGGTATCACATTCTTACCTAGTTCGAATTGGCCCTGTTGGGTGCGGGTTAGTTGGACCATATGTGCTGCTGAGCCGAGGGCTTCTCCGAGGCTGTCGTGAGTAAGAAGTTAGTGGAGCAGCGAGGAAGTGGGTATGTGGGGGGTTACTCGTGGATTAGACTGCGAACGTAGAAGCCAGAGGAGACGGACATGCGGAGGGATGCTATTGGGGGGGGTTGAGGGGGGGATTGAGGGGGGGAGTCTGTCGTAGTGGATTCTTGGATAGTTTTTTCTGCCTGTCTGAAGAGTGTATCGTCCACTTTGGCTTTCTTACTCCCCCCTGCCTCCTCCTGTCCTTCCTCTTCTACTTCTAGCGCCCGCTTCTTGGATTCCTCCTCCCCCATCCTTCGCATAACTTCGCCGACAACCTTCTCCTCCACACCCCCCTCCTCACTAGGAAGTCCGAACTCATGGTCCCCACCCTTTTCGAACCCCACCAATTCCATACCAAGCACCGTCACGGGCCGTGCTTTAATCTCGACGGGCAGAGGTTTCCCCTCACGCGCATACTCGTAGTACCGCTTCCCCTCGTGATGCAGGGCACTGTAAATCGGCGGCTTCTGGAGTATCTCGCCGCGGAAGGCGCCTAGTGTCGAGTCAATGAGCTCGGGGGTTAGGTGGGAGTAAGGGGCGTGCCTGAGGATGCGGCCAGTGCAGTCATAGGTATCGGTACTGGCACCGAAGAGGGCAGTCGTTTCGTACGTTTTTGTGCAGGAGATGAAGGATGAGAGAGATTTTGTCCCGGTGCCTAGGCCTATCACTAAGACTCCGGCTTCACATAAACTGTTAGTGCTGGAGATTGTTCCTGGGGGGAATCGGGGGAAAGTGTGGGGGGTTATACTAGCCAGAGGATCAAGTGTCCCCCCGTGGCCCATTTTGACTTCGACCTGGCGGGACTTACGACGTCGCCGGCGCTGGTTCCGAGATAAAGAGTCGACGACTTCTTGCTGGGCTGCTAGGTCCGGCTTGAACCAGGCGTGGTTGCGGAAGATGGCTTGTAAATGCCTGATTACGGCTGCTGAGGTCAGGCCTTGGGGCTTGCTAACCGCTGGGATAGCATTTTGATATTAGATGGTGGTTGGGGGGATTATAGAGAGGGGATTTTACCAAAGAGGCCTTGTGGCGCCATTGCTATCCCAGGCATTGGCGGTTGTGAAGGCAAAGGTGATGGGAAGTTGGTGGTGATGACGATGGGGTGGTGGTGGTGGTGGGAGAATGATAATAGTATGATAGTGGTAAGGGTAGCACTGTGATCACGTGCCAATACTGTTGTGTGACATGATATAATAGATTACAAAAGACAAACGACAGGGTAGAGTTATAATAATAAGTGAAGGAAAGTATGATATCATGACATTGTTAAAAGATATCACTTCTCACTTGCTCACCAGATGGCTCAAGATAGGGTTACCGTATCGCACTCCGGCCACGTGCTGTGAGATGAGGGCACTGCAGCTATGATATGCTATCATACGGTACCGGCGTAATGGGACAAAGCCTTGAACCAACGGGCTGGGCCAAACAATGATACCTTACTTGTAGAGTACTCGAGAACAGCACGATGGTATTACGGCAAGCTATGTTACAGTACTGGGACAGTGAAATTCGGGGAAGAGAGTGGATGGAAGGTCTGATTGTCTCATTTTTATGGCCTTTCACGGATGCCCTTTGGCTGGGGAGGCGGCGGCGGTGGTGGTATGGGCATGGGCAGTGGGTCTCTCTGTCTCGTGCCTCCTTCTTTCTTTCTCCAAACCATACTTGTCTACCCTTGGCACCTTCCCTTCTCCTCTCCCTCCCCCCTTCCTCTTACTGCGCACTCACTCAGTCACTCACTCACTCACCCCGTCCTTCTCTTATCTGCGGCAATTAGAAATACCTGTCGTGCCCCACTCTTTAACCCCGCGACCACCACCCTCCTCCAGGCCTTAACCTACAGTACTTCATTCCCCCAAGGTAGATAGATCTACATTGCAACAAAACCAACCAAATTTTCCTCACGGTGTTCACTAACTCGCTATGATGGCCCACTACCAACATCCCCACGCTCGGGCTGAGAAGGAAATTCGGGGACCCTTGAGCCTGTCTCAGCAGATCAACGCCGCTACACGGTTTGTTTGTCTGCCTTTGTTCTAGAAATGTACCCGGATCTTATGATGGGGTTACTAACTGGGGGCTATTGTGTTTGTAGTGAAGGGCATGACAAGATTAACGTTATGATCATGAGTAGACTTTCTTTGGGTCTCAGAGGTCCGGCATTTCTCCCCCTTCTTTTAGGCCTGGAGAGCACTTCACCAGAAGCAGTGCGTGTACTGATGCTGTGTAGACTATAGGCTTTACCGTGAAGGCATATTCTCATTCCTCCAAGTCTACAAAGCCTTTGAAGACGCTTGGATGGCTGCCATCTCGCCGGAGGCTGCCACAGATCCGAGAATCAAGAACGTGTTGCAGAGGCTCTACTCCCTGCCTCTTTTGCGGACACCCCAGTTGGCCAAGGACCTTGAATACTTTTATGGCGGGGAAACCTATCCCCTGGTCGAGCCCATGTCCTCCCGCGCGAAATATCTTGCGCACATCAAGCAAGTCCTCTCCCAGAAGCCGCATTTGGTGATTGCCTATGCGCACAATTATTATATGGCTTTGTTCGCTGGTGGTAAAATACTCAAGTACCAGATTTCTCGGGCTCGGGGGTTTTTCCCGCGGCGGAGAAATATGCCTGAGGAGGAGTGTGAGGCTGCCGGGACGAACCTGTTTAGTTTTGAGGTTCCTAGGGGGGAGGAGGATTTGTTAAGATCTGGGTTCAAGGACGCTCTTGTAGATATTCAGTCAACCTTGACTGAGGAGGAGAAAACCGGTCAGTCATCCTCCCCCGCTGTTGCTCGCTGAACGGTCTTGCTGAAAAGTTCGGAAAGAAATAATCGAAGAATCACAAGCAATCTTCAAAAACAACGAAGTCCTTATTCTCGAGCTTGATCGCCTTTGCGCAGCGATGACTCCTTCCCCAAAGGATACGGGAATACTCACTCTTGGCGAGAGTAGGGAGATGGCGTTTATTAGGACCCACAAACTTGGTGTATTGTTTGTAATACTCTTTTGTTACGCAACTGTTAGGTTGTTTTACCTTTAGGTTGCTGTATTACCACCTATGGGGGGTGGTTGGGCGTTTAGGTCTTTTTTTTTTTTTTTTTTTGCAAATTCGGATGCCTAGGCTGGATGGATTTGGGTGCAGAGGATGTTACATGTCTGCTGGGTGCCTGTTTTTCGGATTATCGTATAAGCTATGGGTGGTGCAGAGGGTCATGGGGGTGATGTGTGGAGGGGAGAGGAGTCAAGCAGTGTAGTGCAGTCATGGGTACAGATACCTGTGCTCGAGGGGTAATGTGTGCCATTTATTTGAGGCTGTGTTAGCGCAAGACGAGTACTGTACGAGTATAGGCTCCAGGCAAGATGTTTTTGTACAAGGGTTGCCAAGCAAGTCCTTTAGTGGAAATAGAAGCAAAAACAGCGAGCAAGACATTGTGGTAGAAATTTGCTATATTTTCATATGCATCAAACTCTACGCCTTAGACATCCCTGCTATCCTCACCTTGTACGAAAACATCCTGCCTAGTACCTGTACTCGAATACTTGTCCTTGCCTTCTGGATAAGATGTGCCTAAGAGGGTTCCTCGCGCAAACTGCATGTGAGCCCCCGCAGCCAGGCGATTGTCCTGTACGACCCGAGTGGACATGTTACTACGGCCTCACATGCCCCCTTGCCTCGGCATGCACTACTTGCCGATGTGCATGGAAGTATCTACCAATAAACACGAGCAGGTTCCGAAAGACTGCCTGGGATTCAACGACTCTATATAGCTTTGGCAGAGACAGATTTCAGGGGAATCTACGATATCATACATCATTCCCTTTTCATCCCCAGAGTTGGCCCCCCGCTCCAAGATAGCGAAGATAGACACCTTCCCCAGGCCTCCAGTTTCATAGCCTTAATGTCCGGACTCGGAGATAGAAAGCTCTTGGAAGGAATTTTGCGTATTCCTCGAGTTAGTGTGAGGTCCGGCCGCTGGGTTTGTTGGATCTTGCCAGCGGATGTTCGCTATCAGCCTAATCCGTCCGACAAGAGCTTGTCATGGGCTGATGGGCAGGCGCGCACAGGGATCAAGTGGTGTGTGGTATGATAAGATTGGCGAATGCCTAGAGAGAGAGAGAGAGAGAGAGAGCGCCAACCTAATACTGTGCTCGGTGAGAACTAGTGAGCGGTATATTACCGGACCGGACCCGGAAGGTGGTTCATGGATTATCACTCGCTTGGTAAATGCCTGGGGGTGTAGTCTCAGAAGGGATAGAAAAAAAGTGGAGAATGGATTGGTTTGGCGTTGAGTGAGAGAGACTGGCTGTCATATTTTGCTGGGGGTTAGTTAGTGTGAGGTGTTTCTCCAGTAAGGCCACAGGCGAGCTGATACAAGTCATGATGTGTTACTGGGTTTGAACTATTAAAATACTCTGACTAAGAAGAATTCGGGTAGGGAGGGAGGGAGGGGCTGGTTTGGGGGTAGCAACTAATAGAGGGGGACAAATCTAGGCACATATATGCTTACTGTGTTAGAAACCTCTCTGGGAGTGAGAAGAATTAGGTAAGGGAATGAATTTGGAGGATAGTAGGGAAGGGGGGGGTAATGGATGATAAAATGGGGAGGAGGGGGAGAATGAGTAGGAATGCCTCGAACTGAATTAGGGCTCTGGCTTGCTGGGAAGTCAGCTTTCTTTTGGATATTACTTGTTAGTCTGGGTAGATCACTGCGGTGGTTAATTGGGGGTGGTTTCTTGGTGAGACAGCTGGTATAGTTGATGAGGTATCATATAAGAAAAGTTGGAACCTAGTTATTGTGGCAATAGAAATGAAGCGGTGTTTAATGTCTATGTGCTTGGAATGATTCTGAGTAACTCGGGGGGCACTCTCGTCGTTAAGTGAATGACTAACTGGGGAAACTATGAGCTCTTTGGTGTCCAACGGCTGCGGAACTGTAGTAGTGCATTTGACTCTTTTGGCATGGGATCGCTTAGGAGTTTAAAGAGGGGCGGGATGGGAGATGGCAAGGGGTTTGCAAGGGTATGAACACAGGTTCGGGGAGATTTCTGAGGACGAATTCTGTGGTTTTTTTTCCCACTGCTGGTTCTGGTATATACATCAGCATGCTCCCCCCGCCTTGGTGGTGACAGGGCAATGAACCCTGTGTTCTTGGTCCAGATGATAGCGATATTTGCTCATGAATAGGGGTACCGTAAGAACTCGAATAAGCGATCCTTGTTCCAGATAGTTCGAACCAAAAATCTGCCCCTCAAGATAGAAGGAGGTGGAAGAAGAGGCACCAGGCCTTTACCAAGAGAGGCGACTCCAACGTCCTAGCACAAGGATCGTTTATTCGAGTTCCTACGGTATATTAGACACTTTTGGCAGGTCCCCTTTTTTCAGTTTGAATTCGGATTCAAAAAAGGATAGCCACCTTTAGAAACATTTTCAAAATTGCCAAATACTGCTATTCCATACATACATACATACATACAAGTTAGCTCAGTGCCAAGATGGATGTGATCAAGAAATTATAATAGCATAGCAGATCGGGTGTCAAACTTCTAAGCTCACTCAATTTACGGCTAGTGTCATCTGGGCATTTGCCCAGGTATCCTTGCAGTTAATTATGCCTATCATTTTTCGAACCCGAATTCGAACAACTCAGAACAGCTGTCTGCTCGAAGTGTCTAATAAAATCCCCCCCCCCCCTTTTTTTTGAAGAATACTTGGTATTAATGGTGAGTCTTGGAATAGTCAATCTTCCCTTCAGCCATCACTCCCTATTCTGTTATACCTCATTTTAAACTCCACGACCAACACTTATGATGGGGATTGACTCCTCTTAGGTATCGTAGGGAAGCCCGGATAACCAGTCGTCAGAACCAGGAGGCCCGCAAGGTAAACCACGCGAGAAGAAGAATTAAATACCTCAAGGGCAGAGAAGAGTTTACAAAGTAGCTTCAGCCCCTCTAGTCGAGCCATGATGGGAATGTGAGTACAATAGTAGCATGCTCAACGGGGGTGTTGCATTATTGTAAAGCTCCCGAATAGGTAATAATTTCAATCACCAGGTAGATGGATAACAGCAAGCAAGGTATATCCTGCTCCCTACTAAGAGGGAGGGTGCTACATGTTAGTAGTATGATATATAAAAACTGAGAGCAATAGAGAACCTGGCCTGACACCGGAAATCTCTTCTCTCTGCCTTAGCTCTGTTGGATCTTTTATTTTTATTTATCCCAACTCATGTCTGGGAGAGAATCCCTTCACTTCTTTCTTTCCATAACTAAAATAGGGCAGCAGCCATGGCCGCCCAGGAACAACTACTATTCCACGCCCCTACTGCTAGTAGTCGGCTAGAACGGTGGGGGGAAGGAAAAGAGAACTCATGAAATCTACAGTAGGTTCCCGTGATCACACCTAGTAGAGTGCTGTGTACAAGTGGTGTCCTGTTGGCGTGGGAATTCTGTCGCTGGGTAGTCCGAAACAGTCTATCATTCTATGGCTGAGGAGGGGAATTTTGTACCGTCGTAGTCTAGTTGTGATCCTTTCTTGGAGAGATGCATGCTATACTTTCTAGCCGGGATCCCGCAGGCATATGCCCCTCCCTTCATAAATTATAATAGTTTTGTGGTTACTTTCATAGCCTTCTTCCCCGAGTGAGATGTAGTGAGGATGATTGTAAAAGCAGGTGAAAACTAGAATCAAGATCTCTACTCTGTCCATTGGATAAAATACTAATCCCGACCAGGTACTAATGATTGAATAATCTGTGGATTCATGACCTAGTGCATACATCGGATGGAGGAAATAGGCTAAAACTCCAGGCAGGGCAGATCATTCATCCATCATCACTCAGAACTGGTAAGAACCGCTCCTCGTCCAAAACCGTTCTAGCCTCTAGGCTAGACTTGAGCCAGTCCTCCGTTACGATTCGGGGCATGCGTGGACGCCTATGAATGACAATGAGTGGGAGTGTGAAAAAAGAGTGTCCTGGGTATATACCATTTGATAGCTTCCCTGAGTTCACGGAGTCGTTGTTGACAGTTAGAGGCTACGATATGCGTTATTTCGGTGTCATGGAGGTCGTGGGCTATACAGGCGCCAGCAAACAGGGCCAGACATGCTGATGGCTTGAAGCTGGAAACATTTAGTCAGTAACAGCCAAGAATCTTGTGTCCACGGGGGAGTACCTTTCATTAGATTCCCCTTGATCTGGCGTGTCGACGTAGATAACAAAGGTCTTGAACATCCAGCCAGGGAGCTCGTCCAGCTCTCGTTGGTCAGGCTCACTGAGGCCCTCGACAAAGGCCGCTGCGAAAGTCCTATCAATGGTTCCAGACATATCTTGAAGGAGCTGCTGACAGCGTTAACGATCGCGAAATTCGAAAGTAATAAGGAGACACTTACTTTACTCAGTTCTTCCATGGTAAGATCTCGGGCATAGCTATCCCCAAATTGGTCTATAGTGGCCGCTACTCGTCTCTCTACCTTGGCGGTAGCGTGTAATACGTGCCTAGAGGTGGGAAAGCGATTAGCGAGGATGTCGAGAACAGCGATTAAATGGGCCCGTAGCGTATACCTAGCTTCGATAGGAATGATGTAGCAGCCTTTCCGACCACGCTGTAGGTCCAGCTCGTGTTGCCGAATGCAGTCGAAAATCCACGTAGGACGAATGACATCGTGAGTTCCCTCCTTTTTGAGAGCAGATATTTTGACGTTATCTAATGAATTTCAGATGAAATCCCCGGTAATGTATGGGAGCTGGAAGGGAAGCCTTACTTCTATCCCCAATGATATGAGTATCAGAAACTGCATCCTTAGTTTGATATATCTTCCCACCGTGAGACTTGATGAGTCGTTCTATCTCAGCCTTACCCATTTTTTTTGGCGTCGCGGCGTCAGACACGACATCTGTAGTCGAATCAGCAATCAAGGCAGAGAGGAGAATTTCTGGTAGGTGTACAAAACGAGTGCCCTCCGAAGAGTTGTGGACCACCCTGAACCGCTGATGAAATGAAGTCCGCAGGTTTATCACTTGCTCCAAGAACAGCATATTCGCGCTTAATTCGCTTTCCGGTTCTCTGTTTTCGTTTCTCAACCTCTATTCTTTTCTCTTCTTCTGCCTTTTCTTTCTCAACCTCCTCTTTGAGCGCAACGAGCTCTGAAATGCTAAGCGCACTTTGCCAGTCTTTGTCCTCACGTATGCGCCTGAATCGCGGAAACCGCAATGATTTACCTACCCGAAACTCATCTGTTGGGATAACGCTAGCCGCCTTGACCTCCAGGACTATAGACTTGTCAGGTCTGATCCAGACGTCAGGTTGATCCACGCCGCGCCCACCCGCCACGATCTCAATGTATTCATTCGGCGGTTTTTTGGGATCCCAAGGGACCCACTGTGAGTCTGTCATATGAGCGAGCTTAGAGTAGTCGTTCGCAGTGAATCCACCACCGACTTTACAGAAGGAACGGAATTTCATTGGATTCCCCCCAGGCTCAAGATGGTTCCCATCCACACGCAGTCCACAGAGGTAACTCGACAAGATCCCACCCCGTGTGCCGCTACCCCAATAACCACCTAAGACAATTAAGTCGAGCGATTCACCAAACTCTGTCATGTATTCTGGTTTGACCTTCATCCAGTCATCGTTTCGGTCGTTAAGGCAGTACATACTCCTTGGGTTCTTTCAGCCTATCAGTGAGGATCATGGACTCGCACTCAGTCAACACCGAGGAGAGAAGCAAACCTTTATTACTAGACCTTCGCTAGCCTCAGAAATGACCTTTCTGAGGGCTCTTTCAATCTCAACAGCTTCTCGCGCTACCTCGTATCCGTGGACCTCCATTCTGCGGACTACATTTTTGACGCTTCGTTCGAGTGCTATGCGCCTATCCTGCAATGTGTAATTGATCAGGCACTCACCATTTAGGTGAAGAATATCGAATACCCTGACTGTAAGGATGGTAAGTGAATAGAAAACGATCTTAAGCGAGGTAGGTGTTATAGTTACATAAAGGGCGAGGACCATCACCATAGGGGTTTCGGATCCCTTCAAGAGCTGCGGTTTTAAGCGTTCCAAAAGCGACTACACAGTCCAATCTTGGGTCCCAGGTGATCATCTCACCGTCGAGGATGATACTATATGCTTGGTCAGATTTAATACCAGATAGCAAATAAGATAATTACGGATGTACCTCTTAACGCCAGTGTCGAAGGCGCCACGGAGGTGTCTTGTTAGGCTCCCGTCATCAAAACAGGAGCCATAAAGCCTAGTGTAGTCTTTGGCTTTGCGACTCCAGAACATAAAGTTGCCGTCCTCGTAGTGCATCTGCATCCGCTCGCCATCTAGTTTTTCCTCAATCCAGAAAACGGGGTCCTCGGGAGTAAGATGCATAGCCTTGACGGCGTCATCTAGGGAGCGTTTCTGAAATTGAGCCAGTTGAGGTTGAAAACATGACATTAGTGATACCGATTTGCCCTATGTCAGAAGGTAAGCTAGATTCGCAGGAATAAGTGAGGGAGTATGGGAGAAGTGCACATCAGAGTCCATGCGGAACTCGAGATCCGAGAGTTCCCAGCAGACACGCTTGAGTGACGACGATATATTGAAGAGAGCAGCGGCATCAGGGTGCCAGGCACTAAGTACAAGAATTAGCTAAGTTGATTACCTCGACGGGCTGTCTAGTCGGTTTTCGCGGTGAAAAAGCGGATCGTGAAGTCCAAATTACAGCAACAGGAAAACTAGACCCACTCAAAGAAGGTTTTTTCGGTAGCACCAACTTTCATCTCTATACTCAATGGGACAATTAGTAAATATTTCAATGGTCGCATCAGGAAAGGGACGATCATACGTCTCATTATTATTCTAATCAACCACATTAGTTCACTGGCGTTCATGTTGTTGTAAAACTCGGTCACTATTGGAAGCTGCTCTCCCCTGAATACTCAAATCTGATTAGAGGAAGTGCAATAATAGGCACTAATACTGGGAAGGTAAAGGTACTCTTTACTCGCTAGCGAGAGACTATCTAGCATAGAGTTTACTTTGGAAATGGTCAGGTTTCCAGGAGTTGTACGCATTGGCCGCTTCTTGATAATCTCTGGATTTTAGATTAATGGGTCAGCATGGCACGTCGAAAACGCAAATATGGCGAATGAGGATATGATGGAAGAACGGCTTCAAATAGGAAAGAAAGGAGTGGATGGAGTGCTACCATAGCAGCGGAGCGCAAAATCCCCAGCGCTCCGGGATGTGCCAGGGTGTTTCCAGTTAACTAGCGCATAACCATCATCACTATCTTTATTGATTTTCATGACCTTGACTAACAGTCTACCGATAGTTTTTTCTTTAAGATGATAACTAATTTACGAATCAGCATTAAAAGAATGATGCTTTTGCCCGCAAAGGTATAACATACACACTTCTATCCCGATCCTTTTCACAGAGTATTAGCCTGAGAACAGGATATATGTCATTGCCAACTTCGCTGCGCCACCGAGAGATGAAACGATCGATGATATTTCTTCGAATCTCATGAGGTTTTAATGCTCTAGTCCCACGGATGCCTACTCCGGTCTTCTTCTTTTTATTCGCAAGCAGTGGCTCAAAGAGGGAGAGATAGAGATCCGCAAAGGGTAACGTCGGGTTCTTATTTCTCGGTCGATTCGGGTACGATCGATCAAGTTCGGCGTCGGTGAGAATCGTGTTGGATCCGAACCCATCGCCAGAAGGATCTACAGGAGCCCTTGGGATATCTGGAAGGTCAATGTCATCAATATCAGACATTCCGAGCACAAAGGCGAACTCAAGAGTGGGAATGAACGGTGTGTTGCTGTGGATTGGAGCTGGGTGGCCAAAAGTATATGAGGGTCAACATCGGGAGACGTGACTCACAACAACAACGCGTTGAGGCTCAAAAGAGCATGGTGATTGGTTTCAGGGTCGCGATACCCAGAGGGTAGGTAGGGTAGTCCATCGTCGCCACACTACCGTATGACAAGATAAGGAACGCCAAGGGTTCAGGGTTTTTCGTTCGTTATAGCGAGGCTTTAGAAGAAATTCCTTGTAGGGAGGCCCCTTTTTCCATAAGCAGGGGTGCAAATTCCCAGAGAGTCCATTCGTAATAGCGAGGTTCCCTTATAAGGCGGTGCAACCATGCTTGCAACACCCTAAACCCTGTCAATTCACTGAGTGAGCGCAGCCCCTACCCCTCAAACCCCTCTGGCACCACGGAACCTCCAAAAAACGTCAAATAACGATCCCCCAACTTTCCGTTTTTCACAATTGATTCACCCATTATGACCAGCAAAGTAACTGTGCGTGCTGCCGTGGCTTCAGGTAGGCAAATTGGCACCTTCTTGCCAAATATTGAGCTCACTATTATCCATGCAGACGTACAAGTAATTCTGGAGATAATTAAGGAATTGGCGCTTCATGAGAAAGAGTCAGATAAGGTACTCGCTACCCAGGAGAGCTTGCATGACACATTAGGGTTCAAGGAGGGCTCAAAGCGCTATGCAAAAACCCTGTTGTTGTATGAGGACGACAAGCCAGCCGGAATGGCGCTGTGAGTATTATGCCATTATTAACCATTGTGAACGCCAGATAGCATGCCGCTGACGCAGAGGATTGAGATAGGTACTTCAATAATTATAGCACATGGAGGGCTAAGCCCGGAATCTACCTGGAAGATCTCTTCGTGAGGCCTCAATTTCGCGGAAAGGGGTATGGCACAACGCTATTAGCTACCCTAGCAAAAGAAGTGCTCGATATTGGTGGCGCGAGATTAGAGTGGAGCGTTCTCAAATGTGCGTTGCCTACTGAGAGCAAGACAGGATGATGTGAAAATTGACAATGATGGGAAAGGGAACGAACCGTCCATAAAGTTTTACGAAGGAATCGGGGCAACTAATATGGGTAAAGAATGGCAACAGATGAGAGTGGATGGGGATTCTTTGGAGAGTTTGGCTAGAAGAGGCGCCCCCGGAGACGGAAAATAACCGAGAAGCGGGTTAGAAAAGGAACGGGATCAGTCGAATTGCAAGAGGAAAAGCGGAAATCTGGAAATAGCAATCGAAGCCAATCAGTAGATGATAGGAAGATAACTACCCTAAGGTCCTTACAGGGAGTATGTGACCTGGAGGCCGTGCTTAACCTCACTACCTTTCTCAATAATATTATGCCTGCCAGCTAGGCACTAACCCCGGTCCATCAGAATTCATAAAATTAGCCATCTTAGAACACCTTTCCACAACCGCACCTTCTGGTTTATTTATCATAATACTATTATGATAGCATGCATGCGGTGTTAATATGATTCTCGGAACCCGACAACTACTTCTAGGGCACAATTTTGTCCAAAAAGTATTTAGACCGTTGCTTACCACCAAACCCGGGGAAACAGAGGTCAAGGAGGATAGACCCCTGGAGCAGAGGCATGACTTACTAGGAGTATGGTAGGTCGCAGGCGGGTAGATGTTACCTGGACTGTTGGTATAGTGTATTAGTAGTTTTTGACTTATGACAAAAAGCAGAGGTTATTTAGTGGGTATCTCATGTAGTTAATCTCCTGCTTCCTGTTGATAGAAGCGAGGACTAGATGCCATTTATTAAAGGGTTAGTAAATGAATTTTTAGTATAGGGATTGAGGAAATGGCAGTTTGGATGGGACGGGGACTGATAGGGAGGATATTAACTTAAAGGAGATGCGGTATATTTTCACTATGAATGGCTACTAAGAGCCACAATAGTGAAACTCATATTGGTCCATGTGCTAGAGAACTCGAGCATCATACATAAAGGTCTCTTAACAAAAACATACTCTCTTTCAAGTACTCCACACATAAATTAGTAGCAGCGTTTGTGTAGGGACTACACCGACTTAATAAATTCGAGTGATCTTGTATCACTCTAGTCGGTGGGGAAAAGTCGGGCGTGTTCTTGGTGCTATCATAATCCCCTTCACAACCCAATGTCCCATTAATCACAGCCTGTGGCTGCTCCAGCATACTTCTAATTATATCATACCCCACTACTAGCATTTAGGGTTAATAGCCTACTTAAATTATAGAAAGCTATCATATATATCTTAATAGTATTGAACCCTCACAAGGCTATTAGGAAGCTAGAAGTTGTGAGCTGTGAGCTATAATAGCAGCCACAGTTTGTTTGGCGGTTAATACAAGCACAGGGGCCTCGGCACCCGGGCAAGAAAAGAAAAAAACGTGAAAGGCCTGCCAAGCCTAAAAATGGCAGTGCGCCCGACTTAACCTTGCACAGTGCCCGAGGACCCCTGAGTGCTTGCCCCTTCCTCCGAACTTCTATCATAGCCATTCTGAGTCCTGATATAAACACCAAATACTAGTATGATATCGTTCGTTCAAACAGAAACCCTGAGACATACTAGCTACTCTGCTCGCTAGCCCGCAAATGTTGAACAAGGCAGCCCGCTTATTTACAAAAAGTTTACGGTCTACCGGTATATGAATACTCGGGCAGACTAGCTCCTAGTTACGCTAACGGTAGTCATTCTCTGCGCACCCTTAGCCATAGAACTTAGCGCGATGAGGAGAGAGCCTCGTCTAAACGTCATCTCTCCCTCCTTTGTGCATGATTTCCAAACAATGCCCCTATTATTCATAGACTGCCCACGGTAAGTATACCATACATAAGCTATAGGCCATGGACTAGGTAGGTATTGGGGGATATGGTGCTACAAGCACTATTATAGATAGCTGATGCCAATACGGCGGGAGAATAACCAGCGAGGGAGCGGGAAATGACGAGGGAACGCGAAAATATGTGTCCAGTTAATTTCATGCCCCACCACGATTTACGATTGAATCCAAAGAGTTAGGAAATTAGACAACCAAGGAAAAAACAACCGAGTGGAACGAAAAACGAAGAGGGAAAAGGTGCAGATTAAAAGTGATAATTTGTTCTCAAAGCAAAAAGAAAGAAGGCAAGGGAAAATGTAGAGAAATAGAAAAGGCAACACAATTGGGGAATTGCGAGACACATTACTAAATTTTGTGTATAAATAGTGTAGGGAATAATATTTTGGGGGATATCCTACCATCCCTATTTCTCCTGCCAATTGAACGCCTCCCTAAGGTCCAAAATTTTTCCGGTTCTAGGCTAACTATTACAACCAAGTATATGAAAGCCATGACCGTCGATCCCCCCACAACCACCCGACCCAACTCAATAGAAATGTCCTCTGTCAAATGAAACCGTTAAAAGGAAATTTTTTATGTGAGTAAAAAGCAATAAAAAAACCAACCTCTACACGATGATGAGTAGCCAGCACTCGAATCAAGTATAGAACAAAAGATAACCCCCAATCACCGCAATAGCCATACAGAAAAACAACCGAAAAACAACGCAAGATGCAAAATAGTGACAAAAACAAAGACGACAAAGGAAAGATAGGAAAATGAAAAGAAAATGCGCATGAAGGGCGGAGGGTAAAAGTAGAGATATTAAAGCGTCATACCAAAGGATTTATATGTCCCAGAGATACTGGGGGATTCCAAATGGGAAGCTGGGTCGGTTACATTCCGTTCGCTGCGGGTGGAACTCCCTGTGCTAACGAAAAGTGCATCATCTGCTGCATGTCTAAGTCATCCTGATCCTCGACTGACGGCGAGTGACCTGATAAAGCTAGTGATTGCTTCGAGTACAACTCACTCAATCCAACACCGTCGTCCGAAAGGGGATTTTGCTGATCGTATGGCTCAGGGAACAATTCGCTGCTTGTGGATCGGTGTAGATGGGGCAAGGGGGGCGAGGTACTGGCAATCACTGGGTCACCATGATCCATCGAAATAGGAGAAACAGACGTATTAATGGCGTTGGTCGTGTCGACCATAGGCGAAAGGAAAGGCAAGCTGTACGGGGTACCATAGCCAGCATTGTTGCCCACATCATGTTGCAGCGAAGAGTTGATCATAGAGGGGCTAGCATAATCCGAAGGAGAGGTGGTAGTAGCAGCCGACAGGGGGTATGCTGATCCCGGTCTATAGTCTAGGAATCCAGAAGATGATGTATCAATGCGGAGAGGGTTCGAAAGTCCCGAGTTCACAAGTGCATGAGGATGCTGGGGAGCAGGAGCATAGAGATGGTCTTGAGCATCCTGGAATGAAAATGACGGCATGTTCTGCTGGAGCTGAGAGAAATCAATCGCGAGCGGAACAGAACGACTTCTGGTACGCCTATGCTTCTGATGAAAATTGTGCCCAGGAGCTGGGTCCTGTGGGTAACCGGTATGAGCGTCAACATCGTTAGATGAGGCGGGCCGCACAATTTGGGGCGATACAGGGGCGGAAACAGAAAACGTGGGGTTGTCATAAAATTGCTGCAAATTTGATTGGGCGTGAAGGTGTCTATTCGCATATGCATCCAAGGTCATTAACTTCGCAAGCTGACTCTGGAGAATCTTTGGGTGCCCTCCGAGCTGATGGGTCAAGATTTGAGAGGCCTGCTGGTCCTCGGTAAAATCACCACACTGGTAAAATCCACCGGATCCAGATGCAGATCCAGACGAGTCCATGAAGAAGTTGGGAGGCTGTGTCAAGGTAATGACAAGCTGACCCTGCTTCTGTGCCCCGTGGGGTGTGACCGGCGAATCCAGACCCTCAATTTCGATGCTCTTGATATATGCGAATGGATACTCAATCTTATAGCCAGCTGAGTCATTGTTGATGTAGTAGGTAATACAGGCCTTCTCAGGCGAATAGAATATAACAAGGTCCATCGCGTTCTGTCCAACCCGACGCCAGGACCCAATGCTCAATGAACGACATGTGAAGTGGTGGATCACTAATCGAAGTTAGATTCATTCCATGATTTTCACCTCGATGCGGAATTTCCAGCATACCGATCTTTCCCTGAGGACTTTGCTCTGGGTTCAACATATTACCATTGCCATAAGCCGAAAGACTTCGGGACCGATCTCCCATGAGACCACGAGGGAATGCTTTTCCATTTTCCATTGCTTGCATAGCGAAATACTGCCGCACGCAATCAGGGACAGCGTCACACTCCTCCCCAGTCTCAAGGCTCTTCTTCGCCAAATGCTTTATCTTAGCACGACTGCAAATGTAAGACGTTAGATCATTTTATCCAATACTACGCAAAACGCTACGTACCGATTTTGAAACCAGATCTGTACTGATCGCTCGGTCATGTTAATTTCCTGGGCGATCCGTTCACGAACAAGGGCTGTAGGTGTCGGGTTCTTATTGAACTCCGCCTCCAAAGTAACCAGCTGCTCCTGAGTTGCACGTTGGCGCTTCTGATTCTTTTGCTGCTGGGTGAGGGTGCTCTTGCGCGGAGGTCGTCGCGACATGTTTGCTTGTTGATGTGGGGGAGAGGGAGAAGGGCTAGTCATTGATGACATCCTGCTAAGTGTTGTGAATGTGAGGTGAGAGTAAGAATAAACTATAAACCTCAACCTAGTTGTCAACCGATGACTCTGTGAATCTTCTGAATCTGTAATTTGACTCCGAATTTTCGTACCTTGCACAAATTTGGCACTTTAAGCCGGCTACTGTAGTCGAAGGTTGTGAATGGGGCTTCGCGGTAACTCGAGAGCAGCCGGGAACTCTAAGAAACGCCCGAGTTATGGGGCAAAAAACGGCAACGGCTTATCGACAGTTAACCTGAACTGTATAGAATCAAGTCGGATAATTTGGAGGTGAGAGTGATGCGTAAATCTCAAAGTGCTTGTGATCGTGTGGAAATTTCGCGCCGGTCGGAGACGTAGAATCCCAAAAGCTGGTTCTTTTTGGAGAAAAAGAGAAAAATTGTCGAATGAAAGAATGAAAAGATTAGAAAAAACACAGAGAGTGTGGAAGTGTCGTCAACAGGATGAGTGTTGAGAGCACGTTTGGAAAAAGGTAAAAATGGGCTGTGGGCCGCGGTCCTGACGAACGTCGTGAAAGTGTGGTGATGGCTGAAGAGCCTAGAGAAGGAAGTAAGAAAGGACTAGTGAAAAGGTGCCAAAAAGGAGCGTCTAGGACAGCCGAATGAGTGAGGCTAGGTCCTGAAAAAGGCGAGCAAAACTAAAGAGTATAGAGATGGAGCAGAGAAGGGAAGATCACGAAGCCTTGAGATCAACTGTAGGTGGGTGGTGTAAAGGGGAGAGAGGGAGGAGCGAGGAGAAGGGGGGGGCGTGCGTCTGGGGAGGAGGCGATGACCGCCAACCAGCCAGCAGCAAGCATCCAGGAGTTAGTGAGTAGCCTAGCGACCACGCCCATCCACACCTCATTCATCATCATCGATCCATCACTACACACCCACACCATTCCCACTCACCTCTTGAAAAGTCGGGTAGTCAGGCACACACGGCGACGGCAGCACCAGTCCAGTCAAGGTACCCGTAGACCGGTCTTTTTATTCTTTTTCCTCTTTTTATTCTTTTATTCTTTTTTTCTCTTTTCTTCTTTCTTTCTTACTTTCCTTTTCCCTTTCCCTTTTTCCCTTTTCCACTTTTTTAACGCAATCTACAATTACGATACGGTCTCCTCACTCCGTTACCTGAATTGGAATGCGAGGAGAGGACGGGCAAGCAGGTTAACGCTGCTCACATCTAACACCCCGTACTGAGACTGGACGGATGTGTGTTTAGTTCAGCGGGACCGGTGTGGCGAGCGAGGTCGACCCAGGGAGTGCCGAATTGAGCATACTGCCTTTTTGTGAATGGTGGGCAATGCGAGTATCATACAGTACTCGAGTATATCTTTGTGTGGGTGCATTGCCTCTCATCGGGAGAGGGGGGGGGTAGGTCGCGCTGGAAGGACAACCAAAGTGCAACTTCTCCTAAAGTGCAGGGGGCCAGAGAAGGGGATGTTTGGATGTGGGCTCGTTCGAACGGTCAGCGTAGCGCACCTCTCTTTTTCTCCAAGCAAATAATCACCAGGGGTATGGGAAAGTTGCTGGGCCTCCTTCCGTTTCCGCCCTTCTCGCACATGCTCCCATCTCAGCTCAAAACGCAAAACAATAAATGGACCAGTAGACTACCGCACAGCACCTTGGTATGAATTTCGGTTGTTCCATCTCTCCCCACAAGTTTTCCCCCTATACTGTCATAACATCTCAACCAATACCAAAAAACAACATATTGCCTCGTAGCCGAACTGGTAGAAACAAACCGGTCTCACACGGGCACCAGACCAGAAAAGAAGAAAAGAAAAGCAAAGAAGAAGAAAAAAGAACCGCCCGAGGTAACTTTGGGGCTAATTCATCCGCCCTCTGGAGAGCCTAGGCAATGTTTCCTCCTTCCCACCCAGACGCCAGGGGGCCGGAAGACGTCCAAAATGTTAACCCGCATAAAGCACAAGAGATGCGAAAAAGAAACGTATTGCACGCGGTAAAAAAAAGTGACAGACCAACCGTATCACCGTTTACGAGATGGCCTCATCCATGCTCAAAATGCCGGTTTTCGGGACGGTACCTGAATCACCCAGCGGCAACAACCCATGATACTTGTCACTTGTACAGGACTCCCCATCGGAATAAATTTATCTGTCATGCTGCCTAATTCCCTGAATCCATATATACTCTAATATAGTGCACTAAGTACATGCCTCTTCACATATTATGACGCTAAAGTACAGTTGAAAAAGGTTCAACAACCAAGCAAACCATCCGGGTCATCGTGATGTCTGTGGGGGGAAATGGGTGAAGGAATGTATTCAAGACTACAGCATCCGGCGGACGACATGCTGTGAACGCGCAGCGTTTTGGAAGCTACTCCTGATTTCCTCTATTTATTTTTTTCCTTTTTTCTTGTTATACCATTCCCCCCCTCTCTCCCCCTCTTCCCAGTGGAGTCCGAAGATAGAATGGGTTCCATTGGTGGAGAGCGGAGGACTGTGGATTAGCGCGCCTGAAAGCTCGAGGGAGTTGGAAACGATTTGCTCCTTTTGGAGCTGGTCTGAGACCTTCAGCCCGATACAGGCATCAATGGGTAGGGCACGAGTCAAACAGGCTGTTGACGAATGAGAATTACAATAGCAGGTGATTCCTTTTTGTTACCCTACTTTGAGAAATTTCTCCTTTCTACTCCCCTGGTTTTCGTCACCATTGAAGACTGTAACGCCCTGCTCATGGCAATGAGGAGATCTAGCAGGAGGTTTTCTTTGTACCCCCGACCAAGTCGAAGATGTTTATTCTGTTTCTACTATGTTTGTTTTTCTTTTGTTTTTCATCCCGCCCAGCATACTAGCGGGATGAAAGTTCCCAGGAATGGACAGAAGGAGAGATCATATTGGGGGGGTTATCAGATCGTCGGATCATAAGATCGTGCTTGGAGATTAGTTACACCATCAGATTATTATCTCGACGATGCTTAGCCAAGACAGCCCGTTCATCAAGGTGTGACGTCCCCCGGCGTCTAAAATCCACCCTCACCAAGACCAACCAAAGAACTATAGTAGCTCAACAAAGTCCTCGAGAAAGAACTCTGTGTAGAGCTACTTGAGTGCCTAAAATTAGCTTCTCGTACACTGCTTTGTTGAAAAAGAGTGTACAGGTAGAGGGGCTTTTTGTAAAAAGCGAACCAGGTTATAAATTCATGTCAAGGCACTACATTTATATACCATAGAATCTCAAATAATTGGACTATGTGCTATACCGGTAGTGCCGGACAGCGGTAACTTGGGTAAATTGGCATGAATGGTACTGCTCCATTAATATTTGACATTTTCTTTTATTGGGAGGGAAACCAAACACTCTTCCGTGTTCTCTGCAAGGGGCGGCCCTTAGATGAGTTATAGTGTCTGGTTATGGTTTGTAGAGGTTTAAAGTTGACATTTTATTCAGGAAAACTGCCCACCCTACTGCCAAAAAAAGAAGACCTAAAAGCCCCATCCCGAACTTTTCTCACACCGTTTGATTATGATATCATACGGAGACCAAGAGCTCCCAAAAATGGTAAGAGAGATTACCCAATTGGGGGCTTGGTATGATTAATCAGCACAGTGGGCAATCGTACTCGAGTATCATATTATGTATGACCAGCGGGCGCTCCGAATGGCCCTTCGCTACGCTTCGGGATTCGGAGGCGGGCTTTTTGCGATGCAATAAAGTAGGATATTTAGCTAGCTCTTCGAATGGCTTTAAACTTCGCTTTAGGATTTACAAACTTCTCTGTTGAAAATCATTTGAAAAATTTATTGAGACATGAAAACTCGAATCGAAACCAAGTAAAGGAGAAAAAGGACAAATGAATGTGGGGAAGGACTGGTCAGGGTTGAGTGGCCTACAGTCACGTGAGCGTAAAAACTTTGTTGCCATGTGACCTTTGTGGAATTATGTATAGATACGGAGGTACAGCTCTTAGGTTTTGTATGTGCTACTTGTACAGGGGGAAACGCCAGCAAACCTCGCTTGTGGAACATACAAAACTTACAGAAGGGGCTGTAGGATATATCAATACAATACCATAAAGAGTAGAATAATTAGACCTCACACTCAGACGACTAGAATTTCCTCCTTTGGATTACAGGGAAAAAAGACAGAAAAAAATCAGTCTCTCAGCTCTCCACTGAGACAAATGAAAATAATAAGAAGACCAACCTTACTAGGAGAGACAGCCCCGACGTACGAGCGTGAGGTCCAATTGTTTCAGTTTCTAGTGGTCTAGGGGGTTGACAAAAGTCGGGCGCACTTCGGAAAAGGGACGGACGGATTGTGTGAAGGCGAAGGTGGATTAGGAAGTTCGAGTGATATCAGATGAGTAGAAATTGTTGTGGGCAAAAAGTCATGCGCACTTCTGATTATGGCAGCTGATGTATGTCAACGAAGGTAGAAATGTGTTGATGTATGTGTTCGCCGGGGCCAGAAAAGAAGCTTCTTTTCTGGCCCCGGCGAACACATACATCAACAGGTTATGAGCCCTTAAGCTTCCTGATTTTACTATCAGTGCTCTGCAAACTGTACTGCTTTTTCTTCGCCTCTTGCGTCATGTCTTCACCTTTACCTACAACAGGTAGCGTAACAGAGTGCACCCGTGTTCTCAAATGTCCGCTTCTTACAGCTCATAATTGGACCGTGTGGAAGCATCGTATGAGCAACCACCTTCGGGCGCAACAGCTGTGTGATGTTGGTGACCCTATTATTTTGACCACAAAGTTTGCTTCGACTCAAAAGTCTGCTTCAGACACTATGAGAGAGACTAGAGCGGCGGAGAAGGCAGCAGTTGCTGCTGTTGCTACATCTACAGATGATGTGCTGCGAGCAGTGAAGGCTTTGAATCTCATCGAATCACATATAGTGTTGGTTACGAGACGGGGTGGGGCGGGTTTCCACTTTGTGACCCCGCCGTTACTCCGACCCAGGGTGAACTCTTGGCCGTTCCACCCCGCCCCGTATGACACGGGGCCCTGGGCGGGCTATGGGGCAGGGCGGGTATTTTACTTTCCCCGCTGATTGCCTAGACGGTCCCTGTCTTCTCATTCTCCACTCTTGCCCCTGTGCGGGGCCCCCCTTATTCCTACGAGTGATATTCTGTGACTAAACAAATGGCAGGTTGAAATCTAAGGGGTGTTAGGCCTCTCAATTCAGATCTGAAATCACAATTTGAGATCAGAATTGGCTGGCCAAACACCCCCTAATTACTTCGTATGTCTAGTATGATGACTGCACTATTTGGATCTTCCATATAGCAATCCGTCAACTATCTCAAAAGATAGGATTTGAATATAGTGCTCACATTATTATTATGATGTGGGCTTCTAGTTTGAGATAAATAGTGTTTGGAAATCTCTCTTAGTATATGATTGTAAGCATATAATCTACGTATGTTTCTAAGTACTTCTAAGTATATGATTCCGAGTACATAACTCTAAGCGTATAGTTGTATAGTTATGCATGCACAATTCCTATCTTCCTGAGGATATGGTCTCTGGCTTATCATTTCGTGATCTCATTTAGGGTGTATGGCTTTGGGCTTATGGCTTTGGGCTTATGGCTTTGGGCATTCAGCTTTGGGCTTTTCATTCTAAGACTATTGGTTTAGACGCTACATCTCACATGCCTTGCAAGCTATCCACCCAAATACTAGCCACTATTTAAATCTGGTCTGAGGTTGTACGAAGGTACAGCGGGTAAGTTTTGAATATTTTACTAGCAGGGGGTGCTCTACTAGTAGGGATCGTAGTAGTAAACTAAGTAAAATAAGTACTAGTATCATGTTGGACTCAAGGCAACGGGAAAAGAGTGCGAGTGCGAGTAAATTTTTTCGTAACAGTATCCTTTCACAACGGTATCCTTTCGCACCTTGAAATTATCGACAAATATGCCTCGAATGCAGTTAACTCGAGATCAAAGACGTGACTGCCAGCTCCTACACTCTATAGGCTGGAGGTATAAGCAAATTCAAGAAAAAACCGGCTTTTCCCAACACCAGATTCAGTATGCGTGCACATCACCGGCCACACCAACCAAGCGATCTGGTCGCCCACCTACACTCACCCAAGCACAAATTGAAGACCTCATTGGCTATGTGTGCATGTCTGCCTGTAATAGACGCCTTTCATTTCAACAACTCGCTGAGGAGTTAGATTTGGGTGTGGGAAGATGGGGTATCAGAGCTGCTCTGATTAAGGAAGGGTTCCACCGGCGGCTGGCTATAAGAAAGCCACCAATCTCAGAGAGAAACCGGGTAATAAGACTCCAATGGGCCCAGGACCATGTTAACTGGACTCAGCCACAGTGGAATTCAATACTGTGGACTGATGAAACTTGGATTACTGGTGGAAGACATACACGCACTTGGGTGACAAGGAGAGCTGGAGAGGAGTGGGATCCTACTTGCATAGTAGAAAAACACCAAAGAAAGAAGGGATGAATGTTCTGGGGCTATTTTCATGGCGATATTCAAGGTCCAGGTATATTTTGGGAAAAGGATTGGGGGTCAATTAACTCAGAAAGTTACTGTGCACACACAGTACCTATAATACATGGGTATATGGAGCTGTGTCGGCGCAATGGAATAAATCTGATACTCATGCAGGATGGGGCACCAGGTCATGCAGCAGGCGATACCACAATTGAACTTAGGGAAAGGGGAATTGAAGTAATTCAGTGGCCTGCCTACTCCCCAGACTTAAATCGTATTGAAAAGGTCTGGCATATTATGAAAAATTATCTTCAGGATAATTTTCCGGAGAATATGACCTAAGATAGATTAAGAGTGGCGGTAAAGACAGCTTGGGATAATGTGGGAGAGCACGAGTTCCGGGATCTTATTGAGAGCATGCAAGCACGCTGTCAGGCTGTTATCGATGCGAACGGTCTTTTCATTAAGTATTAACTACATGCCTTCCACTTCGCTGACATCATTCAACTACCCCGGCCCCTCTACCGCCAAAACCTTTCCACTTCCGATACCTCCTCACAGCCAACACCTCACCACCACCAAAGCCTTCCCACCGCCGACAACTTTCCACCGCCGAATACCTCCCACTGCTGAAACCTCCTCCTGCCGAAACCTTCCCCCACTAAAACAGTTCTGCAGCGAATATCAGGATCCTCCCCACTCTGAACAGCCCCCCCAAGTTTTCCTACCGGAGTGTCCGGCCAGATAGATCCCCACAGGCCCCCGCAGATCTCCACAGATTCCCAAAGACCCCGGCAGACCTCCGCAGATTCCCACAGATCTCTACAGACCCCAGCAGACCCCAGCAGACCCCAGCAGACCCCTGCCGATTCCCACAGTCCCCGGCAGATTCCCACAGTCCTTCACAGATCCCCACAGTCCCCCGCAGCTTCCTACAGATACCCACATATCCCCGCAGATTCCCACAGATCTCCACCAACCCCTGCAGACCCCCACAGAACCCTACCGTCTTGGTCAGGGGAGGGTAGTCCACCACCGTCCCCTATCGTCCATCTATTAGGATAGCTTAATAGTGTCTCACCTTGTGGAGCCCGTGGTCCTCCCTCAAGACTGCAGTCCTAAAGTGTCCCAGGACGGGACTGCATGAAAATTGTCGTCCTGTCCAGTCCAGTCCTCTTGGTAGTTTCCCTATGGGGCCACCAGGGCCCCCAGACTGTTGCGAACACTGTCTCCGCGGCAAGTAAAGGGCCTGAGTCCATGGTAAAGCAACCCTTAGACTGGAAAGATGATGACCTCACCGAACCAGACAACAATGGTCAGGATAGATATGGGCGAGCGGGGTGTGAATGCAGGACTGGGACTCGGATATTAGTTTTAGACAGGCCCAGGAACCGTAGAGGGGTGCGCGCCATAGTTTTACCTTTATTTTGTTAATTGTTCTTCTTTTCTTTCCTTATTTGTAGGTATCTGATCTGTTAGGAAGGTTGCGAATACCTGATGGGAGTGGGTTGTTGGTATTTTCTGTGATGGGGCGGGGTATCTGTAGATCATAAAATCCGTTGTGTGGTGAACACCTGCCCTAAGCGACCTTTCCCCATTTGCTGCCCTAACCCCTGCTAGTGGGATACCCCCTGCTAGCAAAATATTCAAAACTTACCAGCTGTACCTTCGTAACGACCCTACAGATAGGTAGCTACAGTGGACTAGACTCAAGCCCGTATGGTATACCAAGTGGTAACCATATTGAGGATAGGCCAGTATACTTAGTATACTACCGGTAGACATGAGTTGGTACAAGTGTCTACATAGTGACTTGGTGACATAGGGTTAGACAGGGTAACCTAGGTAGGCCAAAGTTACCCTACTAGGCAGGGTAACCTTCGGAGAACATGTTCGCATAAAGTTAAGGAAACATCGTAAACGTTGCACGGGTCTCTGGGGTAACATTATATGTGGTCGCGCGGACTCCCGAAGCGAATAAAGGCATAATAGGGTGAAGTTACCCTACCTTGGAAACATGATTACCCTACCTTAGGGACCCAGTTACCCTACTGAGGTACACCAGTTACCCTACCTTCACCGACAAAGTCATCTGCGGACTTAGGGGGAAGTTATCCCACCATAGTGGGGGTCTTAGATGTTGATAGGGCCGCTGCGTATGGTACGAAACGGACCACTGACGGAGCAGGAGTGGTCCGAACCTCCTGTAACTTTCAAGGGATATTCCTAACACCCCCCTGCGGCCCCAGGGTTGGTACGGCGCGACAGCACTGTACGGCTGTGTAGTTGTGTGCTTCCTAGTAAAATGAGATCCATAGGAACGCTCCCACAACACCGTATGAGTTGTGGCTGTCCAACCGACCAGAAGCTGTTTGCAGGATATATAAGGGGTGTGAGGGTGACCACCTCCTGGGGCGCCACCTGGATAACACCTGGGAACCACCTGGGAACCACCTACGGGCATACTTTGACCTCCGGCTAGTTGTATGGTTAACAGTAGAGGGCTTGGGGCTGACCAGGGAAGCTGCAAGGCTTCGAGGACAAGAACTCCAAAGCCAGTCCCAGGCTACCCCGTGAACTGGAGCATTACCATAGGTTATTAGTGGACTCTAGAGGTGTGAGTCTTGTCACGATTTAAGAGGGTCCCGCATGGTTGACTGTGGGTAGCGCCCATACAGTCAGGCAGCAGGAAATTTCTTATCGTGGGAGCATGCAGTCAGGTTTAGAAGCTTAGTATAGACAAGTAGATTTGCCGATGGACTGTGTAGCTTGTATAGACGAAACCACCGCTGGGCCAGTGAGTCCCAATGGATATTATCTCTACGGTGGGCATGTCAGTCGGCCACTGACATGTTACCGATAGGAAAGGGTTTTCGCTCATGAAGATGTAGTTGGAGAGACATCACCGGAAGAACTTCCTATTTGTGGAGATAGTTAATATCCGAGCGGTCCGACTGCCTCCGAGTGTTAGCCCACTCTAGGTGGGTGAGTTGGACAGCTCTGAGCTGAGCAGGGTGCTCGCGAAAGGACAGAATGGTTGACGGGTGTTCTCTGGCTTTACATTATTCTACTTAACTAAAGCGAGAGACACCCTATTCTGATAACCAACGATCCTCGAGAGAACTTATTGAGTGAGGCTTTTAGGCTTAACGATATTAAGTTTTACCGCTTGATTCTACTTTGAATTATTTTATCTTTATTTTGATCCTTACTTCTACTTTGAGTCTTCGGTGCGGTCGCAATCTTAGGATCCGTCTTCCTACAGAGTGCCCCCATTACAGAGGTTCAGGCAATCACTTACCCTAAACTTGCAGATAGTTGGTTAAACTGGGCGCTCACTATGGTGTATAAAAAGCTATGGTTTTAGGTCACTCTCTTTAGCGTACAGTTTTGGGCCCATGGTTTTGGGTGTATGGCTTTGGGCGTAAGGTTTGGCTTTGGGCATATGGCTTTTGGGTGTATGGTTTTGGGCGCATGGTTTTGGGCGTATGGTTTTGGGCGGATGGCTTTTGGGCGTATGGTTTTGGGCGCAGGGTTTTGGGTGTATGGCTTTGGGCTTATGGTTTGGCTTTGGGCGTATGTCTTTTGGGTGTAGAGTTTTGGGCATACGGTTTTGGGCTATGGTTTTGGGCGTATGAGTTTGAGCGGATGGTTTGGCTTTGGGCATATGGTTTTGGGCGTATGGTTTTGGGCATACGGTTTTGGGCGTATGGTTTTGGGCGTATGGCTTTGGGCGTATGGCTTTGGGCGTATGGCTTTGGGCGTATGGCTTTGGGCGTATGGTTTTGGGCGTATGGTTTTGGGCATATGGCTTTGGGCATATAGTTTGGACGTATGATTTTGGGGGCACAGCCTTGCAAACGAGGGCAGGCCAAGCTCAAAAGTATATACCCATACTAAATAGAAAAATCAATGATTAGGAACATTATTATACATTTAGATGCAGTGCGCAACTTCTGCCACCATTTAGGCATCTTATTGAACTCCCACAATGGCTTCCCCGTCTTCTCCACATATGCATCGTGCACTGCTTGATGTGTAAAGGGGACAACACTACACCGATTTCCAACAAAAGAGCCAATATGATATTCCACTGTATAGGAAGGCATGAAAATAATAGAACCTAGAGAATTTATCTTAGTCACTTATTGGAATTGGATAAGATGGGTGGGAGTCTCTACATACCAGGGGTACAATCAATCTTGACTCCAAGCTCAGGAAAGCAGGCATCGCCGCCCTGAAAGTCTCCCAATACTACTATCGCACACCACCCATGGCATAAGTCCTTCAGATCCTTATGGTTATTAGTATTCGCGTTGATGACAAGTGAGCGAGAGGTCCATATTCCAAATGCCTCATCAACATTGTCAGCTTTCCCATCGTAAATGGTCTAATAGACTGCTGTGTATTTGGAATGCTCCTCTGGGAGGAAAGTCTGAAATAGGGCCTCAATGGTTTGAGTTAATGGTAAAAGCTGTTGGCTGAATTCTTTTAGTGCGTGAATTGCTGATTTCGTGTTATATGCCTGGGCTGGCTTGGGTCCAAGTTCAATATTCTGCGTTCGTGATCCCATTCATGGAACAAAAGTACGGTGCCCAATGACGCAGCCTTTTGTTCTCAAAGTACCGTTCGGGTTATGTTCGCTGCTCCTGTTTCATGCAGGAGGACTCAGGGTTGTAGCATCCTTCATAAAATCACGCGCAGCATTATGAGTGGTTGGACCGCCTTCCATCTCGCTTGGCCTATAGCGCTTCCGCGTACCCATTGCACCATGTCGGGCATGATCTGCCGCTATATTCCGTGACGTAACATATTTGTGTACCGCCAGTTCAACTTGCGGTAATAGCCAACATGTCTTGCAATTCCCAGATTTGATTACATATGGGACGCCTTGCCTAAAGATAGTTTAGTATATAAGCCTAGTTTTAGCCCAAAGGATGAATTACTTACTTGTCCTTTATTATAATAATGTCACTGGTGATCCCGTGTAATGGGGGCTCATTTTCCTCTTTGAAACGCTCCTTCAAGTTGCTATCCACCTGCTGTTTAGGTCGCGAAAGGATTGAGTCCAGAACGTCAAAATCGCCACATTGGTGGTATCTGACGCGTGGATGATCGGGGGTTTTCAACATGTGGGAAATATTCCTTTTCATTGAATAAACCTTATCCAT